>OGKV01000005.1_pt1 | contig 175918 bp, 122 predicted proteins | sample 1572651 | NCBI WGS metagenome assembly OGKV01 (sample SAMEA2581985, study PRJEB24529) | metagenome | biome: Human gut stool | place: China | collected 2011
ATGCAAACGAGCGCAAAGAAAGCTTGCTTTCAATTTGCCGAGTGCAGCTTTTCTTATGCAAAGATACGACTTTTCCTCGTAACTTCCAAGGTTTTTGGGAAAAATGTAGGGATGATGATAATGAAAAAATGAGGGTTTCAACATAAAGTTACCTTCAGAAATAGCTTCTCAAAAATAACAATTAAAATTTCATTCTCCTTTCACAATCATCAGAATATGCTTATAATCAGTTGCTTAAGTGTGAAGGGAGAATTCTCTGAAACAACAATAATAATCAGTAGATAGGACTATTCATATAAGGAGAAAACAACTTAGTCTAAGGGAGAAAGCAACTATCACAAAAGGAATAGAAAAGGCTTCTTTGTATCGGATGACCTGGGTCATCCATATAGATGACGGTAGTGAGCCATATAGATGACTCGAGTCATCCATATAGACGAACTTAGTCGTCCAGCCGATAACTCACCCCTTTTCTCCTGCCAACATCTATCCCTCATCCTTCTGGTTACTATCCTTTATCCCAGCATTCATAACAAAGACACCCACTATTCATTATCAAAACACCCACTATTCCCTATTGGAGCAAGGCACACCGCCATATTTAAGCTTAGCCATCAATTACCATCTCAAAATAAAGAGATTTTTCGGCTCAGGGGAGATTGTCCGTGGATAAGACAATCTCCCCTGAGCCTTTTTCTTTCCATTCTTGGTAATCGCTTTTTGAGTTATATACATTAGTTCATTCCTGCAGAATGGCACTTTTCTATATTTTGAGCATTAATAATTTAAGCTGTTTTTGTCTAACAAGAAGTCTTTCAGCCCGATTGTAAGGATGCCATCTTCATTTCTCTTGGGCTTGATATCATCTTTCACAATGATTATTTTCTTGAAAGAGTCCTTAATTCTCAATAGTGATGCCGATTCCTGCGCCTCTTTTTCTAATGTTGGCATGGCGAAAGCTGACTGAATGTAATATCGCTGACTTCCTTGATTCACCACAAAATCCACCTCCAACTGCTTTCTGAACAACTTGCCACTTTTGTCTGGCTCTCTGACTTCCACCATACCCACATCTACATGATATCCTCTCGTACGCAATTCATTGTATATGATATTCTCCATGATATGTGTCTCTTCTTGCTGGCGAAAGCCTAAGAGAGCGTTTCTGATTCCAAGATCCGAAAAGTAATATTTTGCCAAGGTGTTGATATACTTCTTCCCCTTGATATTATATCTGATGGACTTTTCCACAAGAAACGCATCTTCTAAAAAACCTAGATACTTGTTTATCGTCTGATGATGAATGGCCACATTCTTGACACTCTTGAATGTATTGGCAAGCTTCGTTGGATTGCATGGAGCACCAATGGAAGAGGCGATAATTCGCAGCAATTCATCAAACTCTCCCATGTTTTTTATCTTATGGCGTTCCAACACATCTACGAGATACACACTCTTATACAAGTTATTCAGATAATCTTCTTTTTTCTTATCTGTATCAAGCGTCAAAATAAGAGGAAGCCCTCCGTATGTATAATAATCTTTCCATGCATTGTCTATTGTCCCTTTATATCCTTCACAGTATTCAGAGAATGACAATGGAAATAAATGTATCTCATCACCTCTACCACGGAACTCTGTCACTACATCCGTCGATAGAAAATGCGAGTTGCTGCCTGTAACATATACATCTGCATTTGATATTATCAAAAAGTGGCAACATTACCACTTTTCGTCACTGCAAAGATACAAAAAATATCTAAGAATGCGCAACTTTATTATCAAAAAGTGGTAAACTTACCGTTTTTCGTTACTAAAAAGACTCAAACGAAGGCTTTTACCATGATTTACAAGCAAAAAGTGGTAGTTTTACCACTTTTCGTCACTTTCCCATTTTCTAGTTCCCAAAAAATGACATAAATGGTTCAGAAGAGATTGTCTATCCACGGACAATCTCCCCTGAACCGATTTTTCCTTTCACACTTAACTATCTTATTTTCAATACAATCCACATTCTGTGAAAGGAGATTTATGATTCACCTTAAATATTTTCTGCAAATTTATCCCCCTAAAAATTGGTGGATTCAAAAAAGTAGTACCTTTGCACCCGCTGCTCAGCCCCATCGTGGTTTCCACAGAACATATGGTTCTTTCTGCGGATGGCTTACATTGAAATACTGGAGGATGAAACGAAAATAGGCGACTCTCGCAGATTGAGAGCCGCCTATTGAATATACTGTGCTTATATGATGAAACAGATACTTACTTCTTGATCAGTTCACACTTAGCATAGCCATTTGCCCAAGCATAGAGCTTGACATCGTATTTGCCATCTTCGGCCACCTTGATGTTACCACCTTTCTGTACGAGCGCATCAGGAGTACCTCCCCAATTAGGGTTCGGATCATCCCAACTGTGGTTAGAGCGGAACTTGAGTTCTTTTGCTTCCAAATGAACATCCTTGATTTCCCAGCAACGCTCTGTTGCATTATAGGTAAGGTCTGTATCAGCATCCCAACCACCAGGTGTTGCATCACCAATCATACTGATGGATGTGATAGGATACAAAGTATAAGTCTTAGCAGACAAGTCTACATCTACCTTGTAGTAACCTGCAGGCTCTGTCATAGTGATGTCGGCTGCATCACCTGCTGTATTGAAGTCTGCACCATAGTTGGTACCATCCCAGTTTGGCTGAGTACAGAACTTGAAGCCATTCTGGTTCAGGTACATATAGCCTGTAAAGTGAACACCATCATCACCATTGAGAACGTCAATCTGATTCCATCCATTAGCATCACCAGCCATATAGAGCACAGGCTTGCCTACGGTGTAGGTAAGGTTGTTCATATCAAGAGTAACAATCCATGTACCAGCTCCAGGGATAACTGGAGTCTGAAGCTCACCCCATGAATCGCCATTATAGAGAATGTATCCGAATGTATCTTCTGAACCGTTCTCCTTGCAGCCCAAGGCTCCCTTGTTGATGGAATCCCAGTCATTACTTACGAAGTTGCTGCCTGCATAGAACTTAAACCAGTTCTTGTCTGCTGTAGTTGTAACCTTCAACTGATAAACTCCATCGCTAATCTTGTTCATCCAGACAGGAGATTTTGCATCCCATTCATTTCCGTTTACCTGGCCGAGCGTATAGTAGCCCTTCTCATCGAGTTTAGGTGTTGCAGTTGGAGTAAACTTACCTGTAGTCTCGCCCTTGTTAGTAATGCTTACCGCATCACCAGAAGCGAGATTGATAGAAACTTGTGTCTCCACATTCAGGTCGCGAGCAACAGAGGCACGAGACTTGTTCTGCTCGCAAACGAGTTTCTCCAATTCAGATGCACTTACCTGAACGTTGTTGCCAACTATTGTTCCATTGACAGCTACTCCGTTTACCTTGAAATCTTTGAGGGTGAAACCAGTGACATTGGCATCAGTAGAATTGACTGTTACGAGATTGATGATACCATCTTCATCAGCCATGCTGCCTTCTGCCTCAGAACCGTTGGCAAAGGTTACCCCATATTGGGCTGCAGATGCTTCCTTCTCGTTGGCCTGTGGGTTAGCCCAGTCGTCGTAGTCGCCAGCGCAGCTGGCAAGTGCGAGACTTGCCATTGCTGCTAAGCTATATAATAATGTCTTTTTCATTGTGTTCATGTTTTTAATTATTCAACTTTTGCTGTGTTCTTGTCGAAGTTGACATAGAGTTTTTGTCCAGTTGAGCAAGATACAGCGTAACCTTCGCCAATCTCAGTCCAAGAGTCTATAATGTTATCGTTTCTCCAGAAGCAGTTGCCCTTGAAGATAGTAAACTCTGTACGCCACCAGTCGAGTCCTGGAATCTTGATATATGCGCGGAGCTCGCCATCACCACCGAAGGCAGGAGATACCCATTCGCCAGTCTGGTCAGCAGGAGCTGTCATAGCCCAAGCGGTAGAAGCGTCGTCCCAATTGCCACCAGCAGCAGCACCAATGATGTATGCAGCACCAGGATATACGTTCAAGGTATAGTTGATGTTCTTCTTGTCTGCTGACATTTCACCAACGAAGTGGAGAACGAACCAGCCGCCATGAGCAACCTTCAAGTTACCATCTCCATCCTCAGAGAATTCAGCACCAGCATTATCGTTGACAGCAGCCAGACGGCTAAAGCCACGCCAGTCGTTCTCGTATGTACCCCACTTGAATGAACCGCCATCTGGAACATAAACCATGGTGTAATAGTTGCCTGCCATACCATATACTGGAGCCACTGGCTTCCAGCTCTTCCAAGCCTCCTGGATAGAAGAGCCAACAACGAACAAGTTCTCTGGATACTTTGCATCAGGAGCCTTGTAAGTAGCCTTCACTGAAGGCAGGGTGATGATGTTGGAATAGCTCTGACCGAGGTAAGGGTCGAGTGTACCATCAATGACAGCGCGCAGTCTTACATACACAGGCATTGTTTCTGGCACGCTTGTGTCAGGGTTAGCTGCCTGGAACATATCAACGAGTGTAGAGTTCAACTCTGCTGCATCTACTGCCATCTTGGCTGTGGTGTATGAGGTTGACAACTCTTTATGTGTAGCTGTTGTATCTGTCAGGAACTTCTGATCGAGTGCAACCTGCACATAGTAGCGGACCACGTATGGAATACCTCCATAGTTTGGCTGTGAACAAGACAAGGTCAAGTTGTTGGCACTTGCCAGGTCGTATGTATTGTTTTCTGCGTATGCTGGCGTGTTCAATACAAATCCGTCTGCAGCATGACTTAAATCCAATGTAGGATTGCTGTCATTGTCGTCAGAGCATGAAGTGAAGAGCAAAGGCAAAACCATTGCAGGCAACAGCATCAATTTAAAAAATATCTTTTTCATAATTGTTTTCTTTAATCAATTATTGTTCTTTATTCCGAAGAATCCCCGATTTACTAAGATTAGTAATTAGGGTTCTGATTCATGTTAGGATTACCTGCGATGTCGGTAACAGGGATAGGATATACGTTGAACTTAGACTCGATACCGATACCACCTGCAACACCTCCCTTGAAGTCCCAGAGATACTTGGAACCAGTGAAGAGACCAAAGCGGATCAAATCAGAACGACGGCGGCCTTCTACATAGAACTCACGGCACCACTCGTCAATCAAAGTCTGTTCATCGACTGCTCCAGAGATCTCCTTGCGATGAGCACGCTTCTGGATAGTCTGGATGTCTGCGAGAGCATCAGTGGTATTTCCCAAACGATAGTTGGCCTCTGCACGTGTCAGGTAAATCTCAGCCAAACGGAACAATGGAATATCTGTATCCATGAATGTACCATCGTGGATATCTGAACCGTCAGCATGGCGATTCTGCCATTTCACGATAGAAGCACCATTTGTGAAACCTGTAATCTGCTTACCTGGGCTAAGTGTGCGGATGCCGCCACCTACACCCATGTAGAACATGGCACGGTCATCACCTGCTTTGTTGATGACATCTTTTGTTGTTACTTTCAATTCTTCATCCTTTGCGATAACCTGCTCCTCGGTGGCATCCTTCAACTCGTCGTCTTTACTAGCCATAGGGATATTGTCATTAGGGAAGAATTTCTCAACCAAGTCCTTGCGGGCGAAGTTACAGCTCCAGTAGTTGCTGGTGAATGAGTTTGGCATTCCTGAAATTCGCATAGATGCTACGAGGTATGTAGAACCTGAGTATTCCTGAGTCTTCTTGCCATCCTGGCGGATAGGGAAGATAATCTCCTTCATAGCCTGGGTGTTCTGGTCGTTGTCGCCCATGAATACCTGCTCATAGCCTGTGAAACCATTCTTTGTATCGGTTGACAAAGCGTAAGCACCACTATTGAGAATCTTGTCACAGTAGTCCTTTGCCTTTTGGTAGTCCTTTACCTGGCCATCTGTGTAAACAGCAGAGTTCAGAGCCAGACGAGCATGGAGGGCGTAAGCTGCACCACGATCGGCACGGCCAAAGCCTTTTTCGTCATTGTAAGCACCAACTTCCTTCAGTTGTGGCTCAATCTCGGTCAATTCCTTGTCAATCCAGTCGTAGAGATCCTTGCCGGCTTTCTCTACAGGTAACTCACCATTAAATGTATCCTTGAAAGGTGCCTTGTGGAAGAGATCAAGGAAATAATAGTAGTTCAAGCAGCGGAGGAAACGAACCTCTGCAATGACGTCATCGCTCATCTTACCAGTCTGCTCACTGATAAACTGGTTGTGAAGGGTGATGTCGTATGCCAAACGCTGGTATGCCCAGTTGGCACGTACTGAACTTGAGTTCCATGCAATATTGGTGATGGCAGGGATATCGGTATCAGTCTGCCAAGCCCAGATAACTTCATCTGTACAAAGTTCCTGAAGATTGAAGATGACACGATAGAAACCGCTTTCACCCTCATCCTGGCTCATATCTCCATTTCCTGCAGGACCTTTCTGACCTGTCAGACCAAGTGTGGCATATTGTTTAGCCAAAAGACCGTCGGCATCATAACTAGGTGATGACTGAGGATCAATTGAGCTGATATTCAAATCGTCTGCGCAAGAAGCCAATCCCAAGCAGAGGAAACCGGCAACTGCAGTCTTTATTAATATATTTCTCATAATTATAATCCTTTATATATTAGAAGTTGAGGTTCAAACCAATCTGGAAACTCATTGGGCGTGGATATGGATTGCTGTCGATACCACTGGTTACCTCTGGGTCGATACCCTTGTATTTTGTGATGATGAATGGGTTCTGTGCTGTGAAGTAGATACGTCCGCTGCAAGAATTCTTGATCAATGCAGGGAAACTGTAGCCCAATGTAATATTGGTGCACTTCAAGTAAGAAGCATTACGTACAAAGTAATCACTCAAGTAGTTCTGGGCAACAGTCAAACCTGTGAAACCGAGCTTAACGGCCTCTGGAGTGGTGTTGCTGAATGAACTGTTAGAGTAAAGACCTGATGGCGAGATGGAAGCTCTGTTGGCCAGGAAGTCATAATATACGTAGTTACCCAAAGATGCACGGAATGCCATGCTGAAGTCCCAGTTCTTATAAAGGAACTTAGTGGTGAGACCCATGATTACATCTGGAGAAGGGTTCTTGTAGTAGTAACGGTCATCGTCGTTAATCTGACCATCAGCGTTGCGATCTACATACAGACCCTCGATAGGCTTGCCATTCTCGTCATATACCTGCTGGTAAACGAAGAAAGAGTTGACAGCTTCACCCACCTTGTTCTTCAAAATCTTTGTGTTGTTACCGCGAGAAATCTTGTCGCCTGTCCATACCCAGTCCTGAGCACCGGCATCAAGAGAAGTAATCTCATTGTGATTCCAACCTACATTATAGGTAATATCCCATGTAAAGTCCTTGGTTACGATAGGCTTTACGTCGAATGCCAACTCAATACCATAGTTCTTGAGGGAACCTACGTTCTTCAATAGGTTATCACCGAATGTAGTACCTGCTGGAACGTCAACTGTTGACAATAAATCGGTAGTCTTGCGATAGTAACCATCAATGTTGAAAGAGAAACGGTTATTGAGAGCAGCGAAGTCGATACCTGCATTCCATGTTGTTGTCTTTTCCCAGGTCAACTTGTCGTTATATTTGTTAGGACGTACTGTCTGGTGATAATCGTTACCGAAAGGATACTGAGCATAAGAGTTACCTACTACATAAAGTGGAGCATAGTAGAAGTCATCGATACCATTCTGCTGACCGGTCTTACCCCAACCCACACGGAGTTTTAAGTCATCGAGCCATTTTACATCTTTCAGGAATCCCTCGTGGTTGATCTTCCAGGCAAAGGCTGCTGATGGGAAGTAACCCCACTTATGACCTTTGGCGAAACGAGAAGAACCATCGGCACGGAATGTGGCGGTAATCAAGTAGCGGTCGAGAAGATTATAGTTCAAACGGCCGAAGTATGATACCAGAGAGTTGTGGTTAGCCCACTCCTGCTCGCTGCGCTTTGATGGGTTGTGCTGCCAGTTGTAGTAACCTGTCTCCTCGTTGAGGACAGGATTGTTTGCCTTCAGGTATTCATCTGTACCAAAGCCCTGGTTGTAGCCATGTCTGTGGTAGTGGCTCTGCTCGGCACCTGCCATTACATCGATGTCGTGAACACCAAACTTATGAGCATACTGTGCATAGGCATTACCAATCATATTATATTTCCAATAATGAGTCATACCAGCCCAACCGAAGTAGTTGTTAGAGTATGAGTACTTGGAAATCTCATCGCTTTGCTGTGTAGAAGTGTACTGAGCACCCAAACTTGCATGCAGATGCAAATCCTCGAAACCATGAATCTTGTAATCTACCTCGAAGTTGCCACTGTAGTCACGGGCGTGAGCCATAATCTCTTTCTGGTTAAGAAGAGCCACTGGGTTCTGGGCTGCATTAGAGTTGGTCGTATTCTTCCAGTTAGGGTCTGTTATATCATCAGTCTTGTTAATCAGGTTCTGATAATAACCGCCTGTAACTGCATACTGGTCACCTTCCCCAAAAACAGGCTGTGTTGGATTCATAGACAAAGCTGCACCGATAGCACCGCCTGCATCTGCATAGCGATCCTTCTCATACATGAACTTACCTGTGATGTTGAAGTTCAAGTGCTTGTCGAGCAATGATGGAGCCAAGTTGAGAGAAGCGTTGACACGATTCATCCAACTGGTCTTCACGATACCATTTGAGTTGTTGAAGCCTACGCTTGCACGATATGGCATGTTCTTCAAACCGCCCTGTATGCTTACGTTATGGTTGGTTGAAACTGCTGTGCGGAAAATCTCATCCTGCCAGTTGGTATCTGCATTACCTAATTTTGATGCATCAAGACCATTGATAGAGCTGACAAGTTCCTTGTACTGAGCTGCGTTCAGTACATCATATTTTTTCTGGATAGTAGAAATTGTTACATCGCCAGTGTATGAAATAGAAGGCTTCTGACCATTGCGACCTTTCTTGGTGGTGATGATGATGACACCATTAGAAGCACGGCTACCATAGATAGCTGTGGCAGAAGCATCCTTCAATACGGTGAAAGTCTCAATATCAGTAGGATTAATCATCGCAAGGATATTACTCATACCGGTAGCTGTCTGATTATCGATAACCAAACCATCTACTACATAGAGTGGGTCATTGGATGCACTGAGAGAAGCACCACCACGGATACGAATCTGGGCACCTGCACCAGGAGTACCACCAGCAGTCTGTACATCAACACCGGCAATCTTACCAACCAACATGTCTGATGCGTTGTTGGTGATACCCTTAGAAAGCTCATCAGGCTTGATAGCTGTAACAGAACCAGTCAAGTCGTTCTTCTTAGCGCGACCATAACCAATGACGACGACCTCGTTCAAAGACTTTTGGTCGTCAACCAAGGTAATCATCATGTTAGATGTTGCTTTGATTGTTTTTGGTGTCATTCCAAGATAGGTGAAAGTAAGATTGGCTCCTGGCGCTGCATCAACTGAGAAGTTACCATCCATGTCGGTAATGCCCACTGCCTTACCGTTAACTGTAATGGTAGCACCCATGATAGGCTCACCGGAAGCATCCTTCACATGTCCCTTAATCGCATTACTTTGCGCAAAGGAACTCGCTGTCAGAAGCAGACCGCTTGCTAGGGTCAACGCTCTGAGAGGCAATTTAATTTTTACCTGCTTCATCATTTGCTTGATTTTTAAGTTAATGTATTATATTAAATTATTTCCTTTTTCTTCTTTTCTTCTTGGCTTAAGTTGTTGTCGTTCCTACTCAAAATGCCGTTCTGGCTCTTTTCGGGGTCTTTCTGGCATCTTGCTTATATTATATAAGGTAGGAATGGGGCGTTTGCCCATAAACTTGTCGTTTCTGTGTGCAAAATTAAGTTCTTTTCTCTTATGTTGTACTATTTTTATGTTAATTCCGTTATTTATTTTGCGCAAACGTTTGCACAGAAATTACTTGATTTAAGTCAAGAACTTTGAACTGATATTGAGGATATTTCGTAATTTTGCAGCACAACTAATAGCAATGGGCGATAAAGAAACAATAACAATGAAAGATATAGCTCGCGATCTGGGCGTAAGTGTTGCCACAGTGAGCCGGGCATTGAAGGACAGTTCTCGTATCAGTACTGCCCAAAAGGAGCGTATTCAAAAATACGCGCGTGAAAATAACTTCTTCCCTAACTTCCTGGGTGAGGCTTTAAGACATAATAAGGTGAAACCGATGAAGGTGATTGGAGTTATTGTACCTCAGGTGGTACACTATTACTTCATGTCGGTGCTTTCGGGTATAGAGGAAGAGGCTAGAGCCAGAGGTTACCGTGTGATGGTGGCGCAGAGTAACGAGCGTTACGATAAGGAGGTGGCCATCTGTGAAGACTTCTATCAGAACAAGGTTTGTGGCATCATCGTTTCACAGGCGAAGGATACCAAGCAGTATGATCATTTCGAAAAACTGCGGCAGAATGGGGTGCCGCTCATCTTCTATGATAGAATATGTACGGGCGTGAACTGCTCGCGAGTGGTGGTAGATGACTATATGGGTGCCTTTACTGCCGTTACTCACATGATTGATACGGGCTGCAAGAAGATTGCCTTCTACGGCTCGCCGATGAATCTGGAAATCTCCAAGAACCGATATAACGGTTATCATGATGCGCTGGTAAAGCATGGTTTGACGGAGAACCCTGACTGGGTGAAGATCTGCGATGATCGTGCCAATGCCGAAGCAATAACACCGGATATTCTGATAGAGGAAGATCGTCCGGATGCTTTCTTTGCCATCAATGATGATACGGCAATCGGCATCCTCTATACCGCCAAGCGGATGGGGTTCAAGGTGCCTGAAGAAATCAGCATCTGCGGATTCACCAATGGTGACCGTGCCAAGGCGTGCGACCCGATGCTTACTACGGTTGAGCAGCGAGGTGTAGCCGTAGGCGAGGAAGCTGCCAATATCCTGATTGGTCAGGTGGAAGGCTCCATCCCTAAAGATGAGGTGGAGAAAAGAGTGGTGAGAACACGACTCGTGGTGAGAGGAACAACGAGATAATAATATAAAAGCATAACAATATGAAACAAAAACCTGATTTAAGTTTCTGGAAGCTCTGGAACTTGAGCTTCGGATTTTTCGGAGTACAGATTGCCTACGCCCTACAGAGCGCCAATATCTCCCGAATCTTTGCAACGTTGGGTGCTGACCCACACAACTTGAGTTATTTCTGGATTCTCCCTCCTCTGATGGGAATCCTGGTACAGCCTATCGTGGGCACGTTGAGTGATAAGACGTGGTGCCGCTTTGGCCGCCGCATCCCTTATCTTTTTGTGGGTGCTACGATTGCCGTCCTGGTAATGTGCCTGCTGCCGAATGCCGGTTCGCTCGGACTGACCGTGAGCGGTGCGATGCTCTTCGGGCTGATAGCGCTGATGTTCCTCGATACGAGCATCAACATGGCGATGCAGCCGTTCAAGATGCTGGTAGGCGATATGGTAAATGAAAAACAGAAGGCGAAGGCTTACTCTATCCAGAGTTTCCTCTGTAATGCCGGTTCTGTAGCCGGATATATCTTCCCGTTTCTCTTTACCTTCCTCGGTATCAAGAATTATGCTGAGAAGGGTGTGGTTCCTGATTCTGTCATCTGGTCATTCTATATCGGTGCGGCTATCCTGATTCTCTGTGTTATCTACACCACGATGAAGGTGAAGGAGTGGAATCCACAGCAGTATGCGGAGTATAATGAAGCGAAGAGTGAAGAGGGAAGAGTGAAGAATCCTAATGCTGAGGCTTCTGAAGACAAGGCCGGTTGGATTACTTTGCTCCGTAAGGCGCCATCTACCTTCTGGAAGGTGGGACTGGTTCAGTTCTTCTGCTGGGCTGGTTTCCTTTATCTCTGGAATTATTCTACGGGAGCCATCGCTGAAACCGTATGGAATACGACCGATCCTGCTTCTGAAGCATTCCAGGAGGCAGGCAACTGGGTGGGCATTCTCTTTGCCGTACAGGCGGTAGGTAGTGTAGTCTGGGCTGTGATTCTCCCTCAGTTTAAAAATACGAAGGTGGCATACGCTGTCAGTCTGGTTATCGGCGGTGTGGGCTTTGCCCTGATACCATTCCTGCATGATCAGTATCTGCAGTTTATTCCGTTCCTGATGATTGGTGCCGGTTGGGCAGCCATGCTGGCGATGCCTTTCACCTTTGTTACCAATGCTTTGCAGGGATATGGTCACATGGGTGCTTATCTCGGTCTGTTTAACGGAACCATCTGTATCCCTCAGATTGTGGCTGCTATCTGCGGTGGAACAGTCCTGAGTCTGGTGGGTTCTCATCAGAGCGATATGATGATTGTGGCAGGTATTCTGCTGATTGCAGGTGCACTGTCTGTAAGCATCATCAAGGATAAGAAATAGGTGTAAGTAGCAGAGTAAACGATTAATTGATTGCTTCTGCGGAGTGGGGAATGTGCAAACGTTTGCAAGGTTTGTGTGAGAAAAAATGCAAATTTCTGATACGTTTATCATACGTTTTTCTTACCTTTGTAGCATCAAACATAAATTATAACATTTTCAAGAGCCTTAAGAGTCTTATGACAATACAGTTTAATATAGATTATAAAGCAATGTTCGGCGAGCATATCGCTGTTAACATCCAGAGTGGAGAGGAAGTTCTGAAGCTTCCACTTCAGACCTCAGATGGGGAAAAGTGGGCATGCGACTGGTGTGTTGAATCACCAGAAAAATCGTATACCTATTATTATAGTGTAGAACGTGAAGGAAGAGCAGTCAAGACCGAATGGCTTATAATCAAGCATCAGCTCGATGTAAATGCCAAGAAGGCTGTGGCTTATACACTTTACGATCATTGGAAGGCTATGCCGGAGGATGCTTACCTCTACAGCAGTGCCTTTACCGATTGCATCAATCATCAGGCTCCACAGGAGATGAAACCGGAAACGGGCAGCAAAATTGTACGTCTGATAGTCCGTGCTCCTCAGCTTCGCGATGGTGAGCGTCTGGGTGTATTGGGTGCAGATAAAGCATTGGGTGCCTGGGATGTGCAGAAGATTCTTCCGATGACTCAGCATACCTATAATGAATGGGTTGCTGATATTGATGCGACTCGTCTTGAGGGCGGTCATCTGGAGTTTAAGTTCGTGGCTTTCCGTAATGCGAAGAACGAGCTTCTCTGGGAAACCAGCATGAACAGAACCGTGGATTTGCCGGAGATGAAGGCAGGTGAGTTGGTATCTTATGAACTCGACCAGGCTTTCTTCGTTCTGTATAACCGCAAACTTGCTGGAACGCAGGTGCCTGTATTCTCATTGCGTACCCGTAAGAGTGCCGGTATCGGTGATTTCGGTGATCTGAAGACCATGATTGATTTTGTGGCTTCTACCGGTCAGAAGGTGCTCCAGCTCCTTCCTATCAATGATACCACCATCACCCATACATGGACCGACAGTTATCCATATAGCTGCATCAGCGTCTTCGCCATTCATCCGCAGTATGCCAACCTTCATGCTCTTCCTGAGTTGAAGGATGCAAAGGCTCGTGCTGAGGCTGAGAAGACACGTGCTGAGTTGAACGCACTGGATAAGATAGACTACGAAAAGGTAAATGATTTCAAGATAAATTACTTGCGCCAAATCTTCAATCAGGAAGGTGAAAAGATGATGAAGACAGCCGAATACAAGGCTTTCTTCCAGGATACTAAACAGTGGTTGGTTCCTTACGCCCAGTATTCATACCTGCGTGATAAGAATGGTACGGCTGATTTCAACCAGTGGCCAGATCATCAGGTATGGGATGAGGCTGAACGCAAGGCACTTACTGACCCTAAGACTGCAGCTTACAAGAACGTGGCGTTCTTCTATTTCGTACAGTTCGTACTGGACCGCCAGATGCAGGAGGCTCACGAGCATGCCAAGGCTAAGGGCGTTATTTTGAAGGGTGATATTCCAATCGGCGTAAACCGCAATGGTTGCGATGTTTGGATGGAACCAAAATACTTCAACCTCAATGGTCAGGCGGGTGCTCCACCTGATGACTTCTCTGCCAATGGTCAGAACTGGGGATTCCCTACCTATAACTGGTTTGAGATGCTGAAGGATGGCTGCCAGTGGTGGAACCGCCGTTTCAAGAACATGGCAAGATATTTTGATGCTTACCGCATCGACCACGTATTGGGCTTCTTCCGTATCTGGGAGATTCCGGTACATAGCGTACATGGATTGCTCGGACAGTTTGCACCGGCGCTTGCCATGAGCCGTGAAGAGATAGAAAGCTATGGTTTGCACTTCCAGGAAGACCGTTTTACCCGTCCGTTCATTACCGATTGGGTATTGGACCGTATGTTCCATGAGCGTGCCGGCGAGGTAAAGGAGAAATATCTCGACCGTCTGGATGACGAGCGTTATCAGATGAAGCCTGAGGTAGATACCCAGCGCAAGGTTGAGGCTCTCTTTGCTGATGTAACAGATGAGAAGGAACTCTGGCTGCGTGATGGCTTGTATGCCCTGATCAGCGATGTACTCTTCGTACGTGATCATACCAACCCTGGCGTCTTCCATCCACGTATCTCAGCCCAGCTTGACTTTATCTACGAGTCGCTCTATGATAATGACAAGGCTGCGTTCAACCGCCTTTACAACGACTATTTCTATCGCCGTAACAACCAGTTCTGGTATCAGGAGGCGATGAAAAAGTTGCCTAAACTGGTTCAGGCTACCCGCATGCTGGTTTGTGCCGAAGACCTCGGTATGGTGCCAGACTGTGTGCCTTGGGTAATGGACGAGTTGAAGATATTGAGTCTGGAACTCCAGAGCATGCCAAAGGATCCATCGGTTAAGTTCGGACATCTGAGCCGTAACCCATACCGCTCGGTATGTACCATCTCGAGCCACGATATGCCTACTCTGCGTATGTGGTGGGATGAGAATGTCCAGCGTACCCAGGAGTATTACAATACGATGCTCTACCGTCAGGGACCAGCACCTCATCCACTCCCAGGCTGGTTGGCTAGTGACATCATCAGCCGCCATCTCACCTCTCCATCCATGCTCTGCATATTGAGCATCCAGGACTGGTTGGCTACCGATGAGTCTCTCCGTCTGCCTGATGCTGATGCCGAGCGTATCAATATCCCGGCTAACCCTAAGCATTACTGGCGTTACCGCATGCACCTCAACATAGAGGATCTGGCTGCTGACAAGCGTTTCGTGCAGAATATCACAGAGATGATTTCGCAGTCTGGAAGAGTCTAACTAACATGATTATATATACAGTGCAAACGTTTGCACACTCATTTGCAGAGAAATACCCTCCCAATATGTGGAGGGTATTTTTGTTTTTTGTATCTTTGCAAACGAATAAGTTGCATTCGCAAAGTAAAGCAATCTTCACTAGCGTATAAACTAACAAATAGACGATAATAACAACAATAGCACAGTATGAAGAAACTGAATGTATTAGTGATGGGTCTCTTGCTTCCTATGTTGGCAGCGGCCCAGACCGTAAAGTCACCTGACGGCAATGTCTCGGTAACTTTCTCTTTGACCGAAAAGGGACAGCCTACCTATGAGATGAGCTATAAGGGAAAGACTGTATGTAAGCCATCCCACTTAGGATTGGAGTTGGCTAAGGATAAACATGCCTCTAAGGGTATGGAGGAAACCAGCCTGATGGATGGTTTTACTGAAACCGGCAGCAAGACATCGACTTTCGATGAAACCTGGAAGCCGGTATGGGGCGAGACCGCTACCATCCGCAACCATTACAACGAGATGGAGGTAAACCTGAACCAGGCTTCTTCTAAGCGTAACATCACCATCCGTTTCCGTGTGTATGATTATGGTATGGGCTTGCGCTATGAGTTCCCACAGCAGGAGAGTCTGAATTATTTTGTCATCCAGGAGGAGCATACCCAGTTTGCCATGGCAGGCGATCATACCGCTTACTGGATTCCTGGTGATTATGATACACAGGAGTATGATTACAACATTACTCCATTGACAGGCATTCGCCCAATTATTGCGAAAAACCGTGAAGCTTACAAGAGTAATTCGTCTACCACCGTCTTCTCTGATACCGGTGTTCAGACCTCTCTCCAGATGAAGACCAAGGACGGACTCTACATCAACATCCATGAGGCAGCCTGCCTGGATTATCCTACCATGCACCTCAATCTGGACGAGAAAACATTGACTTTCGAGTCTTGGCTTACTCCTGATGCCGTGGGCAGAAAGGGATTTATCCAGACTCCATTCAATACCCCTTGGCGTACCGTGATGGTAAGTGATGATGCACGTGATATGCTTTCATGCAAGTTGACATTGAACCTTAACGAGCCTTGCAAGATTAAGGATACATCCTGGATTCATCCTACCAAGTACTGCGGTGTATGGTGGAACATGATTGTGGGTACCAAGACCTGGAGCTATACCAACGATCTGCCATCTGTGCGTCTCGGCGTTACTGATTACAGCAAGTGCAAGCCTAACGGTACTCATGGTGCAACCAACGAGGAAGTGAAGCGCTACATCGACTTTGCAGCCAAGAACGGTTTGCAGGAAGTATTGGTAGAAGGCTGGAATGAAGGTTGGGAAGACTGGTTCGGTCACCAAAAGCTCGATGTCTTCGACTTCGTGACTCCATATCCTGACTTCGATATCAAGATGCTCAACGAATATGCTCACTCTAAGGGCGTGAAACTGATGATGCACCACGAGACATCTTCTGCAGCTCTCAACTACGAGCGCCACATGGAAGATGCCTTCAACCTGATGAACAAATATGGTTATGATGCCGTGAAGACCGGTTATGTAGGTGATATCATCCCAAGAGGTGAGTATCACTACAGCCAGTTGATGAACAATCACTACCAGCGTGTCATCGAGACCGCTGCCAAGCATCATATCATGGTGAATGCCCACGAGGCAACCCGTCCTACAGGTATCTGCCGCACCTGGCCTAACCTGGTTGGCAACGAGAGTGCACGTGGTACAGAATATGAGGCATTTGGCGGTAACAAGTCTTATCATACCGTAATGTTGCCATTCACCCGTCTGCAGGGTGGTCCGATGGATTATACTCCTGGTATCTTTGAGACCAAGCTTTCTGAGTGGAGCAACAATAAGAGTTATGTTCATACCACTCTCTGTGGTCAGCTTTCTCTCTATCTCGTAATGTACAGTCCGCTGCAGATGGCTGCCGATCTTCCAGAGCATTATGAGAAGTATGACGATGCCTTCCAGTTTATCCGCGACGTAGCTTGCGACTGGGACGACTCCAAGTACCTGGAAGCAGAGCCAGCCAAGTATATCACCGTAGCCCGCAAGGCTAAGGGTACCGACAACTGGTTTGTAGGCGGTAAGACTGATGCAGCCCGCACTGCCGTAATAAAACTCGACTTCCTGGATAAGGGCAAGAAGTATGCTTGCGCTATTTATCAGGACGGCAAGAATGCCGACTACGAGAAGAACCCTAAATCTTATCAGATCATCCACAAGACTGTGAAGAAGGGTGATGTTTTGAAGATTAATGAAGCACGTGGTGGTGGTTTCGCCATCTCATTGCTCGCTAAATAAGCCTATAATTTCCGTATTTCCGTCCAACTGTCCGGTTGGTCGGAAATACGCCAAAAATGAGCGTAGATAATTTGTCACAGTTTTCTTCGCTCAGTTCGCTTTAATGTCCTGTATAACAATAACTTAACAATATGAATATCCAAAAACTAATAATTGCAGCATTGACAGCAACTGTTTTACCAACTTCATTGAATGCCCAGCAGACATTCAATGAGATGATGTATTCCAAGGAGAAAACCATGTTTATCCTGAATGCTCCAACAGCCCAAAAGTCTTCTGTAACCCTCCGTCTTTATAAGCAAGGTCAGGGAGGAAAGGCTTATAAAACGCTGAAAATGAAGAAGTTGGGTGATGAGCGCTGGGAGGCTACAGTAAAGGGCGACCTCAAGGGAAAGTTCTATACCTTTGATATTGGCAAGGGTGAAACACCAGGTACATTTGCCAAAGCAGTAGGTGTGAACGGAAACCGTGGCGCCATTGTAGATTTGTATGATACTGATCCATCTGGATGGGATAAGGACGTGCGTCCTGCCCTAAAATCGCCAGCCGATCTCGTTGTCTACGAGCTTCACGTGCGTGATTTTTCCATTTCTCCTACATCCGGCTTGAAATATAAGGGCAAATATCTCGCCCTCACCGAGCCAAAGGCCATCGAATATCTCAAGAATCTGGGCATCAACGCCATCCACTTCCAGCCTGTATTCGATTTCGCTTCTATAGATGAGACCCGACTCGACAAACCACAGTTCAACTGGGGTTATGATCCGAAGAACTATAATGTGCCGGAAGGCAGTTACGCTACCGACCCTTATTCTCCAGTAACCCGCATCAAGGAGTTCAAGGAGATGGTGATGGCGCTGCATAAGGCAGGCATCCGAGTGATTTTTGATGCCGTATATAACCATACTTTCGATATCAACGGCAGCAATTTTCAGCGTACCTATCCTGATTATTATTATCGCAAGACTAAGGATGGTAAGTATTCTGACGGTTCAGGCTGTGGCAACGAGACTGCTTCTGAAAAGCCTCTCATGCGTCAGTATATGCTGGAGAGCGTGAAATATTGGATAGACGAATATCATATCGACGGTTTCCGTTTCGACCTGATGGGCGTTCATGACATCGAAACCATGCAGGCTATCCGTGAGATGGTAAACCGCATCGATCCTAGCATCTATATTTATGGTGAGGGATGGAGTGCAGGCAGTTGTGCTTATCCTACCGAGAAACTGGCGGTGAAGGCAAATACCCAGCAGCTCAAGGGCATCGGTGCTTTCAGCGATGATATGCGCGATGCGCTCCGTGGTCCTTTCTCTGATGACCATAAGGGTGCGCTCCTGGCTGGTCTTACAGGTCAGGAGGAAAGTCTGAAGTTCGGTATTGTGGGTGGCATTGCTCATCCGCAGGTGGATATGACAAAGGTGAACTATGACAAGAAGCCTTGGACCAACAATCCTACCGAGCAGATCAGTTATGTAAGCTGCCACGACGATATGTGTCTGGTAGACCGTCTGAAGGCAAGCATCGCATCTCTTACCGACAAGAATATCCCTGAAGCAATACGTACTGCCGAGTTGCTCCGCATCGATAAGCTTGCGCAGACCTGCGTCTTCACTTCACAGGGTGTTCCTTTCATCCTTGCCGGCGAAGAGATGCTCCGCGACAAGAAGGGAGTACACAATAGCTATAATTCTCCTGACAGCATCAACCAGTTTACCTGGACCAATCTGCAGAAGTATCCGCAGGCGTTTGCTTATTACAAGAGTCTGATCCAGCTCCGCAAGAATCATCCGGCATTCCGTCTTTCAACAGGCGATAAGGTACGTCAGCATCTGGAGTTCCTGCCTGCTCAGGAAACTTGTCTCGTAGGTTTCCTGCTCAAGAATCTGGAGGGCATTGATGCGTGGAAGAACATCATCGTGATTTATAACTTCAATAAGGAGGCAAAGAAGATGCAGATTCCTGAGGGTGGCTATACCGTGGCTTGCTGCAATGGTATAATCAATGAGGAAGGCTTAGGCTTTGTTTCGGGAAAGGAAGCTGAGATTGCCCCTCAGTCAGCCTTGATTCTTTATCAGAAATAGTTTATATATATAATAAGGTGTAATATGAAAAAGATAATAGCTTCTTTATTGCTTATGAGTAGTGCAATAAGTATGAATGCGGCGGTCAACGTGAACCGCATTGAACCTACCGACTGGTATGTGGGCATGAAAGATGCTTCACTCCAGCTGATGGTGTATGGCAAGGATATCAAGAATGCCGATGTAACGGTAGACTATCCGGGTGTGAAGGTAGACAGCATCGCCCGCCTTGATTCTCCTAATTATCTCCTGGTTTATCTTAACCTCGATGGAGCAAAGGCTGGTGAGATGACCCTCAACTTCAAGCAGGGCAAACAGTCGAAGAAGGTGAAGTATGTGTTGAAGAACCGTGAGATGGCGGGCGATAAGCGCATCGGTTTCTCTAATGAAGATGTGCTCTATATGCTGATGCCAGACCGTTTCGCCAACGGCAATCTGAAGAATGATGCCTTTAAGACGATGCGTGATAAGACTTGCAACCGTGCAGAGCCTAGTCTGCGACATGGTGGCGACCTGGAGGGAATCCGCCAGCACTTGGATTATTTTAACCAGTTGGGTGTTACCGCTCTGTGGTTTACCCCGGTTTTGGAGAACGACAGTCCAAGTAATGGCAAGAACAGCAGTTATCATGGTTATGCTACCACCAATTATTATCGTGTAGACCCACGTTTCGGAACCAATGCCGATTATAAGCAGCTGATAGATGAGGCTCACAAGAAAGGTTTGAAGATTGTGATGGATATGATTTTCAACCATTGCGGCTTCGAACATCCTTGGGTTGCCGATATGCCTTCAAAGGACTGGTTCAATACACCAGAATGGCTGGCTCCTGAAAATCAGACTTCCGAGCATCAGAAGAACATCGGTACGGTGGATGGCGCTGCTAAGGTGAACGATAAGTATCTGCAGACCAGTTATAAGCTGACTCCTGTACTCGATCCATACGCCAGCAAGGTTGATCTCACAGAAACCGTAGACGGCTGGTTTGTTCCAACCATGCCTGATCTCAACCAGCGCAACCCACATGTTATCAAGTATCTGATTCAGAACAGCGAGTGGTGGATAGAGAGCGCTGGTATCGATGGCATCCGTATGGATACCTATCCTTATGCCGACCGCGATGCGATGGCACACTGGATGAAGGTTCTGGGCGAGGAGTATCCTCACTTCAATACCGTAGGCGAGACTTGGGTAACCGAGCCAGCCTATACTGCAGCCTGGCAGAAGGACAGCAAACTTTCTGAGAAGAACAGCTATCTGCCAACCGTTATGGATTTCGCTTTCTTCGACCGCATCAACAGTGCAAAGAAAGAGGAGACCGATGACTGGTGGAACGGCATGAACCGTCTCTACAACGTGTTCTGCTACGACTATCTCTATCCTAATCCAAAGAGCGTAATGGCATTTATCGAGAATCATGATACCGACCGCTTCCTGGGTGAAGGCAAGGATACTCTGGCTTTGAAGCAGGCACTGTCATTGCTTCTGACCATCAACCGCACTCCTCAGCTCTATTATGGTACAGAGGTGCTAATGAATGGTACCAAGAGCGTGACCGATGGCAATGTACGCAAGGACTTCCCTGGCGGTTGGGCTGGTGATAAGCACAATGCCTTTACAGCAGAGGGTAGAACACAGGCAGAGAACCAGATGTTCAACTGGCTCAGCAACCTGTTGCACTGGCGTCAGGGCAATGAAGTGATTACCAAGGGCAAGCAGACCCAGTTCTGTCCTCAGAAGGGTGTTTACGTAATTGCCCGCCAGTATAAGGGTAAGAATGTGATGACGGTTATCAACGGCAAGAACGAGGCGAACGAGCTGAATGTTTCCCGTTATGCAGAGATTATCGGTTCTCATGACAAGGCCACGGATGTTACAAACGGTCGCACCGTTCTTATCAACAAGAACGTAAAACTCCGTCCTCGCCAGAGCATGATTCTTGAGTTCTAAAGACTTAGTATCAGTCACTTGATACTTTCATATCTCAGCAGGCTAACGCAGTTATCAGTGTTAGCCTGCTTTTTTTCATAAAAATATTCTTTCGTTTCAATTATTCTTTGTAAATTTGCAGCAGAGTTAACGAAATAGCTTTAGAATGATAGAAGAATTAGGCAAATGGCTGTTAGATATAGCAAAATATATTGTTACAGCTTATGTTTTAGTGAGAATGTTTGGTAATGATGATGGTTCGATTTGGACTTTAATAGGAGCAGTCTTTTTTGCAGCTCTTACGTTTGGGACAGGGTTATATCTTATCAGACGAAGTGAAAATAAAAAATAAGAAAGGTAAATAATATGGATTACGGATTATTAGGAATGTACTTGTTCCTTTCAGTTATAGCTATAGGCTCATTGGTTTATGTGAAGATAGAGGATCACAAAGAACAAAAAAAACAATAGCTATGAATTGGAATCTTTTTAGTATGTATATCGCTCTTGCTTTGTTAGGAGTTGGTATGGTCATCTATGCAAAAATAGAAGACAGGAAGAAAGGAAAATAATGATTAGAAGATACATTCTAACCTTTATAGCAGCATTGATCGTTACCTTGAGCAGTTGGGCGCAAGGTGGGCTGCCTAGTCGCTATAATGTAAGCTATCTCAATATGGCTGCAGGTATGCCGAATAATTTTGCTGATGATATCTTTCAGGACTCTTACGGCTTCGTATGGATCAGTACGCATGGTGGTGGACTGGTACGCTACGATGGTTTCAATTTCATGAACTTCAGTTTGGGGTCTGTAGGAATCAGTCTGCGAAGCAACAGTTGCCGTAATGTCTGCGAAGATCCGTTCAAGCGCCTTTGGGTGGCTTTCGAAGAAGGCCCGCAGGTGCTCGACCTCAAAACGATGCAGCCTGTTGTTCCACCTTGTGAGAACAGCCAGGTAAAGGCACAACTCAACAAAGTATTCAAGAACCTTTGCACCCGAATATATTGTGATGCAAAGGGCAATATATGGATGCTGTCTGTCAATCAGCTTACCCGTTTCGGCTTTAACGAAAAGGGCGAGGTGAACAGCGTCTTGTCCACATCCTATCCTTATAATGCTCCCGACCTCGGAATCTGTGATGTCTATCGCAGAGGAACGGTTGTATTATGCAACAATGGAGTGGTGAGCGAGTTCTCAGTGAAGAACAATCAGCTCGTAGCAAAGAACATCTCATCCCTGTTTCCTCCGCTCGAAGGTCGGTATGGGGGGGCGCTTATTTATTATCATGGTAAGATATGGATGGGTACGAATCGCGGATTGTTTAATAGTGCAAAGCAGGAATTCCATTGCTCTGCTACCGACCATTCGCTCCAGCACGAAGTAGTGACGAGCCTTGCCGTTTCTCCAGATGACAAACTTCTGGTAGGAACGCTCTGTGGCGTAGATATCTTCAATGATAAGACCGGAGAGATAGAACATTGGAACACTGCTACGGCTGTGAATCCGCTGAGCAGCAACTTTATCAACAGTCTTTTCTCTAAGAACGGACAGATATGGGTAGGTTCCGAGACAGGTGGTGTTATCAAGCTGGCTCCACGTCAGCTGAATTTGGAATTCTACCGTCACGCCCCCGCCAACCCAGGCAGCATCTCTCCCAACGCAGTCAATGCCATGTATGCGGCAGCTGACGGAACCCTGTGGGTAGGAACTGTAGAGGGAGGTCTCAATGCCTTGACTCCAGGCAGCATGAACTTTGTTCATTATACGGTGGCAAATTCCGGTTTGCCGCATAATACCGTCTCGGTTCTTGCAGCCGATAACCGCAATCAGCTCTGGATTGGTACCTGGGGAAGGGGCTTTGCTGTGATGAATCTCAGTCAGCCGGGCAAGATTATTCCTCTGGTGATAGATGCTAAGCATCAGCATTTACTTAACTTTGCCGGTGCTTTGGCTTACGATCCTATCAATGATGGTATGTGGCTCGGAACCAATGACGGTCTCTTCTTCTATGACATGAAGCGCCGCCAACTCATCGAACCTTTCAGGGGATGCCTGAATGTGCGCGGCTGCATCGGTTCTCTGATAACCCGAAAGGGCAAACTCTTGATGGGTTGTGTGCGGGGAATAGTAGAGGTCGACCTCAAGTCGCGTGCTCATGGCAAGGGCGATTTCGCTGTGACGTATCATCAGTATAAACTCGACAATCCGAAGAGTGGAGTCTTCGATAAGATATTGTCTTTCTGCCAGGCTAAGGATGGAAAGATATGGATGGGCAGTAACGGCTACGGTCTGTATTGCTATACCAGCGATAAAAACGGAAAGACTCAAGTGAAGTCGTATACCACCAATAACGGACTTGCCAACAATATCGTGAAGGGTATTGTAGAGGATAACCAGGGTATGTTGTGGATAGCTACCGATAACGGACTCTCTATTTTCAATCCGAAGACCGAGGCATTCTGCAGTTTCTCCCGTGAAGATGGTCTGATCAGTTCACAGTTCTATTTCAATGGAGCCATCCGCAATGCCAAGGGCGAGATATTCCTGGGCACCGATGCGGGTATGATGGCTGTAAAGGGCATAAACCGTTCTGTGCATCAGACGGGTAAGTTGTGCTTTACCGAACTTCTGGTAGATAACCAGCCTGTCTTTGCCGGCAGCGATTATCTGGAAGAAGACATTTCTATTGCCAGAAAGTTGCGTATCCATGAGAGTGATAAGTCGTTCACCCTCTTTTTCTCAGCGCTCAATTATGGCTGCGAGACACAGGGCGTGTACCTTTATCGCATGAAGGGATACGAGAATGAGTGGGTTCAACTCAAGGCTGGTCAGCATAGTGTGCGTTATTCCACTCTGCCAGCTGGAGACTATAAGTTTGAGGTGAAATATATCCCATCTATCAATTCCGACAAGGAGCAGGTGATCTCTGTAGAAGTTCAGATTACTCCTTATTTCTGGAAGAGCTGGTGGTTTGTTTCCCTTATTATAATAGGTATCATCGCCTTGCTCCAATATGCTTATGTGCGCCGTCTCAACAAGATGCGCGAAGAGGAAGTAGAGGCTCTGTACCGTCCTATCGAGGCTGCGATGAAGGAAAGTGATGAACCTGAAAAGCTGCAGAGTCGCATCCAGATGATTCTGCAGAACCAGAAGCGTTATCAGGACAGTCAGAAGAAGAGCATTGAGGCTGACAGGAAGATGGTAGAGGAGAATACGCGTCCATTCATGGAAGAAGTGATGGATGTGATGGAGAAGAACTACGATAATTCTGAGTTCGGAGTTCAGGAACTGGCAGATGCCTTGGGTATATCCCGCAGTGTACTGAGCAAGAATCTCTCCAAGGAGACAGGCTTGCCAACAGCCCAGTTTATCCGCAACTACCGTCTCGACATCTCGCGCAAGATGATGGCTGATAAAACTTCCAACCGAAATATTACGGAGATAGCCTACCGTGTAGGCTTCAACGATCCGAAGTATTTCACCCGTTGCTTCACCAAGCAGTTTGGCATCTCGCCGACTGCATATAAGGATCAGTTGGATTCTCAGGGTTCAGATATGGCATAGTTCTCCTTGGACTCTTCGGAGAAATAATGTTCCTGGATGTGATAATTTGTTAAGTAAATAAAATAAAACCGAGGGGTTACTTGATATAGGTCAAGTAACCCCTTGTTTTGTATGTGTGGGTACACAACTGGTGGATAAGCACGTAATATCCTTAAAAATCCACTGTTTATGCGGTTTGTCCACCTATAAAACCCATTTGTCCACCCTATATAAACCGATTAATTGTACTTTTGCCACTGAAAAAGGATTTAAGAATTTTAAATAACCTATTTGAATAGTAAACAAACAACCTAAAGGCGTTAAGTTATGAAGTTAAGAAAAACTTTACTTTCGTTTGCTTGTGCTATCATGGTGGCATTAAGTTTCACTGCTTGTGGTGATGACTGGGGCCGACAGGATGATCCTGCTGGCGGACAGATTTACCCATCTAAGACAACAGTGGCAACTTATGACTTTGAGTATTCAGAAGAGAAACCTGAGTATTCAGACATGATAAGTCACGATGAGTCATGTGAGGTGACCAATGATGAGACCCTCGCAAGTAATGTATTGCACATCAATGGTAAGGGTGGTGCCAAGATTGCCAATCCTTTCAATGGTGTGAAGTTGCAAAATGGTGCTGCCATCACTTTCGCTGTAAAGATTGATGCAGCCGTAGCTGAGGACGGAACAGTCGCAGATGTTGACTTGACCCGACCTCTTATCTCATTTGGTTCAGATGAGAAGGATGCTGCTGGTAATGATATCAGTGCTCACTTCTATATCACTGCCAATGGTCAGGTGGTTTACAACAAGCCTACCCAGTTGCAGAGTTTGAACCTGAATGAGAATGACCCTGCTTCTGTGAAGACAGGTATTCTCTCTCCTAATGAGTGGCATTTCGTAGCCCTTCAGCTTTCTACTGAAGGTTACCAGCTCTACGTTGATGGTAAGAAGAGCCTTTCTGGTTATCAGACATCATCAAGTGCTACCTCTTTCCAGTACAAGACCTTGGTTGATTCCATCAACTCTTTACCTTATTTATATATAGGTGGAGACAGCAAGTTGACAGCCGAAGAGACCAACACCGTATCTATCGACAATGTTACCTTGATCCGTAACATGATGGAAGAGAAGGATTGGAACAAGACCATTGGCGGTAACGGAGGTAGCGGTTTCATTTGGAAAGAACAAGAATCTATCGGTAATGAAGATTTTAGTTCCGGATTCTTTGATCCTAAAACTCCAAATATTCAAATGAAAGGTAATGGTACTGTTCATTATCGTTTTACTTGCAATAATAATGCTGCAAATAATTATGAAACATGGGTTCTTGCCATAACAAATGGTGTAGCTTTTGGCGATAATGGATATATTGAATATGAGATATGTCGTGGTGATGCTTGGAGTTGGGGTTCACTCCTCGATGGCGACGGTCAAGGCGTTTCTGCAAGTTATAATTGGGATTCATGGATTGCTGATATGAAGGGAGCAACAGTAGACCTTTATGTTACTCGTACTGGTAAAATGTTCCATGTTGAACAATATGTGACAACTGCAAGTGGTTCTAAACTACCAGTTTGTACATTTGATACTCAAAAGGAAGCTCCTACAGAAGAATGGGGTACTTTTGTAACTCTAGAAAAGTCATTCTTGACATTTGAAAAGGCCGAGACTTATACATCTGTTAATTATAAAGATGGTGCATATACAATCGGTTCTGATGATAATTCTTCAGCATTCTTTGATAAGAAATCTGAAATGTATGACCTTTCTGCAGAGCGTTCACGTTTGACAATTCAATTTGTCAATACAACTGCAGGTGGAATGAATTGGGAGAATTATGTAGTTGCATTCACAAACACTCCTTTTGGTGAGGCTGGATATTTAGAGTATGCAGTTTGTAGAGCAGATGCTTGGACATGGGGAGCTAATATACCAACGGATGGAGATAATGTAACAGCTAGCTACAATTGGGATACTTGGAAGACAGATATTAATGGTGCTACTGTTACTCTTGATTTCAAACGTGTTGGTGATAGAGTTGATATGACAGCTGATGTTGTGACAGCTCAGGGAGAGTCTTTGCCTCAGATGTCTTTCTTTGTTGATGGACTTGAGGGCAAACCGCTTTATGTCTTCTTGACAAATGAAAAGTCTTATCAAGTTATCAAGCAGGTTAGAACATATCCATGGTTCAATACTAACTTTGCAGAATAATAACATAAATAGAATAAACAATGAACAATAACATATTGCATAAGTTATTCTTGACCCTGACACTGGTGCTCCTTACTTTAGGAGCATCAGCACAGGTTACCGTATCTGGTAATGTGTCAGATGAATCGGGTGAGCCTATCATCGGTGCTACTGTTATGGAAGCATTGACAACCAATGGTGTTGTTACTGATTTCGACGGTAACTTCAAGATTCAGGTGAAGAACGAGAACGCTACTTTGAAGATTTCTTATATCGGTATGGTTGCTCAGAACATCCGTGTAGGCAATCAGCGTAATATCAAGGTGGTTCTCAAGGACGAAAGTCAGAAAATCAATGAGGTCGTAGTCGTTGGTTACGGTCATCAGAAGAAAGAGAGTGTCGTAGGTGCTATCTCTCAGGTTAGTTCAGACGACCTCTTGAATACTCCTACAGCCAACGTTACGCAGGCTATTGCCGGTAAGATTCCTGGTGTCGTAACAACTCAGGTTTCTGGTGCTCCTGGTGCCGATGACGCTACCATCAACATCCGTGGTCGTGCAACCTTCGCTGGCGACGGTGCTCCATTGGTCATGGTAGATGGTGTAGAGCGTGCTTTCTCTCAGGTGGCTCCTGATGATATCGAGAGCATCTCTGTATTGAAGGATGCTTCTGCTACAGCCGTTTATGGTGTGCGTGGTGCGAATGGTGTCATCCTCGTTACTACTAAGCGTGGTAAGGATATGAAGCCAGAGGTTAGTTTGACCAGCAACTTCATGTGGGGTACTCCAACCCGTAAGCCTCACTATCTGAACTCTTATGACTCTGTAACTCTCCTGGAGGAGGCTCTGAAGAACGATGGTCTTCCATCACAGTATACAGCTTCTGACATCGAGATGTACCGCAAGAGCTGTGCCGGCGAATTGACAGGTGCTGATGCGCTTCTCTATCCTAATGTAGACTGGTATGATGAGGTGCTCAACAACTGGGCTCCATCTCAGCGCTATAATGTAAGTGTACGTGGTGGTACGAAGCGCATGCGCTACTATGTTTCTGGTGAAATCTACAACCAGGGATCTTTGATCAAGAACCTCAGCCAGGATACATACGGCAACTCTTCAAGCCCAGGCTACAATCGTTACGCTTTCCGTGCCAACATGGACTTCTTCCTCTCTAAGGATTTGACATTCAGCGTAAACTTCGGTACTCGTTTCGAGAACCGTCATGGTTCAAACACTAACGAGAGTTCTACCAACTATGATATCTTCGCACGTATCAACCATACTCCAGGTTGGATCTTCCCAGTATCTTATGAGGTACAGAATGGTGAGACAACCAAGACTCTCTATGGTGGTACAGCCGTATATCAGGACAACGTAGTAGCTGCCCTTGCCAAGGGTGGATACTATCGCGGAACCAATACCATCAATGAGACCAACTTCATTGCTGATTACAAGATGGACTGGTTGACTCCTGGTCTTTCTGTCCGCGGTATGGTTTCGTTCGACTACGACTCTTATTATAAGAAGACATTTGGTGCTGCATTCGCAACTTACGAGTTGAACGACCGCAACAACTTTACAAGTGCAGATGCTTATACCAAATATAATGTAGACGGCGACCTGGCTTACTCTAAGGGTTCTTCTACAACTTACAAACTCTATATGGAGGGTCAGATTAACTACGCCCGCAAGTTTGGTAAACACGATGTTACCGGTATGGTACTTTACAACCAGAACGACTACCGTTACAACTCAGACCTGGCTAAGCGCTATCAGGGTCTCGTAGGTCGTGTAACTTACGGCTATGATGACAAGTATCTCGCTGAGGTTAACGTTGGTTACAACGGTTCTGAGAACTTCCTCAAGGGCAAGCGCTTCGGTTTCTTCCCTGCATTCTCACTCGGTTGGCGTGTAACTCAGGAAGAGTTTATGAAGCCAACAGAAAACTGGTTGAACAACCTGAAGATCCGTGCATCTTACGGTGAGGTTGGTAACGACGTATATACCGTAGGTGGTGTGGCTCAGCGCTTCCTCTATGAGGAGAAGTGGAACCAGATTTCCAACGATTACTACTTCGGAAACAAGGGACAGACAGGTATCTTCGAGAGCCAGTATCCTAACTATGGTGTAACATGGGAGCGTGCCAAGAAGTTCAACGTAGGTCTTGAGTTCGGCTTGTTCAACGGTATGCTGACTGGTAACTTCGACTACTTCATTGAGAACCGTAACGATATCCTGACCGAGTACTTGAGCCGTCCACAGTGGGTAGGTGTAACGATGGCAGCCGGAAACCTCGGTAAGACCCAGAACAAGGGTTACGAGTTGGAACTCCATCACTTCAATCACATCGGCAAGGACTTCACCTATAATATCGGTGCAACCTTCTCTCATGCAGCCAACAAAATCAAGAATATGGATGAGCCTGCTTACAAGACCGCTTATCGCAAGCGCGAAGGTCACCCAATCAACCAGTACTTCGGTCTGGTATGTGAGGGCTTCGTAACACAGGCCGACTTGGATAATCCTAACTTCCCTGTATCAACCTACGGAAACGTAAAGGTTGGTGACCTGAAGTACAAGGATATGAATAACGATGGCTTCATCGATGACCGTGATGAGACATTCATCGGCTACAGCGATATTCCAGAGAACACATACGCTCTGACACTCGGCGCCAACTATAAGGGCATCGGTTTCGAAGTAATGTTCCAGGGTGTAGATCATGTATCCCGTTACTACGACAGCGATGCGATGTTCGCCTTCCAAAACAACGGTAAGGTAAAGGATATCCACCTGAGCCGCTGGAACCCTGCAAAGAGCGAGGCAGAGAACCTGGCAACAGCAGAATATCCATTGCTCCATTACGGAAGCAGCGGTGACCACAACCAGCGCCAGAACTCATTCTTCCTGAAGAACGGTTCATTCGTCCGTCTGAAGAACATCGAGTTGAGCTATACATTCCCTAAGGAGTTGATTAAGCATGTCGGTATGAGCAATGCTCGCTTCTACATCAATGCCAACAACCTCTTTACATGGGATCATCTCGACGACTTGGTTGACCCGGAGAGTAACGGTTCAAACCGTTACCCACTCTTGAAGACCGTCAACGTAGGTTTCAATGTCGTATTCTAATTCAAGAACATTCAAAAAGAATCGAAAATGAAGAAATATAGTATATTTGCTTTGGCGCTCGTTATGGGAGCAATGACGCTCACCTCTTGCGAAGACGCCTTCGGCAATTTCCTCGACAAGCAGCCAAGCAATGAGTTGACAAAAGCTGAGGTGTTGGGTAACTTTACTCTGTTGGAAGAGAACCACAACGATACTTACAACTTCCTGCTTCACGGTGCCAACCGTGTGAACAACTCATGGATGGATGCAGCTACCGACCTGGCAGAGTCAAGTATCGGTACATCAGGTACACGTACCACATTCAATATCGGTAACTATTATGGAGGTGGCGGTGCAGCAGAGCTGACTTCTCCTTGGGAGAGCCGCTATCGTGGTATCCGCAAGTGCAATATCACCATCAACACATTGGAGCAGGACACAGAGAACAAGCTTCGCCCTGCAGATGTTGACGTAGAACTTTACAATTCACGTAAGGCAAACTATATTGCAGAGGCCCGTTTCCTCCGTGCCTATTTCTACTGGGAACTGTTCCTCCGCTATGGTCCGGTGCCATTGGTTACAACCGAGCTCGACCCTAACGGTGACCTGATGACAGGTTATACAGAGCGCCCTGACCTCAAGACCTTCATGGATTATCTCTTCAAGGAGGTGAAGGAATGCGAGAGCAGTTTGAAGACTTACGCAGAGACCAGCGATGCTACCTATGCAGGTGAGGTAAACCAGCCTACAGCACGTGCCCTCTATGTTCGCATGATGCTCTACATGGCAAGTCCACGCTACTCAGCACAGAGCGGTGTTACCTGGCAGCAGGCTGCAGACGCAGCTGCGGGCTTCATCGCTGACTATGGTGAGAACTATAAGTTGGAAGACCGTACCAACGGTGGTGTAGCAGCCTACAACAATGCCTGGTTGCTCAACACTTATACCGACAAGAACCCTGAGGTTATCTTCTTCCGCAACGATGTAGCCATCGGTTGGAGCGGTATTTCTACCGATACTCCAGTAGGTGAAGGTGGACAGGGTGGTCTTTGCCCAAGCCAGAACCTCGTAGATATGTATGATATGGAAGATGGTTCAGCTCCTTTCAAGCAGTATGATGCAACAGGTGCTCCGGTTTATGTAAACGGCAAGCCTGTCATCAACGAAGAGAGCGGTTATACAGAGCAGAAGATGTGGAAGAACCGTGATCCACGCCTCGCAGCTACCATTCTTTACAATGGTTGTGAGTGGGGTCAGGCTACCAGCACCAAGACCAATGTCATTGATGTGGTTTATGGTCATCGCGATAATCCTATCGGCAACCAGAATGCTACTCCAACAGGTTACTATGTACGCAAGTATATTCCTGAGACTATCCTGAGCAGTAACCACAGCGGTACAGCCAAGCGCCTCTGGAAGATCTTTACCTATAGCGAACTGCTTCTGAACTATGCTGAGGCATTGAACGAGGCTGACTATGCAGGCAACAAGACACAGGTTTGCAACCTGCTCGACCAGATTCGTCATCGTGGCGGTATCATCGGTAATGTAGCCGACCGTGCAGACTTGAATTCCCAGACAGCTATGCGCAATTTCATCCACAAGGAGCGTACCATCGAACTCGCTTTCGAGGAGCACCGCTGGTGGGATGTACGTCGCTGGAACGTAGCAGGCGATGCGCTCGGCCGTGATATCTATGGTGTAGATGTGGCAGCAGATGGCACTATTACCCGTAAGGTAGCCCAGAAGCGCAAGTGGCAAGACAAGTTCTACCTCTATCCAATCCCAGAGGCTGAGGTTTGGAAGATTGGTCAGGACTTCCAGAACGATGGTTGGAAAGAATAACTCTTTTAATGATAGAATCGTATGAATAATATTCAGAATATATATAATAAGGTATCTTCATCAAGCAAAGTCTTGATGCTGAGTGCACTTCTCTGTGCTTCAAGCTCAGTCTTGGCACAGGAGCAGGTGCTCAAAGGCCGAATCGTCAACAGCCAGGGTGATCCAATCCCTGGAGCTGTTGTCAACGTGGCAGAGGAAAGCCGCATTGCCCTGACCGATAAGGATGGTTACTTTACATTAAAGAAGGTAACTCCTAGCGATGAAATCTGCGTAAGTAGCGTAGGTTACAAGAATGCGCAGGAGAAGGTTACCACTTTTGACGGCACATACGTCATTAAGATGGAAGATGATGCTGACGAATATGAGCATCTCGCTCCTGTTCCTTTCGGCGAGCAGAAAAAGAAAATCTTGACTGATTCCCGTTCGGTTGTTTCAGGCGAGGAATTGCAGAAGCATCCTGTTACTATTCTTCAGAATGCCTTCACCTCAACACTGAATGGTGTGCAGACCTACGAGTGGTCTTCTGAGCCAGGATGGTCGGAGAGCTTCCTCTTTATCCGTGGTATCCGTACCACCAACCAGAGTGCCCGTTCTCCACTAATCATCGTGGATAACGTAGAGCGTGACCTCTCCTTCCTCGATGCTTATCCTATCGAGAGTATCACCGTATTGAAGGATGCTGCCGCTTCTTCTATCTATGGTATGCGTGGTGCCAATGGTGTGATTATGGTTACTACCAAGCGCGGTAATGCCGGTAAGACTAAGATTGATTTCACTCAGGAAGTCGGTTTCCAGACCCTCGCCAACAAGATGGAGGTTCAGAACTCTTACAACATGGCGATGACCCGTAACCAGGTACGCTATCTGAGCGGTATGGATCCGATGTACACCCAGGAGCAGCTCGACAACTACAAGTATGTATGCGATGGTGGAACGTTTGCTGACGATGATATCCGCAAGTACCAGTACTTCAATACATCTTGGGCAGACCAGTTGTATCGTGAAGCTGCACCGCAGTATCGCACCAACCTGCAGATTAGTGGCGGTAACCAGCGTGCCCGCTACTATGTAAGCTTTTCTTATCTGCGCCAGGAGGGTATGTGGAATACCGAGGGTACTGAAATGAATGATGGTTACAGCACTCAGCACGTACTGAACCGCTGGAATCTCCGTTCTAACATTGATATCGATGTATCCAAGTATCTGAATGTATCTCTCGACTTGGGTGGACGTATTGATAACATCTCTCAGCCTACTGAGGGCGTGTTCAACCTCGTTACCTTTGGTGTTATCGAGGCAAACCCTATGGCTCCTACCCATAACCCTGACGGAAGTATCTATTCTTCATCTACAGCCAACAACCCGGTACGTTACCTGGGTGGTTCCGGTTTGGAGAAGAACCGTCGCCGTAACTTGTATTCTACCTTGAATGCCAAGTACGATTTGAGTCCTGTATTGAAGGGCTTAGGCTTGTTCGGTACAGTCAGCTTCGATGCATACGAGACTTTCGAGTCAACACAGACTGCTCAGATGGATTCATGGAACTACGACTACGATAACCTGGCGGTTACCGATGTCAGCCAGTTCAAGTATACCAAATATACAACCAAGGCAGCTTTGAGCAACCCATCAGCTAATCAGCGTGGTTACTACTACAACCTGAATCTGTTTGGTGGTGTAAGTTATAAGAACAGTTTCGGTAAGCACAATGTAGATGCCCGTGCCTTTGCCCGTTACTACCGTAATGAGGAAGCAGGTTCAGATTACTCTACCCAGCAGAGTGCATCTTCAAACCGATATCTGGCATACAACTTCCAGGGAACATACGACTATGCCAACAAGTATATCGCCTCAGTCAACCTCTCTCGTATGGGATGTGACAACTTCTCACCAGACGACCGTTGGGGAACCTTCTGGGGGGCATCAGCAGGATGGGTACTCTCTGAGGAATCCTGGATGAAGAAACTTGGCTTTGTCAATCTTCTCAAGCTCCGTGCTTCTTATGGTGAGGCTGGTCAGTCATCTACAGGTGCAGGCCGTTACCCATATCAGAGTATCTATGGTTCAGCTACCGGTTATGGTTTCGGTTATAACGGAACTTTTGTGAATGGCTATGCTGAGAGCAAGACCGGTAATGCCAACAGTAAGTGGGAAATCTCCAAGATGGTAAACCTCGGTGTTGACTGGAACCTCTGGAACAGCAAACTCTATGGTAGCTTCGATATCTTCAAGGAGTGGCGTTCTAACATCCTGGTATCCCGTTCAACCGTGCCAGAAACCATACTTGGTGTGCCTGTAGCACAGGATTCATATGGTAAGGTTGAAAGCCGCGGTTACGAACTCGTTCTCGGACATCGTGGCAATATCGGCAAGGACTTTAAGTACTTTATCGAGGGTCAGCTTACCTTCAATACCAACAAGATTACCGATATCGATGAAACTGCACCAGATGTAGAGTGGCAGCGCAAGGCAGGTCATAGAATCTATGACAACACTTCGGTAGCCGAACTCTATGAGCAGGCTCAGACAGGTACCAACCGTGTGGGTGGATGGAACATCTATAAGTTCGACCAGTGGGCTTCAGATCCAAACCTGATTGCAACCTCTCAGCAGGATGCTATCGACCATCCGGAAAAGTATCCATACAACAGCTTCTCTAATGGAGCACAGCAGTTGGGTACAGCGGTGTTCAAGGATATCAATGGTGACCGCGTGATTGACTCAAAGGATATGGTACCAGATTCATACACCATCATTCCTGAGATGATTCCAACCTTCAACTTCGGTTTCGAGTATAAGGGTTTCGATGCACGCATGATTGTGAATGCTTATCTCCGTCGCTCTGTATTCCTTTCACCAGCTATCAGCTACAGTGGTTGGAGTAACATGGGTACCCATGAGGTAACAAAGGCTTGGGGTTACTATACTGATGACCCTTCTGATCCTCGCAACGTGAATGCTACTTATCCACGTCCTGTTTATAATGGATTCGATGCAGTTGATTCAGACCGTGCTACAGGCTCTTACCAGAACAACATCTGGGTACGTAATGGTAACTTCTGGTCAATCCGTAATATTGAGGTAGGATACTCTTTGCCTGCTAAGTTGATTTCTAAGTTGTGGATGACTAAGTGCCGCGTTTACTTCAGCGCTTATAATATTGCTACCTTTAGCAGTCTGCCAGATGATGTAGACCCAGAGAAGCCATTGAGCTACTGCTGGTGGTATCCAAAGACAAAGTCATTTACATTTGGTATTAACATTGGTTTCTAATCAATTTTATCAAAAACGAATATGAAAAAGATATTAGTTAATATATCATTGGCGATGCTGGCTGTAGGAGGTATGACCTCCTGCAGCGACATCCTCGATAAGGAAGTCGACTTGACTTATACCGACGAGAACATCTACAGCAACTACGACCGTACCCGTGGTGTCTTGGCAAATGCCTATACCTATTTGCCTGATGCCTTTGCGGGATATACCGATGGTCAGTTCCGTGCTGCTTCTCGTGACTGTATGACCGATAATGCCCTTTCTTACTGGAATGTGCATTACTATCACAGTGTGTTGAACGATTCATACGATGCCAAGAACCACTGGTTTGCCAATAGTTATTGGAGCAACGATCTGAAGGGAATCCGTGTCTGCAACGACTTTATTTCAAAGGCACGTGAGAGCGTAATCGGAAATGCTGAGAAGAGCGGTGACGACAACAAACTCTGCGATCGTTACAAGGCAGAGGCGCGTTTCATTCGTGCCATCCTTCATTTCGATATGATTGGCTATTTCGGTGCAGTACCTATCGAAGATCATGTGTTGGATAATGCTGAGGCTGCTTCTATCACCCGTACTCCTGCTCCTGAAGCATTGAAGTGGGTAGCTGATGAATGCGATGCCATCATCCAGAGCGGTGCGCTCCCATTCCGTTACAGCAATGAGAATGAGAACTGGGGACGTATCAATGGTGCTGCTGTCTATGCCTTGAAGTCAAGAGCATTGCTCTATCGTGCTTCTGCACTGAACAATCCTACAAATGATGTTACCTGGTGGCAGGAAGCTGCTGATGCAGCCCTTGCTTTCATCAATGCCAATAAGAGTTCTGCCAATCCTTATCGTCTGTACACTACAAGCGATAACAACCCTAACAAGAACTATTATGAGTGCTTCACCAGTACCCCTCACCTGAATCCTGAGTATATCCTCAGCCGCAGTGAGTGGAATACACGAGAAATTGAGATGTTCAATACTCCTTGTGGTTTCTCCGGTAATGTGAACTCTACCGGTCGTGTAAACCCTACACAGAATCTGGTTGATTCTTACGAGACCATCAATGGTCTTCCTATCGACCAGGATCCTTCTTACAACGACCAGGATCCATACAAGAACCGTGACCCACGTCTGGAGCAGACCATCTTCCATCAGGGAAGCATCTGGGGTGACAAGAGCCAGGATGAGGAGCGTGCCGTTGATGTTTCTGTTGGCGGTAAGGACTATCAGGAACTTCATGGTGGTACTACAACCGGTTACTATTCTAAGAAGTTCGTTCACAATATGAGTTTCAAGAACCCTACCACTTATATCACAGCATGCCCTATCTTCCGCTATGCTGAGATTCTGCTCAATGCTGCTGAGGCTTTGAATGAGGCAAAGGGTCCTGATGCTGCCTACGACTATGTAAACCAGGTTCGTGCCCGTGTGGGTATGCCTGCTTACAAGGGTATGACCAAGGAACAGCTTCGTGAGCGTATCCGCAACGAGCGCCGCATCGAGTTGGCTTTCGAGGATCACCGTTTCTTCGACGAGCGCCGCTGGAAGTTGTTTGATGGCAAGAGTGCTGCTACAGAAAAGAGTGAGCCACGCTACAAGCAGGTTTACAACATCTATAGCGTTGTTGTTACTCCTGATGAGAGCCAGGTATATACTTATCGCAATGATAATACCCATCCTACCCGTGCGTTCTCTTCTCCTAAGAATTATTACTTCCCAGTGCCTGACGACACTTACAAGAAGAATCCTAACTTAGGACAGAATGCAGGTTGGGAACTCTCAGATGCTCCAAAGAAGGACGACACCACTGAGGGTGGAGATAACACTGAAGGTGGCGAGACTACTGAGGGTGAAACAACCGGCAAGTAATCTTTGTCAATATACATTATATATTTTAGGTGAGGTCTATGGCGAAAACACCATAGACCTTCCTTGGTTTAAAAAAATCATATCTTAAACTTGAAATCGTATGAAGAAGTTATTACTTTCTATCATGAGTCTGATGGCGATGAACGGAGCTATGGCTCAGACGCCTGTCGGCGATAATGATCTGGCTAATGCATACGCTACCCAAACGATAACAGGGCGCATCGCTGTGCATGACCCTTCTATCGTGATGGATGTTACGGGCTCTACCACCAACCCTAAATATTATATCTACGGTACGCATCTTGGCAGAGCCAAGACTTATGCTACGGGCAACTATCAGATATGGAACACCTTCAAAACTGGTGAGGAGAATGCCGGAACCAGCAACAGTCTTTTTGCTGACGTGAATGGTAAACTGATTAATTTTAAAGATGCTTACGCCACTCACGTCATCAAAAAGGTGAAGAACTATAAGGGCGAGGAAGTGGCTTTCGGCAACTTCGATGCCAATGGATGGCAGTTTAAGGGCAATACCGTGAAGGGTATGCAGTGGGCTCCTGATGTCATCTACAACAAGACCATGAAGAAGTGGTGTATGTATATGAGTCTGAATGGTGACCACTGGTGCTCTTCCATTGTCTGCTTCACATCCGATGACCTGGAAGGACCTTGGGCCTATCAGGGACCTGTGGTATTCTCGGGCTTCCAGGGCACATTCGCTCATAATGCCTATACTGCTGATGATGACTGGAAGCATACCGACCTGGCTGTAGCTACAGGCGAAACTTCTCTGCCTGCCCGCTATCAGACGGGTGATAGTTGGGGCTCTTTCTGGCCTAACTGTATCGACCCATGCGTATTCTATGATGATGATGACAATCTCTGGATGAGCTATGGTTCGTGGTCGGGTGGTATTTTTATAATCAGACTCGACAAGACCAATGGTCTTCGTGACTACACCTATACTTTCCCTTATCAGATAAGCGGTAAGACGGTAACTCCTGGGGGTGCCAATGCCAACTGTACCAGTGATCCTTATTTCGGCAAGAAGATTGCCGGTGGATATTATGTTTCCGGCGAGGCAAGCTATATCCAGAAGGTGGGCAAGTTCTACTATCTCTTTATGAGTTATGGTGGTTTGACGGCTGCTGGTGGCTATCAGATTCGTGTTTTCCGTTCGGAGAAACCTGACGGACCTTATAAGGACTGTCTTACTTCAACGGGCATTGATGCCATGTATGGCAAGTATATTCTCAACTTCGGTAGCGATGCCAAGCGCGACGAGGGTGTGAAACTCTTCGGCAACTACCAGTGGGAAACCATGCCTAATGCCGAACTGGCTCAGGGACATAACTCAGCCATTGTAGACCATAAGGGACGTGCACTCATCGTTTACCATACCCGCTTCATGAACAGAGATGAGGAGCATGAGGTTCGTGTACATCAGCTCTTCGTTAACCAGGACGGTTGGCTGGTTGCTGCTCCTTACGAGTTTAGCGGCGAAACTTATACTGATAATGATATTGCTACCCAGCAGCTCTATGATGCAACAGAGGTAGAGGGAGATTATCAGATCATAGCTCATCCTTACCGTCAGAATACAGCGGCAATGGCTTATGAGAAACCTGTTACCATCCATCTCAATGCCGATGGTTCTATCTCGGGTGAGTATACCGGTAAATGGGAACTGGTGAGCGGTACAAGCTATATCAATCTTACCTTGAAGGGTGTTGCTACAGCCAATGCAGAGGTGAAGTTCAAGGGTGTGCTTACCGAGCAGACCATCGATTATACCAATATCAAGGCACTCTGCTTTACAGCCCTCAGTTCTTCTGACGGTTTGGCTACATCAGGTGGTGCCAGCTTGCAGACTCGCGGTTTGAGTATCTGGGGAAGCAAGGCTGATGCCAAGGCGGCTATCAAATATACATTGGATAAGACCAGTGTTCCTTTTGCAGATGGTGCAACTTTGAATTCAAAGCCAAAACTCCCAACAGAGGGGCATCTCGGTGCTACCATTTCATGGAAGTCAAGCAATCCTTCTATTCTGACCGATGAGGGCGTAGTGAAGGGCAAGGGTAAGGTCACCATGACCATGACTGTCAGCAAGGACGGTTATGAATATACTAAGGATTATACCCTGAACATCGATGCTGAGGCAGAGGAAACGACTCCGGTTTACTATCCTGTTTCTGCACAGAAGAATACAACTTCAGGCTGGTGGACAAACTTCTCTCCTTACTACGAGTTGCAGGCTGGCAAGAAGATACAGTTCAAGTTCTATAACTATAGTGATATGTCTGCGGTATGGAACAACTGGTGCTTGGCGGCTACTCAGATAAAGCGTGAGGATGCTGGCTATGGAGCAGATAAGGAGTACTTCGTTATCAGAAATGATTTCTTCGGATGGGGTGGAAGCTACAATGCTTCCGGATTCACCCACGATTTTGATACGAGCGACGAAATGAATGTATTCATAAAGGATATGAATGGCTCTTTGGTTGATATGACTGTTAGCTTGACTGCTGCAGGCGTATTCAAGATGGAATCTACCATCACGACTACAACCAACAAGGTATATCATTATACCTATACCACCACATTGACGGCTAAGCCATCTAAGATTGTCCTCTTCTTCGTGAACGAGAAGTCTTACATCGACGGCTCAAGCCTTTCTACAGGCATCTCGAACCCAATCATCATCCAGAAGAAGGATGATGGCAAGTGGTATAATCTCTCCGGTCAGCAGGTAGACAAGAGCTACAAGGGTGTAGTGATTGTGAACGGAAAGAAATTTGTGAACAAGTAATTCTCTTATATATAATAAGGTGTAATTATATGAAGATTTCTAAAATACTATTGGGAGCAGCAATGTTCATTGCTGCTCCTGTTGTAAAAGGTGGTTGCCAGATGATGGCACAGAATGCTCCGCAGGAACCGATAGTGGTAGATACTCCTTTTGTCCACGACCCCGTAATGGCGTATGAGAATGGCAAGTATTATCTCTACTGCACGGGGCATGGCATCACGCAGATGACTTCCACCGACCGCAAGCATTGGACCATCGTTCCTCAGGGCGTGCTCAAGAACAGCGAGATTCCGGCATGGACGCATGATATTGTGCCGGGTTTTACCACGCATATCTGGGCTCCGGATGTCATCCGTTTTAAGAACAAATGGTATCTGGCTTATTCCTGTTCTACTTTTGGCAAGAATACTTCTGCCATTGGCTTGCTGAGCAATACTTCCTTATCTGACAAGAATGGCTGGAAGGATGAGGGCTGCCTCGTCGCCTCCAAGGGCGATAGAGACAACTGGAATGCCATCGATCCGAATTTCGTCGTTGATGAGAAGGGAAACCCTTGGCTAACCTGGGGCTCTTTCTGGGATGGCATCCAGATGATCAAGTTGGATAAGAAGACGATGCATGTCAAGAAGGGCGCCAAGCCTCAGACCATCGCCCGCCGTCATGCCGTAGGCGATACTTCTGCAGAGCCGAATCCTACCTCCAAGTTTGCCGGCACCAATGCCATCGAGGCTCCTTTCATCATGAAACATGGTGATTATTACTATCTCTTCGTGAGCTGGGATTACTGCTGCCGTGGCATCAAAAGCAACTATCGTGTTGCCGTGGGCAGAAGCAAGAAGGTTGCCGGTCCTTATTTGGATAAGGCAGGCAGAGACATGCGCAATGGCGGTGGTACGCTGATTCTGGAAGGCGATAAGAAAGAATATGAGGCGATGGGTCATTGTTCTGCCTACTCTTTCCCTGATGGCGATTTCTTCTTCTGCCATGGTTACAGCGTGCCAAAGAATGGCGCCAGCATCCTGGTTCAGAAGAAAATCAACTGGACAGAAGATGGATGGCTGACGCTGGAATAACGTCGCGACGTATCTGTCGCTACGTCGTGACGCGTCGATTGCTACGTCGTGACGCCTCAGATGTTACGTCGTGACGTAATTTCGGGAACATCGGCAAGTGGAGACGCTTACGCTTTATTTTTAAAACACGGACAAATTGAATTTGTCCGGCTCATTTGTCCGGTAGCTTGTAAGTTGTTGAAAATAAGTAATTTATAAGACTGTGGATAATTTGTCCGGACAAATTCAATTTGTCCGTGTTGTTTTTTTAGCCCTTTTTTGCTTGAAAACCATGGGATATGGTGCCGAAACCTATGAGATGCTGGAAAGAAACCTATAAGTTATGATGAAAGAAACCATGAGTTGTGAGGGAGAAAACTATGACTTATTTTTTTTAACTTTTTCACGTATAAGACAATGAGTATAGAATCAAAGTGTTAAAACTAAGTTAAAACAGCGTTTATTCCGCTACGAGCGATAAAAAAACGTTTTCGTAGCGAAATAAGCGCTGTTTTCTTTCGCTATTTCCGAAATTAGTTGTATATTTGCAGCGAACCAATTGGGTATGATTATGTGTGAAATAATAGGTAGAAAAAAGGAAATAGCAGAACTGAAGCGTTGCTACGAAAGTGGTAGGGCTGAGTTTGTGGCTGTGTATGGGCGTCGCCGTGTCGGTAAAACATTCTTGATTGATGAGGTGTTTCATGATGATATGGTGTTTCATCATACAGGATTGTCGCCTTACGACCGTCGTCGGAAGGTAACCTTGAAAGACCAGTTGCAGAATTTCTATTTCTCGCTTCTTCGTCATGGTATGGAGGATATCGCGCAGCCTAAGTCGTGGATGGAGGCTTTCTTTTTGCTGGAACGTTTTTTGGAAACTTGCGATAACGGTTCCCGACAGGTGGTATTTATCGATGAGTTGCCCTGGATGGATACGGCTCGTTCTGGTTTTCTTACGGCATTAGAGGCATTCTGGAATGGTTGGGGCAATATGCGCCACAATCTGTTGCTCGTAGTCTGTGGTTCTGCCACCTCCTGGATGCTTGATAATCTAATCAATAATAAAGGAGGATTATATGGCCGTTTGACAGGCGAAATCAAACTGTCGCCGTTTTCATTGAAAGAATGCGAGGAGTTTTATCAGAGTCGTGGCATCAGAATGTCCCGTTATAATATTACGCAGGCTTATATGATTATGGGCGGAATTCCTTTCTATATGAATTTCTTTAATCCTTCCTGTAGTCTGGCTCAGAACATAGATGCCTTGTTCTTTGTCCGCAATGCGAAGTTAGGGGATGAGTTTGACAGGCTTTTCAATTCTGTGTTTGATCATGCCGAAGACTGTATGAAGATTATCCGCTTTTTGGGTACCCGCCATGCTGGTTTCACCCGTAAGGAGATAGCAGAGCATATCGGTATGAATCCGAATGGTGATTTTACCAAGATGTTGAAAGCCTTGATGGGTAGTGATTTTGTGGTGAAATATACTCCTTTCGGTTTCAGTCAGCGAGAGGAGTATTATAAGCTTATTGATTCCTTTTGCTGGTTCTGGCTTCATTTTAAGGAGAAGAAGGCTGTAAATCAAACTGATTACTGGCAGCAGCATTTGAAGGAAAGCGATGTTGCCTCATGGCGTGGCATTGCTTTCGAGGAGGTTTGTTTGCAGCATATTTCACAGATAAAATATGCTCTTCATATAGGTGCAGTATCTTCGCAGGAATCTTCGCTTATAGTGAAAGGAAGCGAGGAGGCTGATGGCATGCAGATTGACTTGCTGATAGACAGGGCTGATGATGCGGTGAATGTTTGTGAGATGAAATTTTATAAGGCTCCTTATGCCGTTACCAAGGGCTATGCTCAGGTGCTGAATAGCCGTTTGCAGGCTTTGGAAGAAAAGAACCCTACCAAGACATTCCTCCTTACGTATGTGGGAAATTCAGAACTGGTGAGTAATGAATACTCCGATATATTCAGGGCTTCAGTAACTCTGGATGATTTGTTTATTTGATGAATGGTATTTTAGAGAGTAAAAATGATAAAAATGAAGAGAAGAGAATTCGTGTTGTTGGGATATTCCGTGTTCTTCACCTTATTATATATATTAGTAGGGTGTACCGAAAATCGGGTACAAATGCAGAGATTACAGGTTATAGACAGCTTGATGGAAGCACATCCTCAAGCAGCCTATGATAGTTTGTGCCGTTTTGATTCTTTGGAGATGGGGAATGCATCTCGTACGGTGGTAATGAAGCAGCGGCTGCTGATGGCTAAGGCGCAGAACAAACTTTATCTATCTATGCCTACTGATTCCATATTTCAAGAGGTGGTTGATTATTATGATAGTAAAGGAAGTGATAATGAGAAAATGCAAGCTTATTATCTAATGGGATGTGTGTATCGTGACCAAAAGGAGGCACCAAGAGCCATGATGAGCTATAAAAAGGCAGTAGAGTATGCTGATACGTTGAGTAAAAAGTGTGATTATTGTACTCTCTCTAAGGTTTATGGGCAAATGGCAGAAATTTATAGCAGACAATATTTGCATAGCAAAGCAGTCGAAAATTTTCATAAGTATAGTGATTATTCTTTTCTTTCCAATAACAAAAAAGACGGGATACAAGGATTATTATTTGCATCTATTGAATATTATAGTATGGGAGATACTTTAAAAGCTTTGAATTTACAAGCGCATTGTCGTAAACTGTATTTGCAGAGCGGAATGCGTAAAGAAGCTGCTTTGTCTTATCCTAGACTTATTTATACATTATTGAATCGAGCCAATTATAAAAAGGCTGCTCATTATATGTCTCTCTTTGAATCGCAGTCAGGGTTGTTTGACAGCCATCATAATATAAAACAAGGACATGAACATTATTATAAGGCAAAAGGGCTTTATTTTTTGGGAATACACAGGTTGGATTCATCTGAATACTATTTCCGAAAGCTAGGGGCATACGGGATGAAATATGAGTCTTGCAATGGATTGTTGTCTGTTTTTAGTAAATTAGACCAAAAGGATTCTGTCAAGAAATATGCAGTACTTAGTGAGCAGGAAATGGATAAAATCTTGAATAGTACTCAGGCTGATGCTGTGATTCAGGCAAATTCTCTTTATGACTATGAACGTTTGCAAAAGCAAATGAGTGATATGGTAATACAGGAAGAAAAAAATAAAAATGTATTGCTACTTATAGGATTTATTGCTTTATTCTTTAGTATTTATGCATATAATAAATATAAGAATAATTTGCGAAAGAAGGAAATAAGGTTGGCAAAATTAAATAAAGAGTACCTACAAGCTGTCGATAATGCTCAAAACACCATTGCTGATTATATGGAACTTAAGAAGAATACGACTTTGTTTGAGCAAAAAATGATAAAAAAAATAAATGTTTTACAAGATGTAATAGATCAATATGAAGCAAAACTAGAGAACGTAAAACAGTCTGATCGTATTATTGCAATAGAGAATAGTGACATATTTTTAAAATTCAAGAATGCTACGACACCTAAGTTGAAAGCAATTCTTCCGAATCAGAATGATTGGAAAGCCTTAGAAATATTATTTAAACAATATTTCCCTTTGGTCTATGCAAAAATATCTAGAACAAAGTTAAGTACACAAGAGTTTCATGTGTGCGTATTATCTTGGCTAAAGTTTGATAATCGAGAAATGAGCATACTCTTGCAGACAACAACAAGTTCGATTTGTAATGCAAAGCAAAAGGCAAATTATAAGTTATTTGACCAAAATAGTGCTTCTTCTTTATATAAAAATTTGTCTACGCTCATACAGTAAAAGTACAATTTCGTATTGATGAATTTTTGGTGAATAGTTTTTCTAACTATCTAAAAATGAGGTAGAAATAATGTATTTGATTGCAACTAATGAATATTTGGTGAATATTATTTCCTTCATGTTTTTTGATTTCTTTAGTCCTTTTTGTACCTTTGCAAACGGACAAAAATATCAAAAATATGAAGAAAGTCTTGTTAGTAAGTTTATCGATGTTGGTAATATTGCCAAGTATTCGATTTGTTGCGAATCCGCTATATGCGCAACAGTTAATTATGGGAGGGCAGTATGATCATCCTCGTGATGAGGGACATGTTTCTCGTATGCCTCTTCCTCCTATATATATAACTCAGGAGGAACATAAGATAGAATAACGTAAACTGACAAACAATTGAGATTATGAAGCAATTAAGAATCTTATTTATTATTGGAACTATTCTGTGCGGATTGCCTATGATGGGGCAGACTAAGGAGAAAACACTAGAATATGGTGGATGGGTAGAGGAATTCGTTACCCATACAGCTATTACAAATGCAAAACTAACTTTGCTTGATGACAAAGGAGAGGTTGTAAAAGAGACTATATCAGACGAAAGAAACGAACAGAAAAATGGTGGCTTTACGTTTATAGTTGCTAACAATCACAGATATACCATCAAAGTAGAGTGTGATGGCTATGTGCCACAAAGTTTCTCTTTTGATGTAAAGGTTAGTAAACGGGTGAATACCCGTTATCTGCCAACCATTTTTTTGCGTAAGAAGAAAAAGTTGGATGATGAGCAGCTACTGAATGAGGTAACAGTAACGGCTACCAAGGTGAAATTCTATCACAAGGGTGATACGCTGGTGTATAATGCTGATGCCTTCCAACTTTCCGAAGGCTCCATGCTCGATGCGCTTATCAGGCAGTTGCCTGGTTCAGAATTGAAGTCGGATGGGCGTATCTATGTCAATGGTCGGTTTGTGGAGAGCCTCTTACTTAATGGCAAGGATTTCTTCAAGGGTAATAATACGGTACTCTTGCAGAACTTGCCTACATACGCGGTAAACTCCATCAAGGTATATGAAAAGAAAACTGACCTAAATCTGTTTGCCAAACGAAAGGTTGAGGAGGATGAATATGTGATGGATGTTAACCTGAAGAAACAATATAATATTGGCTGGTTGGGCAATGTGGATGCTGGTATGGCAAATGATGACCTGTATTTGGCGCGCTTGTTTGCTTTGCGTACTACTGACCATTCGCAGTTGGCAATATTCAGCAACTTTAATAATATGAATGATGGTGGTGCACCGATGCAAGGCTCTGACTGGACACCGGAGAAGCTGCCGATGTCTAGATTAACAACAAAGAAGGTGGGAGTGAACCTGAATGTGGATGATAGATTAAACCGATTCCGCTTAAGGAGTAATGCCGATCTTACTCATTATGACAATCATGAGGAAACGAATGCGTATCGCACCAACTTCTTGTCATCGGGGGATACATACGAGCGTTCTATGAATGAAGCAAAGTATTGTAATTTCTATCTCAATATGAACAACATGTTGACGTTGACTCCTGGTGGCAGAGAATCTAAATGCTATATGACAATTGACCAAAAAGCCAATTACTCTCGCCGTAAGCAGAATTCCATCTTTTATTCAGCTCTGATGGCTGAAAGTTGGGAAAATCAGGAACAGATGTGGAATCGTCTCTTCCCGATTTCAACAGGCGAGCTGTATAAGAACTTGATAAATAGGGTGGAAAGTAAGAGCCTGAATGACTTGAAGAGTTGGCTCGCATCATTGGACTACAGTTCAGATTTCATCGTAAACGAAGCTGGAGATATGTTGCAGCTAAAGCTTGGTGGTGAAGTGCTTGGTAAAGATGATGAGGGATATAGCATCTATAGCCTTGACTATGCTTCAGAAAATGTTGCTGGAAATAATGATTATCGTCGCCGTTATGTACCTTGGTCTTCTAAAGGGTATCGTTATCATGGCGGCTTGGGGTACTCCTTCAATGTTTCTGATAAGTTGTGGGGAGCTATTCAATATGGTTATGAGCAGAAGTATTCTCATGAAGAGAATAGTCTTTATCGTTTGGATCAACTTGCAGGATGGGGAGCTGATGCCAATCATGAATTAGGTGTCTTGCCATCTGTTACTGATTATCTTTCAACGATAGATGCGGCTAATAGTTATCTGTATGATTTTCATACTGATGCGCATAAGCCGTTTGCGATTTTTTCCTGGCAGGTGGTAGAAGATGCAAAGAATGATATCTTGTTCAAGAGCCAGTGGAACTTCAACTTCTCGCATGAGAATATGCGTTATAGAAGGGCATCTCTAGACAAGGAACTCTCTCGTAATTTAAGTTTCCTGAACCCGGAGTTTACCCTATATTGGAGCGGAAATAGAAAAAACAGAAAGTTTTCTAGCAGTCTGGTCTATTCTATAACTCAGGTAGCTCCTCAGATGCTCTATCTGTTTGATTATATAGATGATGCAGACCCTCTGAATGTAAAGCGTTATGGAAATGAGAAACTGAAGAACTCAATGTTGCATCATATGCAATATGTCTATAATGGAAGTTTGAAGTCTCTGATGTATGATCTTAAATACGATTATACTTCTACCAGCGATGCAGTGGCTATGGGCTTTATATATGATAAAAACACTGGTAGGCGTACTTTCTCGCCAACCAATGTGAATGGTAACTGGAATACAAGCTTGCGCTTAGGATTGAGTGGCAATGTTGATAAGAAGAAACGGTTAATGTTTAATACGGTTACCTCTTGGGGATATGTTAACAGTGTTGATATGATTAGTGATGCTGCAACTGTGGAGATGAAGAAGAGTATAGTAAAGACATCCACCATTTCTGAAGATTTGCGTCTGGACTACAAACTGGGTAAGCATTCTTTGGGAGTGAATGGTTATGTTGCCTGTCTTCATTCCAATGGCGAACAGAAGGATTTCGAAACCCTTGATGCTTACAACTATCATTATGGGCTGAGTGCAGTATTGGCACTTCCTTTCAGGTTCTCGTTTGACACCGACCTTTCAATGTATAGTCGACGTGGATATGGTGAGTCTGTGATGAATGATGACAATTTATTATGGAACTTCCGCCTTTCCCGACCATTTTTCAAGGGAAAATTGGTTGTGAAGGCTGATGCATTCGATGTGTTCCATCAGTTGAAGAAAGTGGATAGAACTATCAATGCGCAGGGCAGGGTAGAGAAATACTATAACACAGTGCCCCGTTATGTGCTCATCCACGCCATTTATCGTTTTCATGTAGCAAAAGGTAAAAAGTAAGTCTTATCAAGTCGGCTCGAAGTACTCGGCTCATCCTAACTATATAATCATCAAAAAAATCCGAAACAGATAACTTGGTAAGTTTCTGTTTCGGTTTTTTTTCTTTATTCTTCCTTAATCTTCCAATCGCTGATAGTGCGCTGGGTGCTGTCAAAACTGATGCCGATTTTTACCAGTCGCTTACCTTCAGTATGATAGGCAGCATATAGCCTTTTTCGTCTATCTGAGCCAAAGCCTCCTCGGCACTCTTGTCAACCTTCAGTTCGAAGACATATATCGTATCTGGCATGTGCATCACGGCATCAGCCCTGCCTATGGCGCTCTTTACCTCTGTGCGGATATAGTGCGCTGCTAAGTTACGAAGAAAATCCGAATTAGCCAAGCATAATGGTTAAAAATAAAATGCTTTGTAAAATAAGGCGTTCGGAATACCCTGAAATATGTAAAATAAGGCATTCTGATATCCCGAAACTTGTAAAATAAGGCATTCTATGTAGTTAAAAACTTGTAAAATAAGGCGTTCTTCATTATTTTTTCTTATCTTTGCATCCAGAAAAAGTAAGAGGTATTATGCTGGATAAGAGAAACTTAGAACAGATTCTTTCTGATCAGCAGGAAGAACTGGAGATACGTAGAGGCGAAACTTTGTGTCATCGACCAGAAGAGGCGCAGATAGACTTGGGCAGTACGCAGGCTCAGGTCGTGATAGGTGTGCGCCGTAGCGGCAAATCTACTCTATGCTTCCAGGCATTGGAGAAAGCAGGTGTGAAATACGCTTATGTAGATTTTGACGATGAGCGGTTGGCTAACATCCAGGCAGAAGATTTGAACGATGTTCTGGAAGTACTGTATAAGATATATGGTGATTTCAATTATCTGTTTCTTGACGAGATACAGAATATCGAGGGCTGGCACCTTTTCGTGAATCGTATGCTTCGCAGGCGGATGCATGTCATCGTAACAGGTTCTAATGCCAAACTTCTGAGCAGCGACCTGGCTACTCATCTCTCGGGGCGCTGCAAGGAGATACCTTTGTTTCCATTCTCCTTTTATGAGTATTGTCTGATGAAAGAGGTGGATACGGAAGGAATGACTACCAAGGTACAGGCATTCAGGAGAGCTGCCTTCGATCATTATCTGAAACAGGGAGGATTTCCTGAACTGCTCGTTATCGGCGAACACCAGAATTATGTGAAGAATCTGGTAAGCAATATCCTGCAGAGAGATATTGAACAGCGTTTCAAGATTACCTATCAGGCTACCTTCGAGCAGTTGGCTCATCATCTGCTCAATGTGGCTCCGCTCATCGTGTCTTCTTCGGAACTGTCGGTTACACTGGGGGTAAAATCGGAACATACCATCAGGAATTATATCGGATACATGAAGCAGGCTTATCTGCTGCTGGGGCTTCAGAAGTATTCTGCCAAGAGCAAGATGAGAATAACCCAGGAGAAGGTGTATCCCATAGATGTGGCATTGATGGATCAGAGAGATAATGCACTGGTGGGAGAGAACCTGGGATGGAGATTGGAAACCATTGTTTATCTGCAGCTGGTTAGAACTTATAAGCCGCAGGGGTATGATATCTATTATCTGAGCGACCGCTCGGGCGAGTGCGATTTCGTGGTTTGCAAAAACAATCAGGTGAAACAAGCCATTCAGGTTTCGTATGACATCTCTTCACCCAAGACTCGCAAACGGGAGATTGAAGGATTACTTCTGGCTCATCGCAAGACGCAATGCACCGACCTGCTGCTGCTCACCGACCATGAGTACAACCAAGTTACAGAAAAAGGCCTTGACATCAAGATACGACCGGTATATGACTGGGTTGTGGAAATGGGGAAGAGGAAATAGAGAAAAATCAATCGCAATATAAGAAATGAATAAATTAAAAGCATTATTGGGCTTCGACCCGAAGACTACTACGGTTAAGACTGAGTTGACATCTTCCTGCTCTTCAATTATGCTTTCGGATAAAAGAAGCGATAGATAAAAATAAGGCGGCAATCTGCATCACGCAGGTTGCCGCCTTCCATTTTCTAACTAACTTTCTTATCAACTATTCAAAATGGATTTTATGATGGAGTTGTCTAGGGCTTAATGCCCTAGACGTAGCTTGTTTCTTACTTCAAACGGATGATGTTCAGCGAGCTGGCTGGAATCTCTACCGTGGCACCATTCTTCTCTGTAGTTACGTAGTTTTCTACAGGATAGATGTTGGTAGGATTGTCGATGGTGTTCTCCTCCAGACCGTTCTTGGCAGAAAGGCGGATGAGTTTGCCATCCTTAATCTCCTTGCCCTGAAGATTGATCTTCGCTGTGGTATGCTCGGTGCTGGTGTTGGCTATCTTCAGGATTACCTCGCCCGTCTGCTCGTCGAGTGTAGCTGTAGAGAAGATGCCTGGAAGGGTGTTCGCCTTCAACTTGGTGGCGAATACCTCCTTGCCATCCAACTTGGCGAAGATGCTGTCGCCTACCACCTTCAGCTCAATATCATACCATTTTCCGGTTTCAATCTTGCCTGGACAGGTAGCAATCTGACTCTTGGCACCATTCACGATAGACTCCACGCCGTGCTGGGTATTGTTCCAGCCACCAAGGTTCAACCAGCAGTAGTTGTTCTTATCCACGTAGTTGAAGATGATGAGGAAACCCTCGTTGCCGGCATCCTTCTTCGCGCGTACCTTATATATATAGCCGTTGCTGGTAATCTCGCCCGGGTTCAGACGGATGCAGCTCTCCTCGTTGCTGGTCTGCTTGATGAGGCTGCCCTCAGCCTTCCACTGTCCACGGATGTCGGTAGGCAACTCCTGCAAGGTCATCGGCAGCGCCTTGCCGTTCTCATCGCTGTAGCCCTTGTCCTCGAAAGAAACCTGGGTGCCCCATGTTCCCATACCCACACGGCAGATGGCTGGCTTCACCTGAGTCTGCTCATACTTGTATGGATTCTCCTGGTTCACCTTCAATACACGGGTACCGATGTTGTTCGCCATCACGTTCTGAACGTAGTAAGATGGAGTTCCGAATACCTTGTCAGAAGTATATTGAATCATATCCGGCGCCCACATACGGTTGTTGAGGTTGGCGAAGATAGGAGCGTAGGATGCCATGGTCACGATATCAGAATTGTTCTCGATGCCCATCATATAGACAGCCTCACCGAGTGCAGCATCGAGCGAACCCATATTGCCGAAGCCCTGGGTTACGGCATATTCGCCTACATAAATCTCGCTGCCCTTGCGGTCGTAGTTATCATACTTGTTGAAGTTCTCTGCAAACCAGGCTGGGTTTCTGTAGTAGTGCTCATCAAGCAGCTCTACGCTCTCGTTGCTTTCCCACTTAGGGTTGTCATCGCCCCAGGCTACCACGTTGCCGATGAGGTGCATCTTAGGATATTTCGCCAGAACGGCATCCTTGAACTTCTTGAAGCGCTCGTAGTAATGGTCGCTCTGAGCCGCAGGATCCGGCTGGTTGTTCTCATTACCAATCTCCAGATACTCGATGTTGTATGGCTCCGGATGACCGTTCTTGGCACGCAGCGCACCATACTTGGAGGTAACAGGACCGTTGGCATACTCCAGGGCATTCATGCACTCGTCAATCCAAGGCTGGATGCTGTCCACAGGAGTCATACCGCCGTGCCACAAACCTACGTTTACTACATAGAGAGGCTTGGCGTTCAAGTCTTCGGCAAGCTGAAGATACTCATCGAATCCCATACCGTCGCTGGTGCGGTAGCGCCAGTTTACGTTCTTATGTCCCGGACGCTCCTCGATAGGACCGATAGTCTTTTCCCAGTGGAAAGCATTCTCAGGAGATTCCTGTCCCTCTACGTAGCAACCGCCAGGGAAGCGGACGAACTTAGGATGGATGTTATAGAGAAGCTGAGCCAAATCAGGGCGCAAGCCATTCTCGCGATTCTTGAAAGTAGGAGGGAAGAGGCTTACCACGTCGAGAATGATGGTACCCTTGCCGTCGGCTACGAGTTCAAACTGAGCCTTTGCATCGTTGGCATTGGCTGTTAGTTCTGCAGTATATTTGGTCCACTTCTTGCCTACCTTGGCATTGAGGGATGTTTCAGCATACACCTTGTCGCTCTTTGCGTTGGTGAGGCGAGCCTTCAATCCGCCCTTGTAGCTACCCTTTGCCCAGAAAGAGAGCTTGTAGGTTCTGCCCTGTACGGCGTTGATGCCCCAGAAGCCCTCGTTGATGAGAGAGGCTGTGGCTGCTGGCTTGGCAGCGATGGTAAGCTGGAGAGCCTTGCCCTGTGCCTTGTTGAGCAGACCCTTGTTGATGAGTTGTGTCTGGATCTTTGCACCTTCCTGGGCGGAAGTTTTCCAGGTAGGGATGTTCTTGTCATCATCTTCGAAGGAGCGGTTGCTGATGAGTTCGGCATAGAGTCCGCCGTCAGCAGCGTGGTTGATATCCTCGAAGAAGATACCATATAAATTAGGTGAAACCTTGACGCCTGGGTTAGAGGCATCTACCTGAATGGTTACTTGGGCGTTGGCTGCCAATGTTGTGGCGAGCACAGCCGAGAGTAAAAAATGTCTTTTCTTATTCATTGTTTATTCTTTAGGCTTGTTTTTATTTTGTTGCTTGTTATTTGCAGGTAGCATGAAGCCGCAGCTTTTGGAAGTTACTTCCTGCTGCGATTCATACACAGCCGCAAAAGTACACAAAATACACTGAAAAGAGGTGGACAAAACGGAGAATATAGTGTAAAAGGTGGATTTTCTGCTGAAAATCCACCTTTTTATTCTCTGTTGGACGGATTAGCACGCCAGTATCATAATACGCTTTCCCCGAATATTTTATTCTTCGGATTACGCTGGTTTTACTTTTTTATGTCCCACAGATTTCACTCTTTTATGTCCCACAGATTTCACTCTTTTATGTCCCACAGATTTCACAGATTTACACAGATATTCGACCTTCTTCAAAGGCCGAACAGGTCGAGCTTCCGTTTAAAATCCGTGCGTAATCAGTGGAGCAAGAATGCTCTGTTAACTCAGCGTAATCTGATGAATAAAATATCCAGGTGAAGAGTGGTGCGCCACTCTTCACCTATCGGAACCCCTGTGTTTATCGGGGGGCAGCCGATTTGGTGAAGGGTGAAGAGTAAATAAGAGAGTGGGGATTTTTTCTCTCCCGACGTATCGTTTTGTGCCTGGCAATGGCACTATATTGCCCTGGTAGAGGGCAATATAATGCCGTAGTGAGGCAATAAGCGCTGGAAGCGTCTTTGCCACCCGTCAGTACTATCATGATAACCTCTCAGCGACGTCTTGACTCCTTGTCAGGAGTATCCTGACAAAAAGAAGGGCTGGACTTTCTCCCGAAAACCCAACCCTTCTTTTTAAAACAGCTGTTTTTATACTTTATTTATATATAAGTAAATGATGTTATTGTATTTATCACTTATCTTATGTTTATTACAGAACATGTACCAGGCGGATTGGCATGGCTCTGTAGATACCTGTATTTCTTCCATTGCTGCCGCTGACGAAACGCAAGTTCGACAATGTCTTAATCCTGCCATAGATATCAAAATAGCGATACCAGAATCCATACTCAGGACTGGTGGTGTCGAAACCCTGGTTACCAGAGAGCAATGTCTTTGTCCATAGGGAGACATGGGTAGGGTTCTTAAGGCTCTCACCTTCTACATAACCGGTTGTAGGCAGATAGATAGTGGGCAGCACAGAGTTGACTGTCGTTATTTCTATACTGTTGTAGGGCTCACCCGACTCGGTGTAGCGATTGACTACCTGAAGGTTTCCACCGTCTATAATATCTTGGATATCGTCATTTTCGGGAATTTTGAAACCATGGGGAATCAAGTCTTTTAACAAGCTGCCTGCAAGATCTTGAGCACTTTTTTCGTTAGCAATTTGGAAATATCCACCAATAGCTTTCCTGTTGGCTTGCAGTGCTTTTGTTTCTATTGAATAGTTACCATTGTTGGATGCCCCGAGGTTTCGGTCCAGCATGATATACGTTTTGTTTTTGCCTTTCACTTGAATGACACCATAATAGAATCTGCCGCTGACCGTTGGCAATTTGTCTTCACCATTACCATTAGGATCGACAGGTGGCTGTTGGTGGTCGGCTGATATTTCATGGAAGATACCACTGTGATAGACTGGATATTTAATGTTAATCGTGTGCCCGTCACTGGTGGTGTAAGAGATGGTGAAATCTCCTTTCCAAAAGTTGAAGTTGTTATCTTCGTTATTTACCAAATCCACTTGCCAATAGGTCTTTCCGCCATCTGTAGTTTCTGTGATAGTATATCTGTTACTGTGCTCAGACCCTTTTATCGCAGTCTCATTTACATTATTTTTAGGAATCCAATACCTGTAACGATTGCTTACTACGGTGAAGTGGAGACCATCATTTCTTACGGTTCCATATTGCAGGTCTTCCGGTTTGATACCTTGTGTCTGGTCTATGAAATCATGGAAATAATCATCTGAAATATGATGATTATCACTCTTATCAAGAAGAATGACCGTGCGGGTGTCCGAACGTTTGAAATCGTTACCCTTTTGCGTGATGGTGATGGTGCGGGTCAAGTCACCAGACCTGACTACGACATGTCCTTCCCGTGTTTCTTCAGAGTAGCGGTTCTCTGTCAATAAGATGGAGAGACGATATTTCTTTCCTGGTGTTGATTTTGGACCTGCTGCATCCGGTATGTCAATCGTTGCGCTAATACTGATTTTGCCAATCCAATCTGCATCCTTAGATTCCACTTTCCACGAACCGTCCTTAATGGTGGTGACAAGTGTGGCAGTAGTGGAGTCATTCCATGCCGCGCTCACCTGGTCGCTCACACCGAGGTGATAGTCCTTGCAGGCTATCATATCGGTAACCAAAGGATTGTCATCCTTCACTGTCACCCTCATACGATTCTCGGGATATGGGTCTGCAACAGCATTCTCTTCCGTTTCCCAACCATAGGTATTAACGTAGGAGATATTCACCGTATAGGCATGATTGCGCAGAAGATTGATGAAAGGCTTGCCATCCGTGTTCGTGCCGTAGAATGCCACTTTGTAGTAACCTGTTACGTCCTTATATTTACCCTTAATGATAAGGAATGCCTGGTCTGCCTTTGTTTCCGACTCATAGAAAGCTATATCGTCTGTCGCAAAGTCGCTACTGGTGTTGTCATAGCTGACACCTGAAGGCAACGTCGGAGCGGTGACTTCCCATGTTGAAGCGTTCCAGTTATCCTCTGCAGGAGCAATGGTTCCGCTACCAGCAGCCCTGTAAAGTTTATAGCCTTCCACGGTAAAAGTTTCTTTTTCGATAAACTCAGAACTGCTGTTAGTGGTTGGTCCTTGAACACTCACCTTACCGAACTGGCGCAGGAGGGTGACGGAAGGATTCGTTCCCATCAATGCAGACACACTAATCCTACCCCAGCAGAGAGGATTCTCCGTACTGATGGTACCGCTGACCACAGCCTTGTCCAAACCGTTCTGACATTGCTCATCGGTTAAAGAAGCTGCATTAGCCACCAGATGAATCATACTGGCATTAGAGACAACAGGCACCTTCACCTTGTAGCCGTTTTCAACGTTAACCCAACCAGTAACACTTTCATTAGAAAGGAATTTTCCGTCTTTATCGTATGCCACAACATTCAGGCTTGTCAATCCTGTATCGCCGGCACGTGTCAGTTCTTCTTTTGAAAAGTCGGGGAGGCTGATGGTGAGCGTTATTCCACCACCTTCCAGTCCATCTACGTCAGATGAAGTTGAACTTCCATTTTCGTTCAACTGATCGCTGCAACTGGTCAACGCCAGCAACATCAGCAAAAATGATATTATCTTTTTCATTTCCTTCCTTACTTTACTTGTTTATACACCTGATGGTTTACCAGGATGCCAGCTATCATTGTCATAATATCCTGTATCGTTATACTTCTCATAACTTCTACCTCCGAAAAGGGTATATTTCTCTTCATAGGCATCCTTTTTAAACTGAAGGACTATACCCTTCTCATGATAGCCGTCAACCGCTTTTAACCTTATCGTTGTCTTCCACCAGTCTCCTACTTGTTCGCTTTTAAAACTATTGGCGCTGTGACCTTCCCAAGTGTTGTCCCAATGTTTATATTGGTCATTAGTTCCAGAGGATGTCGGATTGTTTGTTGCGACACCGAACCTAAACGCCCAGCCTAATACTTTATTCTTGGTATAGACAACATAATTGATATCCTTAACTATCGGTTTCTCATCGAAAATACGATAATAGGGGTCTGTTGTCGGGTCGTAAAGTATCCAACCTTCTCGGTCTTCATAGTTGAAAAGGGTGATACCAGGCGCCATGTGATGAGGGCAGCGGTGAAGGTCCGCACCATCGTTGTTGAAGCTGTAGAATATCATCAATGTCTCACCAGGCTTAATCTTGACATTATCATTTTCATCATAAGGCTGTTTATCCCACCTATATCCTTTAGCATCAATATCCATGTCCTTATAGTACCATCCTGGATTATTCGTGTCCCCAGTCATACCGCTTGGCTGATTATATCTATTATTAAAATACCACACATTTTCTTTAGGTATTGCTGTTCCTGTCGTTTCACCCTTTTGAGAATAAATATATACATTATGTTTACTTGTTTGTATCCCATTGTCCGAACTCCAAGAATCGTTCCAGTTGTTATTGTTATCACCTGTTCCATAGTATTCATCCAAAATACCTTGGAATTGGTTAGTACCAAACTGGCCATTATTTGACGACCTGTCATTAATGGCACGGAAATAGATACGGTAATCGACAACCGGAGGTCTTACTGTTACTTTAATATCTCTGTACTTATAGTTGCTATTATACGAGTCTTTCGAGTGTACTCGGAATGTATGCACTGTAGTTGTTACAGGGTCGGTTGTAGCCTCCACCTGGAATGTTCCCTTGGGAGCGTTTTCATCGGATGGCTTCAATATATTGATAGTTGATTTACCAATGGTGGAAGTCAGCTCGTTAGGAAGCACGATACCTCCCAAGTTTGTAACCCAAGTGAATACCTTTTTGTTGGTTTCTGCACCTGCCACATAATAGATGATTACCTCCAATGGATCAACCTCAAACAGAGGTTCTACATTGTAGTCTACATCCAGATATTTCTTCAGGTTGTTAGCCTTCAGCCATATCTTGGTCGTTCCTTTCGGAGGAAATTGACCTTTCCCTTTTCCATAAGCACTCATGGGAATCTCGGGATTAATCCTAAAGGTGATAATATGATTGACCTCATCTCTTTTAGCTTCAACGACGAGGGGCTTACCATCAACAATCTCATCGCAACCAAACTCCACATTCACCCAATTTGACTTGTAGGAAATAGAGTCTTCCTCTATGGAGGTTATTTGAGCGCTTGTCTTGTTTACCCACAGTGTGGTATGGCTGAAGTCTGCATCTATCGTTACAGGAGTCCAGTCCTTTACGCTCACATTACAGTTGAGAGTCATGTTTCCCAGACTCTTGATCTTACCGATAATCTCATAGTAGGTACCGCGGGGGAATGTGCGGCGTGGCTCTGCCTCTGGATTGTCGGTGTGGCCCAATGGGATGTTGTAGCTGTTGTCATTGGCGCCAATCATGCTGCTCAGTGTGAGGAACGACTGCTGGTCGTTGGTTTTGATATAGCGCTCAGGCAGATAGTATGTACCCTGGAAGAGCCATTTGTCCTTTATGTTTGAGGGAGCCGCTGCGGCAGTACCCACAGCAGTGATTACATCCGCATTGCTCTTGTTCTTGTTGGTGTCGTCGCGTGTCCAATCAGAGAAGAATGATCCTGCGGCGCTGGCTTCAGAAGATTGCTTATACATTTTGGAACTGATAATTCCGCTTACGTCCTCTTTGTCAGAAGCGTAGAACTTTCCTCCCCATACCAAGCTGGTGGATTGAGAGAGATTATTTGCTGTAATATCATTTATCTTCAGACCGTTGGTCTTCAGAGCCTCCTGCATCTCAGAGTCAGCAGGGTCGAAGAGCAGGTTGAGTTTTACCTTGACACAGGTGAACTTCAAGTTGGCAACAATGTCGGTGGTCTTGCTATCACCAGTGATGTTGGTATCCTTTAAGGGTTCATATATCATAGGGATATTGCCACAGGCAGGCATACCGGGCTTGCCTTCGGGAATGTAACTCAGTACCACATTTTTAAGGTTATCCTCTGTTTCGATGGTCTGATCCTTCAACACATCCTCCATATTGGCAACAACATAGATGCGGTAAGTGCCGGGGTCGATTCGCAGCGTATATGTGGCTACATCCACACCTCCTTCAAAATTGCCAGGCTCATAGAACGAGGTACCGGGACCGCCCAAGTACTCATTCAGCAACTTGCCCTTACCGTCTTTAGGAAAAGCGAAAAGTCGGAGGCTGTTGATGCGGCACTCTTCTTCTGTGGCATTATAAGTTAAGTTTTCTGCCGGGTCTGATTCTCCTGCACGAGTGCCGTTGCTGTGCATCAATGGCACAAGGACTTGCAGGTTGCCCGACATACCTGAGCTGACAGTGTTGTCACCCAAGTCGTCGGTGCAAGCGGCTGTCATAGCCGCCAGCAACAGAATAACCATGTAACAAAAAAACTTTCGACTTCTCATCTTTTATATGTTTTATATATTGTTTATTGTTTCCGTTTATATGCTAATTCATGTTTGTCGTCCTGAAGAAACAATCTTATTTACCTTTTTAAAAGAACTAACCTAAACTTAATCAAACCTGATTTTCTATTTTGTGATCATTTCAACTCTTCTATCATTTATGCTGTATCGTGTATCCGCTGAGGGATTGGAGCGATATTTTAATACCTATATATAATAAGGTGTAACTGCCTGCTTAGAAATCTACACGCTGGATGCGCTTGCTCCAGCTGAGCACCGATATGCTGAGGTTGGCATACTGCCACTCGCCGCCTTTGAGGAAGAAGTCGAGATGGTAGTCATACTCACGGTCCAAGAACTCCTGTGGTGAGTAGTTGAGGTAGTCGAAGGCTCCCCTTCCCTGTGCCAGACAGTCGGCCAGGTTGATGCGGACCACCTCCTCGCCAGTCTTCTTATTAAAGATGGAGAGCATGGCATTTTGCTCGTTCTGCGCTACAGGATAGAGCACCAGTCGGGAGAACATCATGGCAGCATGGGCGGTACGTTCCTTTACGTTGCCCGCTTCGTCACGGAAGTCAGTATCCCAAGTAAAGTAAGGTTTATAGGTGAGCCTTTCGTCTTCCCAGAGACTGTTGTCATGGCCTATGGTTCCGTTGGCACATGTTATCTCGAAGCTGAAGTCTTCCACCGAGATGTCGGCAGGCGCATCTATCTGGTGCAGGCTTAAGGTGAGTTCCTTGGTATCACGGACAAGACTGATGGTGTCGTGTACCATCTCCAGGCTCTTTACCTCCACGATGCCCTTGGAGAGTCCTTGCCAAAGCGTGTCGAGTGGCATGGCCTGGTTCTCTACAATGCCCTGCTGACGGTCCAGCGTAGCATGCAGACGGCTGATGTCTTCTCCCTGTTGGGGCATCTCTACCCTGAACTTGGCACCGCGTGCAGCCAACGTCTCGCTGTAAGCCTTCTGCCAGGCGAAGGCAGCAAAGTGGTATTTGCCAGGCTGCAGTTGCAGTTGCATGGCGAAGTCATGACTCTTCAGCGGCTGGGCCAGGCTGCTGTTGGCAGCCTCTTGTCTGGTGACAAACTTGCCGTTTTCATCGTAAACAAAGACAACTAACCCACCCACATGGTCGTTGAACATGTCGGCGCGCTGGATGTTATAATCGTAGACGAAGTGCAAGTAAGCCCCTGTAAAGCAGGGAGGCAGGTCATCATGCATCAGACTGTCGCAGCTACCAAGCAGGCAACAGGATAATAATCCCAACAGCCCTGCCTTCATGCCATGATACCAACCGAAAGTCATTTTCTTTGCCATAATTATGATTGATTATTGTTTAATGTTGTCGTTGTTTTTGTAACGGCTTCACACCGCAGCGGGCGGTTGATCCATGTTATGCCAGGATGCTTATCCCCCTCTGCATGTGTGAAGTCATTACGGAATTTTATTGTGTTAAATACAATCTGTTTTCTTACAAGTCAATACCGTGTACACGCTTTGCCCAAGAGAGAATTCTAACTGAGCAGTTGATGTAGTACTTGTCGCCCTCATCGTCTGGAGTGTCAGGATTAACCTCTGGCACATCAGGAGAACCAGGGTTGCTGATTGAATTTACTTGCAGCTCATACCAGTTGTTACGAACCATACCATAGCGGCCGAGGTATTTCTTCTTAGCCACTTCACCTGTTCCGTATGTTGGGTCGCCTGAGTTCCATGGGGTCAGTGCGTCGCCGAAGTGCTTGATGCGTGCAATGTAGTAAGAAACGCCCTCATAGTATGTTGAGATTTTCTTGTTGTCGCTCAGACCAAGGGCTGCGTTAACCTTTCCGAGGAACTCGTCGTTAACTTCCACTGAGCCTGAAGTATTAGTGATATCATTAGCGGTAAGCAGATGCTTGCCAGCCTTCTTCACGTCTGTAAGAGGCAAAGAGAAATCTGCTGCTGTATAGCCTGCGTTGGTGATGGCTGTTGAAATCTGAGTTGTGAGAGTACCCTCTGTGAAGTAACCGCTCTTGCCGTCGAACATATAGAATGTCTCGCCTGCGGTCAAACCGCTTGGCACGTATGTAGCCTTCATGATGACACGGGTTGTCTGGTTCTGATACATGTGACCGAGAGAGAAGGTGTTCTCAAGACAATACTTAGGAGCTGTGGCATCACTGGTAGCAGAGAAATCATAAGTTTTTGGCTTGTAGTTGAAGTCGTCGGTATACTTCTGGTCGTTGCTGATGGTGCTGTAGTTAGGGTCTATACCCCAGTGAGCGCGGTTGAATCTAGTATGGCCGCTTGTGAAACGTGGCTCTTCCCAGATGTTGCCCCAGTAGTCGCCATAGCTATCATAGTTGTCCACATTGTGTACTGGATAAGACTTCTTGTTGGTCACGTCAAGATCCCATGCTGTGATGGTCACCTTGTCGCCTGTAAGACCCTTAACATCCATCTCGCTGAATGCGGTCATTGTAACCTTAGCCACGCCACGCTCTACATAGATGGTGGCAGCCGACTGTGCGGCACTCTCATTGGTTGTCACCTTGTTCTTGTCGATTGTTACCAGGGTACTTGTTGTTGTTCCATTCACTTTCACGGCATTTGCCATGTAGAATCCGTTCACTTCGCTGGCCATGCTGTTGATGACGTTGGCTTTCTGCCAATCGCTGAAAGTGTTGCCGTTTACAGGTAGTTTCACTTTCTTGTTGCCGCCTGTCATGTTGTTGTTCAACATGATAACTGCATAATAGTTGCCTGTGTAACTACTTTCGAAATTGTTCAGCTTTGCAGTTATGTTTGCCTCGGTAGTGATTACGTTAGGGTCGTCATCAACGCCTGTCCAGGGCTTCATGTCACCCAACTCCACACTCTCCACAAATTCAGCATCGGCTTCATTTCCTCCGGCATCTCCACGGAATACAAGGAGTGTGGCATTGTTTACGGCATACTCATTGGGTGTTCCGTCCTCATAGGTAGGGTCGCCTGCTGCGCGTGTGCCGTTGGTGGTAGGCAACTTGATGGTAAACGTAGCATAATGCGGACCATTCTCGTTAGCGCCTGTGCCACCGCTTTCCACGAGTTCATTCTCACTGCAGCTTGCTGCTAAAGCGAGCATAGCTGCCATTCCAAATAAATTCTTTAATCGCATAATCATTTATGTTAAAGTTGTTAATTTATTAATTTAATTATTTCAATTTACTATTATAGCTCCGCCTTCATTTCCCCGTAAATCTTTCTGATGCGCTCAGCTTCCTTCGAGTTTCCTGCCTTGGCAAGATGCTTCTCGGCAGTTACAAGGTCGCCCTTCTGCAAATCTGTGCAGGCGGCATTGAGATTGGCGGTCTCATCATCAGGGAAGAGACGGACGGCAATATCAAATACCTCGTTGAACTCTGGAGAACCAGGCTCATAGGTCTGTGCCACTAGATACATTTCCTGTAATGACAACTGCTGAGGCTTGGTCTTCAAGATTACCTTTGCCTCCTCAATGTCGAAAGGACGAACGGTATAGGTTACCGTATAGTCGCTGTGGCGCAAACGAGGATAAATCTCACTCATGATGTAGCGATAGCTAGCCGGATAAAGCTTCTTGATTTTCTGGTCCTTTGCATCGGGTGCCAATGATGAGTTGGCAACGGCAAGGATTGCAGTCTTATCGGCTAAGTTGCTTGCTTCCACCTTCTTCTTGAATCCCTCCCAGTCTTCTGGGGTGGCGTGATAGGTGAAGAGCTTATTATCGATGGTGTAGAGGTTGCATACATAATTGCGCAGGGCAGCCGCACGATTGTTGGCGAGTCGCACGTTGTTGTCGTAAGGACCGTCTGGCGACGCATAGCCATGAATATCGATATTGGTGATGCTCACATCCTTGTCGTTCTTCACGAGGTCGATGGTGGATGTAATCTTTCCCAACTCAGTTGCATTCTCACGGAAGTCGGCAAGGATATCGCTCTTGTTGAGCTTGAAGCTCAGGTAAGCTTCACCCTTTTCGGCTCTCACCTTGATGGCTTCAGCCTTTGGCTTCACGTAATGGTCGCGACTGATTCTCGGTGTCGGCTGGATGTTAGCCATCAGCGTGGTATCCTGATCCATCAGGTTGCCGCATCCGCAGAGGTCTTCCGTCATGGAGAGGTTGAAAGCCTTCATCCACTTCTTGTAGGGAAGGGTCTGGGAGAAGAGCACCTGTTGCTCGGTATCATTCTTGCGTCTCACAACCAATGCCTGGCTGTTTTTCAGACTGCTGCTTTTGCGCAGGTATCTGATGCTCTGGTTTTTGCCATTGATGATGATGGGATTCAGGGCGATGGTATCTTCTCCGGCGATAAGCGGAGTGAAAACCAGCTGTTGCTCTGATTTGAGCTGCAAACTATCGAGATGGAGGCGGAAAGCAACCTTGAGACTGTCGCTTTTCTTCTGCGTCAAGACACTGTCTATCAGTATCTTGCCACCAGCCAACCGTAGCTGCGAATCATCTATCTTCTGGGCTTGGACAGTCAATGCGCTCTGTGCAAAAAGGATGCAAAGGGGCGAAATAACCGCATAAAGCTTCATTTTCTTCATATTCTTCATCTTAAAAAAAGAGGGTTTGATTTGGTTTTTGCTATCTCGGTGATACAGTTTCTAGAATGCGTATATCAGGGAGAGGGCTGCTTTAGTAGGACCTACATAGTTGCGGTGGTCCTTGTCAAGACATTTGTCACATCTTCCGTAGAGCTTGTATGGGCTGTAGATGTATCCTAATCCGATGGATCCTTCGAGATTGAGATGCTCAGACAGCAGCCATTGGTATCCGTAGGTGAGACCACCACCGACATACCAGCCTTCGTAATGTCTTCCTTTCTCTGTCTTTGGCAAGATGCCGAAAGGCAGGTCCACATTTTTTACGTTGTATTCACCTCCAAGGGCATGGATGCCGAAAAAGTGGCCTCCAAATTTCTGGCAGGTGTACCAGCGGTACTCTGGCATTACGTTCCAGTAGCGCAATTTCTTGTCGCCTGAGAACTTCCAGGGATTCAGGGCACCGAAAAGCTGAAAAGTGCTCTTCCTGCCCGTGCCTATTTCTAGACCAGCATTGAGCGAGGTGGTTGCCAAACCAAGCAGGTTGGTCTTCAGCGCTACCTCTTGCGCTCGGGTTACTACTGTTGAGAGAATCAGCAGTAACAACATCGGTGTTCGTTTGAATGATCTCTGCTTCATCATCATAATCTTACTCTGTTATGTTCTTTCTTAAGGATACTATTAGTTGTCCTATTCTTGTTATTGTCATTTAATTATAACTACAGGCTTACCCTTGTAACATGATGGATGCCACCGGGTTTCCTTTTCGGTTGCAAATATATGAAAATTTTCTTTAGGGGGGGGTAAAAAAATGATGAAAATCTCGTAAAATTTAATGCAAACGTTTGCATAGCTATGCAAAATGTGTGGGAGCACAAAATTGCGAATATATTGTAAAGGGTTGATATATAGAAAATTAAAAGCGAAGGTGTAAGTTGCACACCTTCGCTTATGAAATGTTGTTTCTTGATGAAATTCTTTTTTGTGATTTGAGAATCTGAAGACGGGGAAATCCGGCTTTTGGGGGACTATTTCAGAACTTCCATCGCCTTTTTCAGACCTCTATCCACAGCCGAAGGATCGTTCTGGTAGAGCTTCTCCTTTTCCTTTTGGGTCATCTCGTCGGTCAGATAATCGGGGGTGATTCCCACACTTTCCAGCAGGTTGCCCTGTGCATCCTTGGTAAGCGAGAACGGCATGTAGAAGTAGAGGTAGCTCGTTACATTTCCTATCCATCCGCCATTGCTGGCTTCGTTGTCGGAAGTGAGCATCGCCTGCGCTCCGTAACTGTTTCTGCCTATTGTCTTTACGTGGTCACCCTGACTCTTCAGAATGAGGGTTGTCACCTCCGACATACTCGCACTGTAGTTGTCGAGCAGGATGGCGGTAGGAATGTTTCTGCCCAGACTCTTCGACGTTACCGTAATCTTCTGCGGAATCCAAGGAGTATAGCTGTATGGATTGTTGTCCTCTTTCTTGCGCACGTAGGCATAGACGGCTGTCTGGGTGATGAGATAGTCGGTAAGCAGACGGGTATCTATCACGCTGCCACCACCGTTGCCACGGAAGTCGAGAATCAGCTTCTTGATCTCGCCCTTAGCCAGCGGCTCCAGGAACAGGCGGCGGTAACCTTCTACGCAGAGATGATTGTAGGTAAATTTCAGGTCGCTCCAGTAAGCGTAGAGTTCACGCTCGTGCCAGAGGTAATCGGCAAGTGCCTGGCAATACCAGTTGGCAAAAGCGGAGGCTGAAAGCATCTGCTGGTAGAGGGCATCGCCCTGCAGCTTCTGTCGGATCTGCTCGCCCATGCCGCTTGCATCAGCAGTAACAGGTAACAGTTTGAGGAGATTCGGCGACTTCTCGTAAGCCTCGCTGGCGAGAGCATAGAGACCGGAATAATCTCCTTGGTTGCTGTAGGCCGCCATCTTCTCGCAGGCTTTGGCTGCATCATCCGAAGCCAGATAGCTATCCATATCGGCAAGCAACTGTGCTGCCTGCTGCTCAGCCTTCTCTCGCTTTCCGGCATCAGCAATCAGTGCTTTCGCCTTGGCTGATATCGTGGAAGCATCCAGATGATAGGTGCTGGCAGCATTGACAGGGAGATAGGACTTCTGATACTCGTGGAAACAGTTTTCGTAGAGCGCAAACTTGTTGAAGCCGAGATAATAGGTGCCCGGCTGCTCCTTCAGGTAACCGCCCATGATGCAGAAACCATCCGAGGTAATCTCGCCGAAGGCTGTACCATCCAGGTTGAGCTGGTCGCGGGTATAGTTCCAGTGAGCATTCAGCGGGAAATATTCGGTCTTGTTGCGGAGCGTGCTGTTGAATCTCACCGTTTCCGTAGAAGAGTGGGAGACGGGCAGGGTAATCTTGACATAGAAATGCTGGTCGATGATCTTGTCGATGATTTCCTGGAAATACTGCTTCGCCTTGGCGTTATCCTCCTGAATCTCCTGCTGGGTGAAAGCGGAGGTATGCTGGAAGGTCTTCAGGGCGTCAAACTTGGGTTTGTATTCCTTGTACACCTGGTCCCAGGTCTGTGAAGATACGGCAGACTGCTCATTGAGGGTGCAGTAGCGCTGGTTCATCACGCTCCAGAAAACCTGGAACAGATCGCCATACGACTTGACATCGGTATCGGAATAATCGAAAATCGATTTCTCGTTGGCATCATTGTCTGCCACACAACTGGTAAGCGACATTCCGGTAGTGGTTGTCGCCAGGAGGAAGGCGAAGAGGCATCGCATTCCACCTTTTATATATATAGGGGTTCTCATATTTTAAAATGATTTCTTAGAACTTATAGGCAGCCGAGGCTGTGATGAGGTTGGAGTTGCGCCGGGCAGTCTTGCTGGTGCTGGCTTTTTCCTGGTAGATATGCGAGAAGCCGTACTGGAACTGATAGCCCACGCTGGCATCTATCTTGCCGAAGGAATAACCTATCTTGATGCCTGCTTCTCCGCCAAAGAGACTGCGGCGGAGATGGTTCTCATTCTTCCTGAAATCGTAGGTGGTGTTATAGCGGATGTAGGTGCCTTCGCCCTTGTACCCCTCCATGATGTTCATCGGATACATACCCTTGGTATGCATGGAGGTGAAGTACTCGTAATAGACGCCCACCTGCGGCTTGATCCACAATCCCTTCTCGTGGTAAGGATTATGGAGGAGATAGTAGCCCACATGGAGCGGGATGCTGATGAAGTTGTTGTTGTATCGGGTGTTCCAGGAATCACCGCCGAGGTTCTGATACAGGTAGTCGCGCTGAACGAAGCGGATGCCCGTCCCTACCGCCAGCTGATCTACGATATTGTATTCAGCACCGATGGCAGCCGTGAAACCCGGTCGCACCTTATAATAAGTCTCCGACAAGCCCGATACATCCGTATCGAGCACACTGCAACTGACACCAGCTTCTGCCTCCACCTTCCAGCGGTAGGAGGTCTGCTGTGCCAGAATGCCCTGGCAGCAGAAGCCAAGGGCTATGGCTAAATATACCTTTCTCATTTCTTTTCAAAAATCTTGCAAGCCTTGTTTCCTGCGATATAAGCTACGTATGCTTTTGCATACACTCTTGGTCGTCAAGTTTGGCAAGGCCATTTTGTAATTGTCCTTCAGGGTGGTCATACCCAAGTAGTAGAGGCTGATAGGGTAGAACTCTGGGGAGAAGAACTTTTGCTTGTTGAACTTACTGCGTAAATCGGCTTGTGAATAGTACAATTCTCCATCCATCAACAGACTGTCGAGCATTTCTTTGGCATTGTCAAGCGTGATGGTCAATCTTCTTATCCAACTAGTGTCAGTGCGTAGGTTCTCATCTACCATTTCCGTAGGGATGCCGCCTTTCAGTTCTGCAAAGTTCTTGAGAAAGTAAGTCAGGATGGTAGAGTTAAATAATGGTTCTGCATTTGGTAAAAAGTGGTAACCATCATAATTGTTGAGTATCAGAGTCCATAATTCCTCGAAAGAGGCTTGAGGACCATATTTATTGATGACATACTTCAGATATTGGGCTGCTTCCTCATGGGTAAAGCCCAATAGGTTGGTAAATTCCGGCTTCAGAGTCAACATCTCTGCGATGTTATAGCCACTGGTTAAGTCATCCATGGTGACAGGCAGTACTCCTGTGCAGAAGCAGGTGCGGATGGTACCTTCGCCAATGCCTGCCTTGATAACCTTGAAGAATGTTCGTAGGAAACTTTCCCCTGTGGTCAGGTCCTGGTACAGCGAGTCCTTATAGACAACTAGTAGCTGGTTGATAAAGTTGTCATATTCATCTATTAATATATAAAGAGGTGGAAGATTATGGGAAGAGATAAACTCGCATACTTCAACCAGCATGTTGGAGGCATTGCCATCCTCTCTGAACCTGAAATCTCCAAAAAGGTCTCTGTTGCGTTCCACCAATGTACGGAGTGGACTGCAATTCACGGCGTTGAAGTTCTTCTCGATGTCTTCCTTCTTGCTGGCAACGGAAGTTGTGGAAAAGTCATATCTTACCACGAGATATTGGTTGTGCTCGTTTGTTGGGTGCTCGCCAATCCAAGTTCCACCAAACAAATCTTTGAATTGTGTTGCCATGTTACGGTCGTAATAGTGAGCCAACATGGAAACGAGCAGACTCTTTCCGAATCTGCGAGGACGGAGAAAAACTGGTGCTTTGTAACGCTCAAGCAGTGGAATATAGTTGGTCTTGTCCACATAATAATATCCCTTGTGGCGAATCTCAGCAAAGTTCGCCACAGCGTATGGAACGGTAATATCTGCCTGTGAGTATGTCATGGTCTATCTCCTTTTTGTTGCAAATGTACGATTTTTATTTATTACTACCAAATAAAATCGAAAGATTTTGTTTAATATAGTAATACCAGTCCGGCAAAAGCCGAGTAGAGTATCATGCGGATAGGATTGATCTTCATCACCTTCACGCCGATAAAGGTGGCGAAGAAGAGGGCGATGGAGATGTAGAAATGCCAGGGATTGGCTGGCGTAGAGAAGTTCTCGCCATTCATCAGAAGCAGGGCTGCGGCTCCTACCAGACCGACAATGGCTGGGCGAAGACCGATGAAGATGCTCTGGACGGCTGAGGTGTTCATATACTTGTACAGCATCTTGCTGATAAGAATCATCAAAACCAAGGAGGGGAGAACCAACGCAAAGGTCGCCATGGCACTTCCGAGTACAGCCATCATGCCACTCATGCCGGCATTATGGACAGCTGTATAGCCACAATAGGTAGCGGTGTTGATACCGATAGGTCCCGGTGTCATCTGAGAGATGGCAACCACATCGGTAAACTCTTGCATCGTCATCCAATGATACTGCGTAACAACCTGTCCCTGAATCAGGGATATCATGGAATAGCCACCTCCGAATCCGAAGATGCCTATCTGAATGAATACGATGAAAAGCTGAAAAAATATCATCATTATGTTTTAAGCTATTTACTTTTTTACCTTTTTACTTTTTTACCCTTTTACCTTTATTCCGTTGGCTGGATAAACTGTCCATAGATGTAGCCACCTACGGCAGCTGCGATAATCACCCAGATTGGGTTGACGCCCAAAAGCCAGATCAGAAGGGCGGATAGAATAGGAATCCAGCAGTTGACAAGCGAAATACCGGCACTCTTGGCAAGCGAGAATGTAGGTACGGCTATCAATGCCACGACGGCAGGACGGATGCCTGCAAACATGGCAGCAACTACCTTGTTGTCTTCAAACTGATGGAAAAACATAGCTATCGCTAAGATAATAAGGAACGATGGCAACGAAGCGCCGAGGGTGCAGACAATGGCTCCCGGTGTCTTTGCCAACTTATATCCGAGCAGGGAACTCATATTGATGGCCAAGGCTCCCGGACAAACCTGGGTCGTAGCGATGGCATCCAAGAATTCCTCCTTCGTCATCCAATGATGCTTATCGACGACTTCGGATTCTATAATAGGAATCATGGCATAGCCACCCCCAAAGGTGACTATGCCAATCTTCATAAATGTCTTAAATAAATCTGTATATTTCATTTATTTACTTTACTCTTTCTTCAATCCACTGACGTGCATTGACAAATGCCTCAATCCAAGGTGTTACCTCGTCGTTGCGGCGGTCAGCTGGATACCAGGCATTCTGCCATGGGAAGATGGCACGCTCCAAGTGTGGCATCATAGCCAAGTGGCGACCATCTGCAGAGCAGATACCTGCTACATTGTAGTCACTGCCGTTAGGATTGCCTGGATACTCAGCGTAGTTGTACTTCGCAATGATGTTGTAGTGATCCTCTGGCTCTGGCAGGTAGAAACGGCCCTCGCCGTGAGCTACCCAGATACCGAGCTTATCACCGCTCAGGCTACCGAACATCACACTGTCGTTCTGAGGAATAGTCAGACCGAGGAATGTACTCTCGAACTTCTTGGATGTGTTGTGGCAGAGGTGTGAACGATGCTTGTGTTCAGGATTGATGAGGTTCAACTCAACCATCAGCTGGCAACCGTTGCAGATACCGAGTGAAAGGGTATCCTCACGGGCATAGAACTTATCGAGTGCCTCTTTAGCCTTAGGATTGTAGAGGAATGCACCTGCCCAACCCTTAGCAGAACCGAGAACGTCGGAGTTAGAGAAACCACCGCAGAATACGATGAAGTTTACATCCTCCAAAGTCTCACGACCGGAAATCAAGTCGGTCATCATTACATCCTTTACATCGAAGCCAGCGAGATACATAGAGTAAGCCATCTCACGCTCACCATTGGTACCCTTCTCACGGATGATAGCTGCCTTGATGCCAGATGGCTTGCGACGGTTAGCGTCGAGACCATAGCTAGCGAGAGTGCCCTTGAAACCGTAACCGAAGTTCATCTCGATAGGCTGCTTCTTATAGTTGGTGTAACGCTTCTTAGCCATACCGTTCATGCTCTGCTTGCGGTCGAGGAGGTAAGAGGTCTTATACCAGTCGTCGCGCAAAGCATCGATATCGAACTCGTGCTCGAAGCCTTCCTTCTTGATGATAATCTTGCGGAGCTCTGGAGCTGGATAACCAATCTTGGCATAACCGATACCGTTCTCATCGAAGAATGCTTTCAACTCGTCCTTGTGAGCATCGCTTACCTGGATGACAACACCTGGGTTCTCTGCGAAGAGAGTCTTGATGATGTCGGCATCTGCGATGTCGTGGAGGTTGATCTTCATACCGCCCTCTACGTTGGCGAATGTCATCTCGAGGAGAGTTGTAATCAAACCACCGGCACTGATATCGTGACCAGCCATTACCCAACCACGGTTGATGAGTTCCTGTACGGCGTTGAAGCAGTCAACGAAGTACTCTGGGTTCTTGACGGTAGGAACATCGCTGCCCACCTTGCCCAGACTCTGAGCGAAAGCAGAACCACCGAGACGCTGCTCGTCGAAACTGAAGTCGATATGGTAGAGGCTAGAGTTCTTGTCGTTAACGAGAACTGGGCTAACCACCTTCTTGACATCTGAAACCTCACCACCGGCACTTACGATAACGGTACCCGGAGCGATGATCTTCTCGCCGTTAGGATACTGCTGGGTCAAAGAGAGAGAGTCCTTACCTGTTGGTACGTTTACGTGGATGGCGCAGCAGAAGTCTGACAATGCCTTCACACCCTCGTACAGACGGGCATCCTCACCCTTCTGACTGCGGCAAGGCCACATCCAGTTGGCTGAGAGGCTGATGCTGTCCAGGCCATCTGCCAATGGAGCCCATACGATATTAGTCAATGACTCTGCTACAGAGAGTACTGAACCTGCCTTAGGATCGGCAAGACCAGCCTGAGGAGCATGCCCCATTGCTGTTACGATACCCTTCTCGCCACGGTAGTCGAGTGCTACGACACCACAGTCTGAGAGTGGCAACTGAATCTGACCCTGACCCTGCTGACGGGCAATCTTACCTGTTACGGAACGGTCTACCTTGTTGGTCAACCAATCCTTACAAGCCACAGCCTCCATCTGGAGAACACGCTGCAAGTACTCGTCGAGGTTATCTGCAGAATAAGTTACATCTTCATATTTACGCTCTACGGTCTCATCTACCATCACAGTCTTAGGAGTATGACCGAACATCTGAGCTACATCGAGGTCGAATGGCTTCACACCATCAGCCTGCTTGAAGCTGAAGTGAGCATCACCTGTAGTCTCACCAACCACGTACATTGGAGCACGCTCACGGTCGGCAATCTTCTGAACCTCGCTGATATACTTCTCGTCGATGAGCAAGCCCATGCGCTCCTGACTCTCGTTGGCGATGATTTCCTTGGCGCTCAAAGTCTTGTCGCCGATAGGCAACTTAGACATGTCGATTTCGCCACCGCACTCTTCTACCAACTCAGAGAGACAGTTCAAGTGACCGGCTGAACCGTGGTCGTGGATGCTGACTACTGGGTTCTCATCGTTCTCAACGAGTGCACGAACCAGGTTGTAGGCACGCTTCTGCATCTCAGGGTTGGCACGCTGAACAGCGTTCAACTCGATACCGTTGCTGTAACGGCCTGTATCTACAGAAGAAACAGAACCACCACCAAGACCGATGCGATAGTTGTCACCACCTACTACTACAACCTTGTTGCCCTTCTGTGGCTCACCCTTCTTGTAGTCACGCTTCTTGCCGTAGCCTACACCACCAGCAAGCATGATCACCTTATCGTATGCATACTTCTCACCGTTCTCCTCGTGCTCGAATGTAAGCACAGAACCGGTGATGAGAGGCTGACCGAACTTGTTACCGAAGTCTGATGCACCGTTGGAAGCCTTAATCAGAATCTGCTCAGGAGTCTGATAGAGCCACTTACGAACAGGCATGATGTCTTCCCAGTCGCGCTCAACATCGCTCTTGCCGTTGTCATCCTTCAGGCGAGGATAAGCAGTCATGTAGCAGGCTGTACCTGCGATAGGCCATGAACCTACACCACCACCCATACGGTCGCGGATTTCACCACCCGTACCGGTAGCAGCACCATTGAAAGGCTCTACAGTAGTAGGGAAGTTGTGGGTCTCAGCCTTCAGAGAGATAACACTCTCGATATCCTTCACCTGGAAGAAATCGCTGGTAGTCTGATCGGCTGGAGCAAACTGCTCGATAACAGGACCCTGAGAGAAAGCCACGTTGTCCTTGTAAGCAGAGAGAATCTTGTTAGGATTCTCGTTGGTGGTCTTCTTAATCATGTTGAAGAGAGAAGACTCCATCTCCTTACCGTCGATGATAAACTGGCCGCCGAAAATCTTGTGGCGGCAGTGCTCTGAGTTGATCTGTGCGAAACCGAAGATTTCGCTGTCGGTGAGAGGGCGTCCGTTCTCTTTCTCCAGCTTGTGGAGATAAGCCATTTCGTCCTCGCTGAGGGCAAGACCCTCTTCCTCGTTATACTTCTCGAGGTCATCGACGTACTTGATAGGTTCTGGCTGGTGGTTCACGGTGAACACATCCTGCCCGATACCGTTGTACATACGCTGGAGCATAGGGTCGTGCTCAGCGTCTTCGCTATCTACAGGGAAGTACTCCTCGATACGCGAAATGCCGTTAAGACTCATGTTCTGAGTAATCTCAACGGCATTCGTACTCCAAGGAGTAATCATTTCACGGCGTGGGCCGACATAGAAGCCCTGCAACTGCTGGGCGTCCTCTAAAGTCGCGTCACCATAAAGCCAACAAAGTTCATTGATTTCGTCCTGAGATGGTTTGTGGTCAATCTCGGTCGCAATCACACTCTTAGATGGAGTTCTAAAAAAAAGAATCATACTTGCTTTCTTTTATATTATTAATGTATTTATTTCTTTTCGAGTGCAAAGATAGTGCAATTTCAAGACACTACAAAATAAAACTCTGTTTTTTATGTTTTTTTTGTTGAGATTTGGGCTATTCTTACCTTAAGAGGCTACATTTGACGGTTTAGCTATAAGAAAAGTGCTTTCTGTTGCCTTTTTTGGTTAAAAAGGTGATAAATAAAGATTTAGAGGTTAAAAATGTCTAAATGCATTTGACAAATATTGTTTATTCGAGTCTTATCTGTAACTTTGCAAGTGAAAGAAGTGAATCAGTTTCTATAATGCTCTAAAATGTAGAAGCTTCCGGATAACAGATAAAAGCCGGGAGAACTCTAATATAATAGGAGGTAGAAAGCGACGTTAATATACTATAATCAATAATAATAACAAGAAAATTTAAATTAGTAAGAATATGAAACAGACAAAGTTAATGGTAATGGCAATGATGGCTGTAGCTCTGATGGCTACAAGCTGTGCAAGTAAGAAGGATCTTCAGAATTGCCAGAATGAGAATAAGGAATTGTCAAGCAACTATCAGGCTACCAAGGAAAAACTGGCAGCTACAGAGGCTAGTCTGGCAGCAGCCCAGGAGCAGCTCGCTACTGCAAAGAGCGATTATGCTAAGTTGCAGAACTCACTTGACAAGAGTTTGAACAATGCAAGCCAGAACAACGTGAGCATTGAGAAACTCGTTGACCAGATCAACGAGAGTAACCAGTATATCCGCCACCTGGTTGAGGTAAAGAGCAAGAGCGATTCGCTCAACATGGTTCTTACCAACAACCTGACCCGCTCTTTGAGCAAGGAAGAAATGAAGGAGGTTGATGTTCAGGTTCTGAAGGGTGTAGTTTACATTTCTCTGGCTGACAATATGCTCTATCAGAGTGGTAGCTATGAGGTGAACAGCCGTGCTCAGGAAACATTGAGCAAGATTGCTAAGATCATCACAGACTACAAGGATTACGACGTGCTCGTAGAGGGTAATACCGATAACGTACCAGTAAGCACTACAAGTGCCAAGATGAAGAATATCCGCAACAACTGGGACCTCTCTGCTCTCCGTGCAGCTTCTGTTGTTCAGTACTTGCAGGATCACTTCGGTGTAAATCCTAAGCGCCTTACTGCTGGTGGCCGCGGTGAGTACAACCCTGTAACAACTAACGATACAGAGGTAGGCAAGCAGCGCAACCGCCGCACTCAGATTATCATCACTCCTAAGCTCGACCAGTTCATGGACTTGATCGATAAGGCTCCAGAGGAGAAGTAAAAAGGCTATTTAAAGGTAAAAAAGTAAAAAGGTAAAAGGGTAAAAAAGTAAAAAGGTAAATAAGTAGAGGCATCAATGAGTTTTCGGGCTCATTGATGCCTTTTTAGGTATAAATATACAGATTTTATGTTTTGAGTACGTAAAAAAGTACTTTTTGTTATCATTTTGCTAGAATTATTCTTAATTTCCTTTCTTTTCTTGATTATTTTTATTAATTTTGCAGGCAAAATATCAAGGGGCCACTTGGCTGCCCTGATCATTGTACATTGTAAATTATTAATTATACATTATATTGTGTTATGGAAAAGATTAAGATGACAACTCCATTGGTAGAGATGGACGGTGATGAGATGACAAGAATTCTCTGGAAGATGATTAAGGATGAACTCATTCTTCCTTTCGTTGATTTGAAGTCTGAGTATTATGATCTCGGTCTGCCTTATCGCGACCAGACCAATGACCAGGTAACCATCGACTCTGCTGAGGCGGCTAAGAAATATGGCGTGGCTGTGAAGTGTGCTACTATCACTCCTAATGCACAGCGTATGGACGAGTATAAACTCCATAAAATGTGGAAGAGTCCTAATGGAACTATCCGTAGCATCATGGACGGTACCGTATTCCGTGCTCCTATCACCATTCCAAGCATCCACCCTTGTGTAAAGAACTGGGAGAAGCCTATTACCATCGCCCGTCATGCTTACGGCGATGTATACAAGAGCGTGGAACTTCGTGCTGATGAGCCAGGTACAGCCAAACTCGTGTTCGAGGGTAAGAGTGGCAAGAAGCAGGAGATTGAGATTCATTCTTTCGATGGCGCCGGCGTTATCCAGGGCATGCACAATACTGATAAGAGTATCCGCAGCTTTGCTCACAGCTGCTTCAAGTTTGCCATTGATACCAAGCAGGATCTCTGGTTTGCTACCAAGGATACCATCTCTAAGACTTATGATGCCCAGTTCCGTAAAATCTTTGAGGAAGTATATGAGAGCGACTATAAAGAGAAGTTTGCAGAACTCGGTATCGAGTATTTCTATACATTGATTGATGATGCAGTGGCTCGTGTTATCCGCAGCAAGGGCGGTTTCATCTGGGCTTGCAAGAACTATGACGGTGATGTGATGAGTGATATGCTCAGTACAGCCTTCGGTTCTCTGGCAATGATGACTTCCGTATTGGTTTCTCCTGACGGCAAGTATGAGTATGAGGCAGCTCACGGTACCGTGACCCGTCACTACTATCGCTACCTGAAGGGTGAAGATACATCTACTAACCCTATGGCTACCATCTTTGCATGGAGCGGTGCGTTGAGAAAGCGTGGCGAACTGGATGGCATCAAGGAACTTCAGAACTTTGGCGACCAGCTGGAGGCTGCATGTTTCGATACATTGAACGACGGTATCGCTACCAAGGATCTCGTAAACCTGATGGAAGGTGTTGAGGCTAAGGCTGTAAACTCTGCCAGCTTTATCGCTGCCATCCGCGAGCGTCTGGAAAAGCGATTGGCATAAAAACAATAAGACCTGGGGTGATTAACCTCAGGTCTTATTGTTTTAGTTATTTTTAGTTTAAATCTTGATTCTTTTTCTTGCGTTTACGCAAAGCGTCTGAATAAACCTTAAACAAATGAATGTTCAGCAACTGACAGATATGGTAAAGCATACCCGTATCTATAGTGGCTCTTCTGTATACCTTATATATATTAGTACGATGGCAGCCTAGTTTTTCAGCAAGCCATACTGTAGTCTTGCCTTGCTTGTTTAATTCCTCTTTGATGATTTTACCGATTAAGGGAATTGCATTTACTTTATCTTTCATACTCTTTCAGTTGTGTTATATGCTCACTTATAGTTATATCGGGTGCAAAAGTAGTATTTCTGTTTCTAACTAGCAAAGAAACATGTAGCGAATTTGGAACACTAAGTTAAAATGTGTAACAAAATCCCCGTTTTTTTATATTTTTTTTCTCTAAAGAACTAAATGTCACGAAATTGTAACCGAATGTAACGCTTATTACGAAAGAAAATTCGTAATTTTGCAGCGGTATTTTAAATAACATGAAATATGGAAGAGAATATGAAAAGAATACTTGTTGTTGATGACGAGCAAGACTTGTGTGAGATTCTGAAATTCAATCTCGAAACAGAAGGATATGAGGTAGAAACAGCCAATTCGGCAGAAGAGGCTTTGGAGATGGACATTGCTTCGTTCGACCTGCTGCTGTTGGATGTCATGATGGGTGGAATGAGCGGCTTCCAGCTGGCTAAGCAGTTGAAGGGCAATCCGATGACAGCCAATGTTCCAATCATCTTCCTTACTGCCCGTGATACGGAAAACGATACGGTGACAGGATTCAATATCGGTGCCGATGATTATATCTCGAAACCTTTCTCTATCCGAGAGGTGATGGTCAGAGTGCGTGCCGTCTTGCGCCGTACGGCTGAACAGGCTGGCGATGCTGATGAATCGAAGATCATCAACTATCAGGGACTGCAACTGAATCTTGACAAGAAGACGGTGAGCATCGATGGTGAGGCTATCCCTTTCACCAAGACCGAGTTCGAACTCCTGCGTCTTTTCCTCGAAGAGCGCGGCAAGGTGTTCTCACGTCAGGAGCTTATCGACCGGGTATGGCCTAAGGATGTGATGGTACTCGACCGCACGGTGGATGTCAACATCACCCGTATGAGAAAGAAAATTGGTAAGTTTGCCAAGTGTATCGTTACCCGTCTGGGGTTCGGTTATTATTTTGATGCGTAATCAAAATGTTTAAGTTAAATAGTGTAGGTAGAAAGTTGTACTTCAGTGTACTGGCGGTGTTCCTTGTGTTCGCCGTCAGTTTTATCGTGTTCCAGCAGGCACGTGAGAAGCAGTATAAAATAGGTACGCTTACTATCAAGCTGGAAAATTATAATGAACTGCTGGCAGAAGATCTGGCGCTCTCTCCTGGTGAAGGAATTATTCTGCAGGATAGCATCCACAATAGGGATGTGACTGTGGCTCATGAGAAGTTGCAGGCTTTTGTCCGAGAACATGAAAGCAAGGATCTTCGTGTTACGCTGGTGCGCCCTAACGGTAAGGTGATTTATGACAATATGAGTTCCGACTATGATCATTTTGCCAACCATGCCAAACGGGAGGAAATAGCAGAAGCCTTGAAAAACAGGGTAGGCTCAAGCGTGGAGCGACAGTCTAAAACCCTGAAGCATGATTATTTCTATGTGGCTTCTTATTTTCCGGAAAGCAAGCTCATCATCCGTACGGCACTACCTTACAATAATGATTTGGCAAAATCGCTGCAGGCCGACCAGCATTTCATCTGGTTTGCCATCGTAGCTGTCATTCTGCTTACCATCGTGCTTTACCGTTTTACGGACCGTCTGGCTAAGAATGTTTCCAAACTGAGCATCTTTGCTTATAAGGCAGACCACAACGAGAGTCTAGAGGTGGAAGATCTCGCCAAGTTCCCTAACGATGAGTTGGGCGAGATAGCTGAGCGCATCATCAAGATGTATAAGCGCATACAGACCACCCGACGTGAACAGGATGTACTGAAGCGGCAGCTTACCCAGAATATCGCTCACGAGCTGAAGACTCCTGTAGCAAGTATTCAGGGGTATCTGGAAACGATACTCGACAATCCGCATATCAACGAAGAGATGAAGTCGCAGTTTCTGCAGCGCTGTTATGCCCAGAGCGAACGCCTTACCTCTCTGCTCCGCGACATCTCAACCCTGAACCGGTTGGATGACGGTTCGGATATGATAGATTTCGAGACGGTAGACATTACGCAGATGGTGAGTGAAATAGCCCATGAGACGGCGCTGGAAAGAGAGTCGCACAAGATGACTTTCGAGAATCTTCTTCCCGACCAGCATATTATCGTGAAGGGTAACCGCAGTCTGCTCTATAGTGTGTTCCGCAATCTTACCGACAATGCCATAGCTTATGCCGGCGAAGGGCGTAAGATAACGTTGAGTGCCAAGGAGCAGGGCAATAAGTGGCATTTCATCTTCTGTGATAATGGTCAGGGAGTTCCTGCCGAGCATCTCTCCCGTCTTTTTGAGCGTTTCTATCGGGTAGATAAGGGACGCAGCCGCAAGATGGGTGGCACCGGTTTGGGTCTTGCCATCGTCAAGAATGCCGTTCTCATACATGGCGGAACCATCCGTGTAAGTAATCAACTGGAAGGCGGCTTGAAGTTTGAATTTACGCTTAAAAAGTAGGAATATGGCTATCTGTTAATCGGAAATAGTGTACAGGCGAATGAAGAACAGCTGACTAGCCGTACGCTCGCCAGTTGGCTGTTCTACTGAAACAGTCAGTGTAAATGCCTGTAAAAATGTTGTAAGTAAAGGATAAGAAAATACTCTTCACTCTTCACCTTTCCTTTGGAATCCCCAGTGTTTATGGGCGTTTCGAGGGGTGAAGAGTTTTTGGACACTCTTCACCCACTCTTCACCACTCTTCACCCTGGCTGGTTCGGCGGAGGGTGTGTCATAAGTTTATGATTCATCCTCTTCTTGTTGTTGGAAGAGTTAGAATATGTTGTTGGAAGAGTTAGGATATGTTGTTGGAAGAGTTAGGATATGTTGTTGAAACAGCCAGTATCTTCGGTCGCACAACAGCTGTTGTGCGCTTGCATAATAGCTGATATGCGCATGCACAACAGGTGATGTGCATGCGATGGTCAACTGTTATGCACCAAACTATTATCCAGACTTATGGCACACCCTCCTTAGAGAAGCCTGGCGGTCTTGCATCTCTCCTTAACACCTAGCGGTCTTGCGCTGCAATTTACGCCTGTTGGTCTTTGGAATCGGTGAAGAGTGGTGAAGAGTGGGTGAAGAGTCGCTGCAAACTCTTCACCCCTCAGAATGCCGATAAACACAGGGGTTTCCGAAGGAAAGGTGAAGAGTGAAGAGTAAAAGCGTGTACGCTTGCAGATAAAAATGGGGCGCAAGCTGTTTCCAGAAAAGGAATCGCTTGCGCCCCTGATATTATTGCTTATGAGTAAATGAGCACCCTAAGATTAGAACTTGTAGATAGCACCAAATGAAATGTTGCTCGCATCTACGTTAAGTCCGAATGTTGATGAGTTGTCACCATGGTCAGGAGAATAACCTTTGTAACCGAGGAAACCTACCTTTGTGATGAAGTTTACGTGGTCTGAAAGCTTAACAGCCAAACCTGGCTTGATGCCTGCCTCGTAGGCATCGCCACCGCCCTTGCTGTAACTGCTGTAACCGATTGTACCCTCTACGAAGAGGTTAACCAACTTGGTTTCTATGGCTGTGTAACGTACGTAAGGAGCTACAGTGAATGTTGTAGATTCACCTACAGGAGAAAGCTTGCAAACTTCGCCCTTCTTGATACCAATTTCGAGACCAGCCTCCCACTTGTTGTTGAATTCGTAACCGATTTCAGGCATCAAGGTGTAAGCTGTCTTGCTGTCACCATCACCTATCTTGTTGCTGGAAATACCAGCTGTACCACCGATGTAAACCTGTGCGCTAGCGCAAACTGAAACGAGAGCCATAGCAAGGCTCAACATAATCTTCTTCATAATCAATCTTTTCTTTTAATTATTACTTTCTTTTATCACTCTAATCAGGTAGCTTTTCAGCCCCTTTATTTATGATAGCAAAGCACATCCCAGACATGCCCTGCACTCTCTAATTCGGCGGCAAAGGTATAGGAAATAACTTGAAACTCAAAACGATTTTTCAGTTTTTCTTGAAAAACAAGCCGTATTGTTGATGTAAATCAAGAAAATCGGGCATGCTGAATGTATCTAAAGCTATTTCTGCTGCAAAGCTACGATTTTTTAGTGAAACCGCCAAATAATATGAGGGAATATTTGGGCAAACCAACTTTTTTCTCTATCTTTGCATGAACAAACAGTTTGAATCTTTTTTTATTAATATCATAAATGAATCAATTTACAAAGCTGATAGCAGCCCAGCTCAATCTGAAGGAGCAGGCTGTAGAAAATACTCTGGCGCTGCTCGAAGAGGGCTGCACCATTCCGTTTATCTCGCGATACCGCAAGGAGAAAACCGGTAATATGGACGAGGTAAACATTGAAGCCATCGCACAGGCTAACGAGAAACTCTCTGAGATGGCGAAGAGAAAAGAGACTATCCTCAAAACCATCGAGGAACAGGGAAAGCTCTCGGATGAACTGAAAAAACGCATCGAACAGTGCTGGGATGCCACCGAACTGGAAGATATCTATCTTCCTTATAAGCCTAAGCGCCGCACCCGTGCACAGATAGCACGTGAGGCAGGCTTGGAGCCTCTGGCACAGCTGCTCCTCTTCCAGCGTGAGCGCAATCCGGAACAGGCTGCCAGAAAGTTTGTGGGCGATAAGGTGAAGGATGTGGAGGCTGCACTTCAGGGAGCCAAAGACATCATCGCCGAAACCGTAAGCGAAAATGAGCAGAGTCGCAATCAGATTCGCGGTGAGTTCAGACGCGGTGCCATCATCACTTCTAAGGTGGCAGCCAAGAAGAAGGATGAGGAAGAGGCGCAGCGCTTCTCCGACTATTTCGATTTCTCAGAACCATTGAAGAAATGTTCTTCGCACCGACTGCTGGCTATGCGTAGAGGCGAGGCGGCAGGATTCTTGCGTGTCAGTATCTCGGCTGATGATGAGCAGTGTCAGGATAAACTGAAGCGCCACTATGTACATGGTTTCGGTGAGTGCCAGACGCTGGTGGGTGAAGCGGTGGATGATGCCTTTAAGCGACTGCTGAAGCCTAGCATTGAAACCGAATTTGCTGCGCTCAGCAAGCAGAAGGCAGATGAGGAGGCTATTGTGGTCTTCGCCGAAAACCTGCGCCAGCTTCTGTTGGCGGCTCCTCTCGGACAGAAACGCGTGATGGCGGTTGACCCGGGTTTTGCCAATGGTTGCAAGACTTGCTGTCTCGATGCGCAGGGCAATCTGATTCATCATGAAATCGTTTATCCTCATCCTCCCCGCAACAAAAAGAGCGAGGCAACGGCTGCCATCCAGCGCATGGTTAAGATGTATCAGGTGGAGGCAATGGCTGTAGGTAACGGTACGGCAAGCCGCGAAACCAGCGACTGGCTGCATAGCATCGATTTCGTTCATCCGGTAGATATCTATGTGGTGAGCGAGGATGGCGCTTCTATCTATTCGGCTTCGAAGATTGCAAGAGATGAGTTCCCGGATGAGGATGTTACCGTGCGTGGTGCTGTGAGCATCGGACGAAGATTGATGGATCCGCTTGCTGAGTTGGTGAAGATTGATCCGAAGAGCATCGGTGTGGGACAGTATCAGCATGATGTGGATCAGACTCAGTTGAAGAAGAGTCTGGATACGGTGGTAATGAGTTGCGTGAACTCGGTGGGTGTCAACCTGAATACCGCATCGCAGCATCTGCTGACCTATGTGAGCGGTTTGGGACCTACGCTTGCCAAGAACATCGTGGAATATCGCCGCGAGAATGGAGCCTTCGCTTCCCGTGCCCAGTTGAAGAAGGTGCCACGTCTGGGTCCTTCGGCCTTTGAGCAGTGTGCCGGCTTCCTCCGCATTCCAGGCGCCAGGAATCCTTTGGATAACAGTGCCGTTCATCCGGAGCGCTATGCGCTGGTAGAGCAGATGGCGAAAGATCAGGGCGTAACGGTGAAGCAGCTGGTAGAAGACAAGGCGCTGCAGAAGAAGATTGATATCAGAAAATATGTGAGTGCCGAGGTGGGTATGCCTACTTTGACCGATATCATGGCTGAGCTTGACAAGCCGGGCTTGGATCCTCGTGGCGAGGTAGAGAAGTTTGAGTTTGATGCCAGCATCAAGGAGATAGAGGATTTGCAGGTGGGCATGGTTGTGCCGGGCATTGTTACCAACATTACCAAGTTTGGTGCCTTTGTAGATATAGGTGTCCACAACGATGGTCTGGTTCATGTATCCCAGATGTCAAACCGTTACATTCAGGATCCTTCTGAGGTGGTAAAACTTCATGAACATGTGATGGTGAGAGTGGCAGAAGTAGATTTGAAGCGCAAGCGCATCGCCTTGTCGATGAAGGGCGTGAAATAGAAAGGATATTCAGAATGAATCAGAATAATAATAGTGATGCTCTCTTGGCAGGGGGCATCACCAGAGATTGTATAGAGTCGGCATATTGCTTTATTCATCAGAAGCTCAGGGTTTTTGAATTTTCCACTAATCCTACGCAGCGTGATGATATAGAGTATGCCATCGCCCAGTATGTAGAGGGCATGAATCCGCAGCTCTATCTTCTTCTTTCGCAAGGCAGAACGGAATTCCTTCTAGATCATGTGAATTTTGAAAAAGATATGCGCGAGGCACAGGAAAAACTGGAAGGGATGATGTAGGTCTCTCTCTCTCTGCTTTAGGAGAAGGATCTGACAAAAAGGTGTAAAAAGACAGGTAGTTATATTAAAAGAAAATGCTAAATAGTTATTATTAACTACTTAGCATTTTTTTGTGCGCCTGATAGGACTCGAACCTACACGGCCTGAACCACTAGATCCTAAGTCTAGCGCGTCTACCAATTTCGCCACAAGCGCATTCTTGGGTGCAAAGATACAATAATATTTTGAATAAAAAGAAGAAAAATGAAAAAAAAGATGGTTTTACTTGCTTTTTACGAGAAATAATGGTAATTTTGCAAACAGATACCGTTTTGTCTTTACTTTGCAAAAATGAAGGCTGAATGGTAAGGACAGATAAAAACTAAATAACAGGAATATGAAAAAAGTATGGGTTATGATGCTGGCTACATTGATGGTTTCTTCCACGATGATGGCTGGAAATGTGAAGAAATCAACTACTCTTCCTATTGTGGGAGAGGTTGTAAAGGCTTCTCATCCGATGATTCAGTATGTTGGGCGTGTGAGCTTTGCTAAGAATCCTGATGTAGCCAGTTTCAATTATCCGGGAACTACGATTGAGGCTAGTTTTCAAGGGTCTTCTCTGAAAATGCTGTGTCGCCCGAAAACTGGATATTTCATGGCGCAGATTGATGGTTGTGAACCTTTCAAAGTGGGCTTTAATGCCGAACGCGATTCGGTTGTAACCCTGGCTGCGGCTTTGCCAAAGGGGGTGCATCATGCTAAGGTGATGTATGTGATAGAAGGCTTGTTCCGCAAACCGGAATTCAGGGGATTCGTTCTTGATAAGGGATGTCAGCTCGTTGAGGCTCCGGCTCTTCCGGAACGGAAGATTGAATTTATCGGAAACTCCATCACCTGCGGTTATGGCGTAGAAAGTATCAACATGTCTGATCCTTTTGAAGATGAAACGGAGAACCATTGGCTTACTTATGCCAATATCGTAAGTGACAGTCTGAAGGCCCAGCATACTTCTATCTCCCGCAGTGGTATCGGTGTATATCGTAATTATAATGGTCCGAAGACGGGTGATGCCGATAACATGCCTTGGCAATATGAATATACCTTATTTGACCAGCATGATGAAAAATGGGATTTTGCCAAGTATCAGCCTCAGTTAGTCTGCATCAATCTGGGTACGAACGATCTTTCTACCAGGAATTATGATATTCAACTCTACGAGAAGAATTATCGCATGTTTCTTAAAACGGTACGTAGCAAGTATCCTCATGCAAAGATTGTGATGTTGACAGGTCCGATGCTCGGCGAGAAGGAGAGTAGCAAGCAACGAACTGTGCTTGATAGAATCTGTGCAGATGCCAATAAAACCGATAAGAACATTTACCGTTTCGATTTCAGTTTCCAGAAAGGAGATTTAGGTTATGGCGCCAGCTGGCATCCTAGTATGCTGCAGCATCGGAAGATGGCTGCAGAATTGCTTCCGTTCCTGAGAAAACTGATGAATTGGAATTAAATGAAATTGCATGTTTCCAAAACAAAATTATATGATAACAATGAACACAAAAAATCTATTATTGTTGGCATCTCTTACATTGGCGATGCCTCTGACAGCACAGACTCCACAAGAGGATTTCAAGCGGGATATTACGCTTTCGGGTAGTAACTATGTAGCTTATCGTGGTCCGCAGAAGCAGTTGACTGTGGCTCCTAAAGGTTATAAGCCTTTCTATCTGAGCCATTATGGCCGGCATGGTTCCCGCTATATGATAGGCAAGAAGGCTTATGATGTGCCTTATTTCTCTCTGCTCAAAGCGAAGCAGGAAGGCAAACTGACAGCTAAGGGCGAGGAAACGCTGGCTAAGGTGAAGATGATTCGTGAGGAGGCGAAGGGGCGCGATGGCGAACTGACTCCGCTCGGAGCTCTCCAGCATCAGGGTATCACCAGAAGAATGATGGAGCGCTTCCCTGAGATTTTTGCCGGTAATACGAATATCGAAGCCCGAAGTACTTTGGTAATCCGATGCATCCTCTCTATGGAGAACGGTTTGCAGCAGATGCTGCGTATCAATCCGAGACTTCATATCTTCCATGATGCCAGCGAGCATGATATGTATTATATGAACCAAGACGACAGATACCTGGACAGCTTGAAAAACAGCGCGGGTATCAAGGTGGCACAGCAGGAATTTGCACAGAAGCACGTTAGCTATAGCCGTGTGATGCAGGAACTGTTCAACGATCCTGCCTGGGTGAAGCAGAATATCAACCAGAGTGACCTGAACAGAAAACTCTATGAGATGGCAAGCTCAATCCAAGGCACGGAACTGAGAGGCAAGGTTTCGCTCTATGACCTCTTTACGGAGGAGGAACTGTATCAGAACTGGCAGAATGCCAACATCTGGTGGCAGATGGCTTACGGCAACTCGCCTTATACGGGCAATGTGCAGCCGTTCTCCCAGCGGAATCTCTTGAGGAATATCATCCAGAAGGCAGACAGTTGCATCGCTCTTCCGCATCCGGGCGCTACATTGAGATATGGACACGATACGATGGTTACTCCGCTTACCTGTTTGCTGGATTTGAATGGATATGGCGAGGAGATTAAGGATCCGGAGAAGATTGCTTCTCAATGGTGGGATTATAAGATTACCCCGATGGCTACCAACCTGCAGTTCGTTTTTTATAGAAACAAGGCGAATGATGTGCTGGTGAAGGTGCTTTTGAATGAAGATGAGGCTACTTTGCCTATCAAGAGCGATGTGGCTCCTTATTACCACTGGAATGACTTTAAGGAATACTGCCTGAAAAAGCTGGCGGGGTATAAAAGGTAAAAATGAAGGCTACTGACTGCTGGGGGACAGGCGATGGAATCGCCTGGAACGGGGGCAGGAGGGGGACTGGCTTCTTTTTTGCTGAACGCGAAATGCTGAAACGCTAAAGCGCGAAATGCAAATGGCTAGATAATAAAAAAAAGGGCTTAAGCTTTTTGGGCTTAAGCTCCTTTTTTTATGATGGGCGCTTTCCTTGCGTTTTCTTTTGCGCTTTTCTTGCTGCTTTCTTTGCGCTTTTTATTGCTTCGATAACCAGTCTTTATCCTTCTGGTCTTCTTCGAAATCTTTTTCAGAGAAGAGATTGGTCTGACCAGTCAGTTCGTCAATCACCTGTTGCTCGCTTTTGCCGGCATCTGGATCAAGGTTTTCACCTTCATTCTCAGAGTCAGAACCATCCGGTTCCTCATCATTATCCTCAGAAGGAGGTTCAGGGAATCGGGTTGGTTCCAGTTCCTCGATACTTTCAATCTTCCATGTCGTGAGGCGCTTACCCTTTGCCTTGAAACTCTTCTGTGCAATGAACTGTTCTGCATCGATTTCTTCGGCAGGACGGATGGCATCCACACCGCCATAAGTAACCTTGATGCGTGGATAAACCGTATCGGTAAGCAAGATGAGCTTGCAGTTAGGGTTCTCTCCCATGAAATTCTGATGGCGCTTGGTGGCATCCATCGTGAATCGCTTGATGTATGGATATCCCTGATTGTCGGCATCGTAGAGAATTGCTGTCCATATCTTATGTTCATCCCATTTCTCTAAGCGGATGATGTTGTCCTCGTAGTGGTTGTTGACATCGAAATTGGTGATGTAGAATTCACCGTTGTCGAGTACTACCAAGATAGAATCATCATCATTGAATTCGCCCAGGAAGCGGCCGTTCTCATCGTAGTTGATGCGGTTTACGTCTGGGTCGAACCAAACCTTTCTGCCTCCTAACGTGCTGTGGCCGTGACTCTTCAGACCGATGCGGCGAATGGTGCGCTTGGTAAGGAGATTACCTTTGGCAGCACGCCCCTTGATCAGAATGTCTGAGAAATCCTTCTCCAGGAAGATGCTCTGGCGCTTCTTCGTCAGGTCTGGCTCCATCGTACACTTGATGATTTCAGCTTCTCCATTCGGGTTGGCGGTGAAATAGATAACGCGGCTGCCAGCTGTTCCCTGGGTGATGTCATACAGCTTGTCGCGGGTCATGGCGGTTACATTGAATCGCTTGATGAAGTAATCGCCTTGTTTGCCGTCGCGGTAAACACAGTTGTAGATGGTGCGCTTATCGTTCTTCTTGAATACCTGTACATGGAGGATATTCTTACCGACGAATATCTTGTCTGCTACCTTGGTGACTTTAAACTTGCCATCCTTATAGAAGATGATGATGTCATCGAGGTCGGAGCAGTTGCATACGAATTCATCCTTCTTCAACCCTGTACCAACGAAACCTTCCTGACGGTTGATATAGAGTTTCTGGTTAGCCTCTACCACCTTAGTCACCTCAATGGTATCGAAGTTTCTGATTTCTGTTTTGCGAGGATGGTTCTTTCCGTATTTTCCCTTGAGATATTCAAACCAGTTGATAGTAACATCGGTCATGTGAGCCAGGTCGTTCTCAATCTCAGCAAGTTCAGCCTTAATCTTCATCAGCAGTTCGTCTGCCTTATCCTTATTATATTTAAGGATTCGCTGCATCTTGATTTCCAGGAGTTTGAGAATGTCCTCGCGGGTAATTTCCCGATGGAAGGCATACTCTACCATACCCTTACCGTCTACTTCGGCAGTAAAGAGTTTGTCCTTGAATGGTTCGAGTTTAGAATCGATGAAGGCAACAACCTCATCCTGACTCTTACTCTGCTCAAACTTTCGCTCCTTGTAGATACGTTCCTCGATGAAGATCCGTTCGAGAGAAGAGAAGAAGAGTTGTTCCTCCAATTCACCCTTTCTGATCATCAGCTCCTTGCGCAGCAATCCCATTGTGCGGTCTACGCTGTGGCGCAACACATCGCTGATGGTGAGGAATACAGGCTTGTTGTCTTCGATGACACAGCAGTTGGGCGAGATATTAATTTCGCAATCGCTGAATGCGTAGAGTGCATCCATCGTTTTATCTGATGAGGTTCCTGGTGCCAGATGCACAAGAATCTCAACATTTGCCGAAGTAACGTCATCTACCTTGCGTGCTTTTATTTTACCCTTTTCTACCGCTTTTGTGATAGAATCGATGAGGCTTCCTGTAGTCTTGCTGAATGGTATCTCGCTGATAACAAGTGTCTTGTTGTCGAGCTTGTCTATCTTGGCTCTTACCTTCAATGCACCACCTCGCTGTCCATCATTGTATTTACTTACATCGATGGCACCGCCTGTAGGGAAATCGGGATAGAGTTGGAATGGCTCGCCCTTGAGATAGTGGACGGCAGCATCGCAAATCTCATTGAAATTATGTGGCAAAACCTTACTGCTCAATCCCACGGCAATACCCTCGGCACCTTGTGCCAGGAGCAACGGGAATTTGGCAGGGAGCGTGATAGGCTCCTTGTTTCTGCCATCATAAGAGAGTTGCCAGTCGGTAGTTTTAGGATTGAAAACCACGTCGAGAGCAAACTTAGAGAGACGTGCCTCGATATATCGGGGAGCCGCAGCACGGTCGCCCGTAAGAATGTTTCCCCAGTTACCCTGCGTATCGATGAGCAGGTCTTTCTGTCCCATCTGTACCAAAGCATCTCCGATAGACGCATCGCCATGAGGGTGAAACTGCATGGTATGTCCCACGATATTGGCAACCTTGTTGTATCTTCCGTCGTCCATGCGCTTCATAGAGTGGAGGATGCGTCGCTGTACCGGTTTCAAACCATCCTCAATATGAGGAACGGCACGTTCGAGGATAACATACGATGCATAGTCGAGGAACCAGTTCTGATACATTCCGCTGAGGTGATGTACAGCAGAAGCATCGAATCGGTTCACCGGCTTATAATCGGAATGTTTTTCGGTCGAAGTCTCCTCGTTGGCATCTTCCGCAGCATCCTGTTCAGATTCTGCAGAAGAATTTTCCAAATTTGGTGATTTTTCCTCTTCAAGACCGTTTTTATCTTTAATTTCGTCGCTCATATATAGCTTTTAATACTTATTTTATTAATTTATGGCAAAAATACAACATTTTTTCGAGAAAAAAGAGTATCTTTGCCGAAAATTTGAAAAAAATAAGATTTAATCATGGCACAGGAAGATGTTTTTAAGAAAATTGTAAGCCATTGTAAGGAATATGGCTTCGTGTTCCCAAGTAGTGAAATTTATGATGGCTTGGCTGCCGTTTATGACTATGGTCAGAATGGTGTTGAGCTCAAAAACAATATCAAGCAGTACTGGTGGCAGAGTATGGTATTGTTGCACGAGAACATTGTTGGTCTCGATGCAGCTATCTTCATGCACCCTACAGTATGGAAGGCATCTGGACACGTAGATGCTTTCAACGACCCGTTGATTGATAACCGCGATTCAAAGAAGCGTTATCGTGCCGATGTGCTCATCGAGGATCACATGGCTAAGTATGAGGAGAAGATTGCCAAGGAGATTGCCAAGGCTCAGAAGCGCTTCGGCGATAGCTTTGATGAGGCTCAGTTCCGTGCAACTAATCCTCGCGTTCTGGAGAACCAGAAGAAGTTTGATGACCTCCATGCCCGCTATACTGAGGCTATGCAGGGTCCTAACCTGGAGATGCTGAAGCAGATTATCGAGGATGAGGGTATTGTTTGTCCTATCAGCGGTACCAAGAACTGGACTGATGTCCGTCAGTTCAATCTGATGTTCTCTACCCAGATGGGTGCGGCAAGCGATGCTACAAGCAAGGTATATCTCCGTCCTGAGACTGCTCAGGGTATCTTCGTAGATTACCTGAGTGTTCAGAAGACCGGCCGTATGAAGTTGCCATTCGGTATCTGCCAGATTGGTAAGGCTTTCCGTAACGAGGTTGTTGCCCGTCAGTTCGTATTCCGTATGCGTGAGTTCGAGCAGATGGAGATGCAGTTCTTCTGCCAGCCTGGTACTGAGATGAAGTGGTTTGAGTATTGGAAGAAGGTTCGTCTGGCTTGGCACGAGGCTCTCGGTATGGGTAATGAGAACTACCGTTACCACGATCACGAGAAGCTGGCTCACTATGCCAATGCTGCTACCGACATCGAGTTTAAGATGCCATTCGGTTTCAAGGAGGTTGAGGGTATCCACAGCCGTACCAATTTCGACCTTTCTCAGCACGAGAAGTACAGCGGCCGTTCTATCAAGTACTTCGATCCAGAGAAGAACGAGAGCTATGTACCTTACGATGTAGAGACATCTATCGGTGTTGACCGTATGTTCCTCAGCGTAATGTGCCACTCTTACTGCGAGGAGAAGCTGGAGAATGGCGAGACACGTGTTGTTTTGCGTTTGCCAGAGGCTTTGGCACCTGTTAAGTGTGCTGTGTTCCCATTGGATAAGAAGTATGGTTTGCCAGAGTTGGCTCACGAGATTGTAGACGAACTGAAGTTCCACTTCAATACTCACTATGGCGATCCTAAGGATTCTATCGGTAAGCGTTATCGCCGTCAGGATGCTATCGGTACTCCATTCTGTATCACCGTAGACCACGAGACTCCAAACGATCATAAGGTAACTCTGCGTTATCGTGATACCATGGAGCAGGAGCGCGTAGCTATCTCAGATCTTCGCAGCATCATCGAGGAGCGCGTAAGCATCACTAGCGTATTGAAGAAGCTTGGCAAGGAAATCAAGAACTTCTAATTAATCAAATACATTTAGATGAATCTTAAGAGTTTGAAATATTTCTTCTTCCTCATGATGGCAGTGATCACGCTGTCATCATGCAGCGAAGATGATGATAATGTCTCGGAATATGCCAACTGGCAGGAGCGTAACGAGCAGGCTTTTGCCGATACATTGGCTTATGCCAGAAAGATGGGTGAAGCTAACGGCTGGTACGTTTATAAGAACTGGACGTTCGAAAACCAGACTCCGAACAAAGATCAGAATGGTAATTTAGCGACCCTTACTTATAAGGATTGCGATAATATCATCGTTCATGTTCTGAAGAAGGGAGAGGGTACAACTTCTCCTATCCTTACCGATTCGGTACAGGTGAGCTATCGTGGCCGTTTCATTCCTACTGATAATTATAAGGAAGGTTACGTCTTCGACCAGAGTTTTACGGGTACTTTTGATGCTGCTACAGCTAATCCTATCCGTAGTGTGGTCGGTGGATTTATCGATGGCTTTACCACCGCATTGCTCAAGATGCATCCGGGCGACCATTGGCAGGTGTTCATTCCATACCAGCTGGCTTATGGAGCAAGCGGTAATTCTTCAATCCAAGGCTATTCAATGCTCCGTTTTGAGATGGTGCTCAAGAGTTATAAGAGAGCTTCTGGCACGAAGTGGATTACTGAATAAGAATAAAGATTAAGAGAAAAAGTATGTGCATATGTTTGAAATGATATATGCACATATTTTTTTGTATGAGCGATATACGGGAAATTAATTTATGCTTTATAGCAAGAAGACAGATTATTTGATGGAGTCGATTCGCCTGGGTAGGGAGATGGATCGGCGCGAGAAACTCAATCTTATTGTAGGGTTGAGTATACCTTCTATGCTGGCTCAGATTTCTACGGTGATGATGTTCTTCATCGATGCTTCTATGGTGGGTCATCTGGGAGCAGAGGCTTCTGCCAGTATCGGATTGATTGAGTCAACTACCTGGCTTATAGGTAGCTTGCTCAGTGCAGCTGCTACTGGCTTTTCTGTACAGGTAGCTCATTTTATCGGAGCCAATGATTTTGCAAATGCCCGTCAGGTGTTTCGTCATGCGCTGATTTGCGGTGTGGCGTTCAGCATTTTTGTTTCTCTTCTCTGTGTCGGCATTCATGCTTATCTGCCTTATTGGCTGGGTGGAGGTGCTGATATAGCCACCAATTCCTCTCGCTATTTTCTGATATACGGTCTGGTACTTCCATTCGTTTTCCTTTATCATATATCCGAGATGATGCTGAAATCTGCGGGCAATATGCATACGCCTAGTGTGATGGCTGTATTGATCTGCATCTGCGATGTGGTGTTCAATTACCTGTTTATCTATATCCTGAAGTTGGGTGTTGTGGGGGCTGCCTTAGGAACGGCGATGGCTTATGTCTGCATCTCTCTGCCTAATCTTTATCTTGCTGGTTTCAAGAATAAGATACTGAATCTCCGTCAGGACCATGTCCGTTTCCGTTGGGTCAGGTCGTATGTTCATAATGCCTGTAAAATCAGCATTCCGATAGCCATACAGAACATATTGATGAGCGGGGCACAGATAGTGAGTACCATGATTGTGGCACCTCTTGGCAATATAGCCATTGCTTCCCATTCTTTTGCTATTACGGCAGAGAGTCTTTGCTATATGCCGGGCTATGGTATTGGTGATGCGGCTACTACTCTGGTGGGACAGACGCATGGAGCAGGGCGAGTAGGTTTGTGCAAGAATTTTGCTTATATGACAGTAGGACTGGGAATGGCTGTGATGGCTGTGATGGGAGTGGTGATGTATGTCTTTGCTCCTGAGATGATTGGCGTTCTTTCTCCGGTAGAAAGCATCCGTGAGATGGGTACCATCTGTTTGCGTATCGAGGCTTTTGCTGAACCATTCTTTGCAGCTAGCATCGTGACCTATTGTGTTTGTGTAGGAGCGGGCGATACCAGGAAACCGGCGATGATCAATCTCGGTACCATGTGGCTGGTGCGCCTCACTCTGGCTTATGCTCTTTCCAAGAGCTATGGCTTGGAGGGAGTATGGATAGCGATGGCTATCGAACTCACATTCAGGGGAATCCTCTTCCTTATCCGCCTCTTCAGAGGTTCATGGATGAAGAGTTTTCATGTAGGTTAGGATTGTTTTTCTGCCTCCAATGTTAGTTTTAGGTTAAGATTTGCATACATCGCGAAGATATTCTCTAAAATGTTTGCAAATCTTTTTTATTTTTCTTAATTTTGCATCGCAGACAGTAACCATGTCACTGGTTTTGTCGTTATATATAGGTGAACTTGTTAAGTAGCATGATATATATAATAAGGTATAAAGCAAGAATGATATAGAAAACAATAAATACATAAATAATTAAAATCAGATGAAACTAAGAAAGATTTTTGCAGCAGTTGTGCTGTTCCTTTCTGCAGGTACAGCGATGGCACAGCAGATGCCAGCTATTCCGGTAGACAAGAATGTGAAGATAGGTTGTCTTGATAATGGATTGACTTACTACATTCGTCACAACAGTTATCCTGAGAATGTGGCCAGTTTCTACATCGCTCAGAAAGTGGGTTCTATCAATGAGAATGATGACCAGCGCGGTTTGGCTCACCTCTTGGAGCACCTTGCCTTCAATGGTACCGACCATTTCAAGGGCAACTCTCTGCAGGACTATCTGCAGAGCATCGGTGTACAGTATGGCCGTAATCTCAACGCCTATACAGCAGTAGAGAAGACTGTTTATTACTTCACAGATGTTCCTACTACCCGTACTACAGCGGTAGACTCATGTATGCTTATCCTCAAGGACTGGAGTAATGGTATCAGTCTTACTGAAGATGCTATCGAGAGCGAGCGTGATGTGGTGCACAATGAGTACCGTATGCGCATTGTAGGTCAGCAGCGCATGATAGAGCGTTCACTTCCTAAGCTCTATCAGGGCGAAAAGTATGGCTACCGTTTCCCTATCGGTTTGATGAGCGTTATCGATGGCTGTAAGCCAGAAACTCTCCGTGCTTACTACCGCAAATGGTATCGCCCAGACAATCAGGCTATTATCATCGTGGGTGATGTAGATGTAAATCATATCGAAGCTAAGATTAAGGAACTCTTCTCAGGTATCAAGGTACCTAAGAATGCCGCTAAGATAGAGAAGGTAGAAGTATCTGATAATGATTCAGCCATCTATGTTATCGACAAGGATAAGGAGCAGCAGGTTGATCTCTTCCAGATTTATATGAAGCACAATGCTGTGCCAGATTCTCTGAAGGGCAATATGAGCTATCTCCTGAAGGGATACATGGATAACGTGATTTCTTCTATGATTGCTGCCCGTTATGCAGAGAAGGCATTGGAGCCAGATTGTCCATATCTCCAGGCAAATGCCGGTGATGGTTCATACCTGATTTCAAGCACAAAGGATGCTTTCACCCTTACCGGTGTAGCTAAGCCAGGAAAGATTAAGGAGGCTTATGCTGCTGTTCTCCGCGAGGCACAGCGTATGCACGAGTTTGGTTTCACAGCTACAGAGTATCAGCGTGCCAAGGATGAATTCATGAGCCAGGTTGACAAGGCTCTTGCCAACAAGGATAAGATGAAGAACGAGCAGTTTACCACCCAATATGTGGATAACTTCATTTCTAACGAGCCTATTCCGTCAGTAGAAGAGGAGAGCCAGATCTGGAAGATGGTAGTTCCAAACTTGCCTCTTGAGGTTATCAACAGCTATGCCAAGCAGTTGGTTTGCCAGAGCGATACCAACCTTGTATCATTGGTAATGATGCGCGAGCAGGCTGGTGCCGTTTATCCTACCGAGCAGGAACTCTCTGCCATCGTAAAGCAGGTACGTGCTGAAAAGCTCGAGGCTTATGTGGATAATGTTAAGCAGGAACCTCTCATCGCTCAGGCTCCTAAGGCTGGTAAGATTAAGAAGACTGTCGAGAACAAGAAGTTGGGCTTCAAGGAGTTGACTCTTTCTAATGGCGCTAAGGTAGTATTGAAGAAGACCGATTTCAAGGACAATGAGATTACTTTCGCAGCTTCAGCCAATGTAGGCTATTCTACTTTCGGCAAGGAAGACTTCCTGAATGCTACATTTGCAGCAGATGTGCTCGATGCTAGTGGTCTTGGCGATTTCTCAAGCAATGAGCTTGATAAGGCTTTGGCTGGTAAGCAGGCTGGCGTTTCGTTCAGCTTGAGTCCTTTTAATCATGGTTTGAAGGGTAATTCTACTCCTAAGGACATCGAAACCCTGATGCAGCTCATCTATCTCAAGATGACCGCAGTAAGCAAGGACCAGAAGAGCTTCGACAATATGAAGAGTATGATGGCTACTGTTCTTGCCAACAAGAGCAACAACCCAAACCTCGTATATCAGGATTCTGTTCAGAGCACTCTCTATTTGGGTAGCAAACTTGCCCGTGTACCAGAGGCAAGCGATATAAAGGATATCAACTACGACCGTATCCTGGAGATTGGTAAGCAGTTCTACGGCAATGCCAAGGACTTCACCTTCTATTTCGTAGGTAACTATGATGAGAAGACTCTCCTTCCACTCATCGAGCAGTATATCGCCAGTCTGCCAAACAATGGCTTCAAGCTTAAGAACAAGCAGATTCCTTATGCTAAGGGTAAGGTAAGCAATATCTTTACCAAGGCAATGGAGAACCCACAGAACCAGGCAACAGAGATTTGGTATACCAAGGCTCCTTTCACCTTGAAGAATTTTGTTCTTGCTGATGTTTCTGCCCGTTTGCTGGAGATGAAGTATTTGCGTACTATCCGTGAGGAACTCAGTGCTGCTTATCATGCAGGTGCAAACTATGGTTTGCTTCGCGATTATGATAACAAGGCTGCCATCTCTATTTCAGCCGTGGCTCAGTTGAACCCAGAGAAGTCGGATATCGCTATTCCTTACTTCTTCAAGGGTATGGACGAGACCATCGCCCAGCCAAATGCAGAAGACCTTCAGAAGGTAAAGGAGATTCTCCTGAAGCAGGCTGCTGTTAGCGAAAAAACCAATGGTTATTGGCTTGGTGCGTTGAGCACATACGAGCGTATGGGTGTTGATACTCATAGCGATTACAAGGAGATGGTGAAGAATCTGAAGGCATCTGAGATTTCAGACTTCCTGAAGAATGTCATCTTGAAGAGTGGTAATCACTTCGAGATTATCATGAAGGCAGTGAAGAACGAGAAGTAAAATCTCGGACTTGATATAATAAAACGTAAAAATCCCGTTGTACAAGCCAGATGGCTGACAACGGGATTTTTACGTTTTTTTCTTTTCCCAAAATTTTTGAAGCTCATCATTTAAGAGTCGTTTCTAAAAATCTCTCTTTAAAAAGAAAGGATGCGTCCTTATTATATATGTATAAGAGCATCATCTTTTCCTCCTTTACTTCATGTTTCTGAAGAGTATTAACCTCTTCTCTTTGCCTTAGAAGCAAGAGCCTCACGGCGATCCTGAAGAATCTGTTGGCATCTATCGATAGCCTGATTCTGATTTTCTGAATTTACCTTAATTAAATCATTCATAACCTATTGATATTTGTTAACCGCTTGCAAAGATAGGGGTTTCTACCTATTTCTAGGTACAAAATGCATGAAAATGCGTGTTTTATTCGTTATTTTTTGATTTATGTCAAAAAAATGTGCAATCATTTGAACAGTTTCCCCCCTTTAGAATGATAATTGGTATTTCCTGAACGTTTTTTTCATTATCTTTTAAACGAATTGTCATCGCAATCGTCTATAATAACGTAGAAAGAGCAGAAATGCTGAGTTTTTAGGGAGATTCATACCGCGAAATAGGGATTTTTCTTATCGTATTCCCGATTTTTTTGCGAACTTTGCACCCGAAAGGACAATAGGAAGTATTGGGTATATATAAATAAGAGTGATAAAAATAAATATATAGAAAGCAATGAAAAAGGTATTTCTTTTGGCTGCCCTCGTGCTCGCATGCACAGCTGGCAGCAACGCAAGCGCTATGAACGAGGCAGCGCTCAATGCCTCAATGTCTGAGATGATGCCGGTTAAGAAAACGACTAAGAAGACAACAAAGAAGACTTCTAAGAAGACTACGAACAAGAAGACTTCTACAAAGAAAACAACTTCTGCTGCATCTAACACAACAGCAGCGACAACAACAACTGCTGCAGCAACAACCAGCAATTCCGCCACTTCTACCAGTACAACCAGCAATGCAGGTTCTGCCATAGCTGGTATCTTGGGTGCTGTGATGGGCGGAAGCTCTAACAGCAGCAGCTCTGCAGGTAGCAGCATTATCAATGGCATTCTGAATAATGTAATCGGTTCAGGTACCTTCAGCAAGCAGGATCTCTGTGCCCATACCTGGAAGTACAGCAAGCCAGGATGCGCCTTTACTTCAGAGAATCTCCTGGCACAGGCTGGCGGTGAGATTGCTGCCAACAAGGTAGAGGAGAAGTTGGGTGAGTATTACAGCAAGTTTGGTTTCAGCGGCTCAAATACCTATTTTACCTTCAATACGGATGGCACTTTCGCAGCCAAGATTGACGGCAAGTCATGGCAGGGTAATTATACTTTTGATGAGAAGACTCATGCCATTCAGATGAAGGGATTAATCTTGAGTATGTCTGGTTATGCTACGAAGACAGCCAACGGCATCAGCCTGCTCTTCGACCAGAAGAAGTTGCTCAACCTCATCAAGACCATCGGTTCCCTCAAGGGCAGTTCTACCCTCAGCGCTCTCGGTACTATCGCCAATAATTACGATGGTATGCGTGTAGGTTTCGAGATGACTAAGTAATTTGAAGGATAGAATCCCCATATCCGAGCCTTCTGTTGGAGTAGGCTCAGTAGATGATAATCGCCCTGTAAGAAGGAAAGCATCTTTTAAGCTATGCTTTTGCTTCTTGCAGGGCGATTTTTATTGTTTATTTCACGCTCAGTTTCATTGTCTTTACATCCTTGCTGTTGGTTCCTATCATAATCTGGAAGTCGCCAGGTTCTATCACGTGCTTCAGATCTACGTTGTAGAACTTGAGCATATCTGGGGTGATATCAAAGCTTACCTCCTTGCTCTCACCTACTGCCAGATGGATGCGCTGGAAACCTTTCAGCTCCTTTACAGGACGCGAGATGCTGGCTACCATGTCATGGATGTAGAGCTGCACAATCTCGTCGGCATCGCGGGAGCCATTATTCTTAACGGTGACGCTAGCTGTAATCTTCTTGCCATCCTTCCATTCGGTAGCCTCCTCATTGCTGATGCCGGCCTCCTGGCTGCTCAGGCGGAAGTTGCTGTACGAAAAGTAGGTATAGCTCAAGCCGTAACCGAAAGGATAGAGCGGACCATTGCTTACATCCAGGCAGTTGCTGGCGAACTTGGCAAACTTCTCATTATCGTCTGGTACAGGGCGACCGGTGTTCTGATGGTTGTAGTAGAGAGGCTCCTGACCGGTAGTCTTAGGCATAGAAGTAGTAAGCTTACCCGATGGCGATTTGTCGCCAAAGATAACATCGCAGAGTGCATCGCCCATCTCTGAGCCTCCAAACCATACATTCATGATGGCTGGTACATGGGCTTTCTCCCAAGTAAGAACCGTAGGACGGCCCGCAAAGTTGAGGAGCACTACTGGCTTGCCCGTCTTCAGAAGTTCGGCAAGCAGTTCGCGCTGTACGTCCGGCATCTCCAGGTTGGTACGGCTACCGCATTCGCCGCTCATCTCGGCACTTTCGCCCATAGCACATATAATAACATCTGCCTCTTTAGCTATCTTCAGCGCTTCGGCCTTCATCTCAGCCTCGTTGCCCCAGTTGATTGGCTTGCCGAATTCGCCGTTTTGCTGCAGTTCCTTATTGCGCCAGATATTGCTTCCCTGGGCATATAATAAGGTGGCTTTTCCGGCAAGTGCATGCTCCATTGCCTCCTTGATGGTGGTATATTTAGATGGCTCCTGAGCCACGCTCCATGTACCGGCTATGTTGTTTCGGGTGTCGGCAAGCGGACCAATCAGGGCTATCTTTCCTTCCTTCTTCAGTGGCAGGATATTGCCTTCGTTCTTCAGGAGCACGAAGGTCTCTGCTGCTACATCGCGGGCTACCTGACGGTTCTCTGCGGTATAAATCTCGCTCTTGCTGCGCTTGGTGTTGCAGTAGCGGTAAGGGTCGCTGAACAGACCCAGTTTATATTTCGCTTCCAGGATGCGGCGGCAGGCGATGTTCACATCCTCCTCGCTCACCTTTCCTTCTGCTATGCTCTTAGCCAGATGCTTTACGAAGGCGTTGGAGCACATGTCCATATCGGTACCCGCCTTCAGTGCCTGTTCCGAAGCCTCCTGGATGTCTTTTGCCGTTCCGTGCTGCAGAATCTCGGCGATAGAAGCGTAATCGGTAACCACGAAACCGTTGAATCCCCACTGCTTTCTCAAGACATCGGTCATCATCCATTTGTTGGCTGTAGCAGGTATGTAGTCGATGAGATTGAATGAAGACATCACGCTGCCTACGCCAGCCTTCACCACTGCCTCGTAAGGTGGAAGATACTGGTTCATCATGCGCACGCGGCTCATATCTACCGTGTTATATTCCTTTCCGCTCTCAACGCCTCCGTACAGGGCAAAATGCTTCAGACAGGCCATGATGCGGTTGGCTCTCAGAATCTCTTCTGTGCGCATATCCACGCCCTGGTAGCCCTGAGTCATCGCTGCTCCCATCACGCCGCTCAGATAAGGATCCTCGCCATTTCCTTCGCTTATTCGTCCCCAGCGGGCATCGAGTGCAATGTCTACCATAGGAGAGAATGTCCAGTTGATGCCGTCGGCACTTGCTTCCTTGGCCGATACTTCGCCTACCTTCTTCATCGCCTCGGTATCCCATGAGCAGGAGAGGGCGAGAGGGATAGGGAACATCGTTTCGTAACCATGAATCACGTCCATACCTACGAGCAGTGGGATGCCCAGACGGCTGTTCTTGATGGCTATTTCCTGCAGAGCCTTGATTTTATCGAGGCCTTTGATGTTGAAAACTCCGCCCATGTTGCCCTGGGCGATATCGCTGCCTACCTGAGTATCAAGTGCGCCGCCGGTGGTGATGTCGCCAGCTACCATCAGGTTCAGCTGACCAATCTTCTCCTGTAGCGTCATCTTCGCCATCAGTTGGTCGATATACTCCTTCATGGGTAGAATCTTGCCTTTCTTGGTTGTGGCAGTTACTTTTTTCTTAGGGGCTGCGGTATGGGCGAAAGCAGGTGCTGCCATAGAACCAGCCAAAAGAAATGCGAGTGATAAAAGTGCTGTTCTCATTGTTTATTATGTTAATTGTTATTTTTGGTACTTATCTTCTATTAAGACCATGCAAAGATAATAAAAAAGACGATACGATGCGCGATAGAAATGTTAAAATGTGGATGAATTTTTCTTTTTTAGATAAAAATATGTCTGATAATGAGATGGATAAGAAAAATGGAGGATATATAAAAAGTGGATGCGGCATAGGCGAAAAATGCGAAGAAATCTACATTTCTTCTATATTAGATTTTGTCGTTCCCGTTTTTTTTATTACTTTTGCACATGAAACCTCATGAAAATAAATCAATCTTAAACGGAATCAAGTTGATGTATCGCGTAAATGAATTATGGGGAAAGGCATTCTTCTTCCTGCTCTTTGTCTTGATGCCTCTTTCTCTTGCTGCAAAAACAACAGATAATATAGAGCAGTTTTTTCAGAGTCTGGACAACGCCATTGCCCATTCGGCTGATTATGTGAAGGTACGTGAAGCCCGAATTCGCGATTGGGAGCAGAAGCTGAAGACCGCCAGGCGCCTAAGCAGTAAGTATGATGCCTGCTTTGCGCTCTTTGAGGAATACCGCTCCTACAAGAACGACATGGCGCTGAAATACATCAACCAGTGTATGGAACTTGCCTTCAGAATGGGCGATAAAAAGAAGGTGGGAAATGCCAAGGCGCTGCTTGCTTTCCAGGAATCTACCACGGGCGATTATGCCGAATCGTACGACCTGCTGAAGTCTGTCAATATCGCTGATCTTGATGCTGAGGGCAAACGCAACTACCTCTGGGCTTGCCAGCACCTGTATGGCGAGATGGCATATTATTCCAACGTTCCTTCCTTGAAGAAATATTATACCGGCAAGCGTAATGCCTATCAGGCTGCAATAGACAGCACATTCAGCCATGATGATGACCTTTATCTGCAGATGCAGGAGGTGAGGGCACGCGATGCAGGCAATATGAAGGAGGCTTTGCGATTGAGCGATAAGCGGCTGTCGATGACGAAACCGGGCACCCATCAGTATGCCATTGTACAGTTTTATCGCGGCTTGACCTACAATCAGTTTGGCGATGAAGAGCAGTTTCTCAGCTGCCTCTTGCGTTCTGCTATCTGCGATGTCCAGTTGGCTGTGATGGACCAGGGGTCGCTCTGGGAACTCGCCAATCTGCTCAATGCCGAACCGGGCGAGCAGAAGCGCTCTCACGAGTATATCAAGTTTGCCTGGAAGTCGGCTACCGTTTTCAATACGCCTATCCGCAGCCGCCAGATCATGCCTGTGCTCACGCAGATTGAGGAGGGATATCAGAAAGAGCTTTCTTCGAGCAACCAGCATCTGCGGCTCATGGTAGCGTGTTCAGCCTTGCTTCTCTTTGTGGTTATGCTCTTGCTCTACTATGTCAACAAGCAGCGCAAGCGCATTGCTGCGGCTCATCATAAGCTGAAGGAAACCAACCATGCCTTGCAGTTGGCAAATGAGCGTCTTAACGAGATGAACCATTCTCTCAACGAGATGAACCATTCTCTCAACGAGATGAACCAGTCACTCAATGAGAGTAACAAGATGAAGGAAGTATATATTGGTCGATTCCTGCGCCTTTGTGCCATCTATGTCGACAAGATAGAGACCATGCGCAAGCGAGTAGTGAAACTGGTGAAGGCTAGAGAACTCAACAAGTTGCTGGAGCAGATGCAGGCTGGCGAGGCCTACATGGGCGAGCTGTATGAGTATTTCGATTCCGCCTTCCTGAAGCTCTTCCCTGACTTTGTTGAGGAGTTCAATGCCCTCTTGAAGCCTGAAGAGCGTATCGTGCTCGAAGATGACAGCCGTCTTTCTACCACCCTCCGTATCTTTGCCCTTATCCGTCTGGGCATCGAGGACAGTTCTAAGATTGCCGAGTTCCTTCACTATTCAGTGAACACTATCTATAATTATCGCGCCAAAATCAAGAATAGTGCCATCTGTGACAGGGAAGAGTTCGAGCAGCGTGTGAAGCAGATTGGCATGAAATAAGCCTTTCTGGGCGTGATGGGTGAAATGTGCTGCAAAGGTACAGCATATTTCTGTTACTGCCAAAAATCGCGCTGCAGAGTTCTGTTAAACGAATTTAACACTCGCGTTTTCCCGAGCCAATAAAGCCTACTCGTAGTTTTAGCAGGAGAGAAACTATGAGTAGGCGAGCAGATATCAATAAGTTTTACCGGAAGAGAAGATAGGTTTGCTGATGGACGTATTGGGTTTCATCAGGTAGACCTAATCGTTACAGTGTGACAGTTGTGACAGTTGTGACAGTTTTCAGGGGTACCCCTCCCTTTTTCTCTATTTAGATGTTACTTATATATTTATATTTATATATAAATATATAAGTATATATATAATATTTACAGATTGAAAGTAGGGGAAATGCATGTACCCCTCCGCTGAAAACTGTCACAACTGTCACAACTGTCACACTGTAACGCTTTGCTCCTATTCCCCGAAGATCATCTGAAATCTTGTTGCTAGAAATGATATGTCAAGTTTTTTTTATAAGCATAGAACCTTGACGCCTGAAAATCCAAAGTTCCTTTCAGGGCGTGTGGCGAAAACTTGCGAAAATTCAGGAGTAAATGCTTCGGAGTACCCTTGCGCTGTGTTTTACAGCGCCAAGTGGGTTAACTATCCGATAATCAGTATGTTAGTTGCTTTTAGAAATGAGTAAATGCTTCAGGTACCCATGCATCGCGTTTCGCGATGTATGGGTAGTCATTTGATAATCAAAATATTGATGTTTGTGTATCCCTGTTTCTGCGAACTTGGTGATGGATGAGGAGCGAGAGAAATCGTATAAAAAGTTTGACGCCCTGAAATAGGGCGTCAAATAGGTTAACCATTTGATAATCAGATTGCTAACTATTTTATGGTAAGAGTGAATACTTCGGGGTACCCATACGTTGTGTTTTACAACATCAAGTGGGTTAATCTTCTGATAATCAGGATATTGATATTTTTGAAAATCCCCGTTTCTACGAGTTTGTCGATAGGATGAAAGCAGGGGAAAACAATAAAAGTTTGTTACGGCGTTTCACCGTAACAAACTTTTATGCGTTATATTTATTTCTTCCCTCCGTTCAATTTCTCAGAATCGAATCATTCTTTTTAAAAGAGCTCGAAGGCTTTCTTGAGCTTCAGGTTATCGGCTGCATTACCAACAAGAGCTTCAAACTTTCCGGTTTCAGCCTTCCAGGATGAAGAAGCCTCATCGTAGAAACTGAGGGCCTCTTTGCTGATGGTGATGCTGATATCCTTGCTCTCACCTGGCTGGAGATAAACCTTCTGGAATCCCTTCAGTTCCTTCTGAGGGCGGTCTACTGATGCCTTGACGTCGTGGATATAGAGCTGAACCGTCTCGGCTCCGGCACGCTTACCTGTATTCTTTACGTTTACGGTAAAGGTGATTGTGCCGTCCTGCTTCATCTGCACCTTGTCGCTGCGGAGATTAGAGATGGCAAACTGGGTGTAGCTCAAGCCGTGACCGAATGCAAAGGTAGGCTTGATGCGCTCCTTATCGGTCCAGCGGTAACCTACATAGATGCCTTCCTTATATTCCTCATCAATGATGTTGCCCTTCGTGCTGGCTCCACCTTCCTGACGCCAGGTTCCCGGATAGGTATTGAGTGCATGAGCACCTGTTTCCTTCAGCGAGTTGACCCATGTAAACGGCAACTTTCCGCTAGGGTTGGCATCGCCTGTAAGGATGCTTGCAAGGGCTTCTCCGCTCTCCGAACCGATGAACCAGCCCTGTACGATGCCGGCAACCTTAGCCTTCCAAGGCATAGCTACCGCATTGCCCGAGATGTTGACATAAACGAAGTTTCTGTTTGCCTTAGCCAAAGCCTCGATCAGCTTATCCTGATGGTATGGCAACTCATAATGCTTGCGGTCGTGACCCTCACAGTCCTGGAAATCGCTCTTGTTCAGACCACCAAACATGATGACATAGTCGGCAGTCTTGGCTTTCTCTACGGCTTCGGCTATCAGTTCAGCCTCGCTGCGCTTGTCTTCCAGGTTCTGGCCGGTTGTAACGCCATTGTAGTTGCCCGTTACATCGCCCACATATCCGCGGGCATAATCTACCTCGATGCCGTCCTTGCCCAAGCGCATCTTCAGACCATCGAGAGGCGAAATCTCGCGCTGTACCTTGAGCGAAGAAGAGCCTCCGCCTACGGTCATCATCTTGATGGCATTCTCGCCCACTACCAGTACGCGCTTAGCCTTCTGGGTGTTGATAGGGAGCACATTGTTCCTGTTCTGGAGCAATACGATACCTTCCTCGGCAATCTGTCTGGCTGCTGCATAATGGCTCTCTGAGCAGAGGAAACCATGAGGGCGGTTCGGATTCATCGTGGTGCGATAGAAGAGGCGCAATACGCGGCGCACCTTATCGTCCAGCTCCTTCTGGGTGAACTTGCCTTCCTGTATGGCCTTCATGTAAGGCATGGAGAGATAATAGTTGTCGTAGGCATTGGTAGCGCCCATCGTAAGACCGTCTGTCCAGGTGCCGAACTCCATATCCAGCCCGTTCTTTACAGACTGCTCCAGGTCGTGGGCACCGCCCCAGTCGCTTACCACGACACCATCATACTTCCAGTCGCCCTTCAGAATCTTGTTCAGGGTCCACTGGTTATGGCAGTTGTGCTCATTCTTATATAGGTTGTAGGCTCCCATGATACCCCATGTCTTACCCTTCTCAACAGCCGCCTTGAAAGCAGGGAGATAGATTTCGTGGAGAGCACGGTCGCTGACAATTACGTTGACCTGATGGCGGTATTCCTCATCGTTGTTCAGGCAATAGTGCTTTACGCAGGCTGATACGCCCTTAGACTGCAATCCCTGAATATACGGCACTACCATGATGCTTGCCAGGAACGGATCTTCGCCCATATACTCGAAGTTGCGGCCGTTGAGAGGCGTGCGGTAGATGTTGACGCCAGGACCCAGAATCATGTCCTTGCCGCGATACAGGGCTTCTTCGCCCAATGCTTCGCCATAGATGCGGCTCATCTGCGGATTCCATGATGCGGCAAGACAGGTGAGGGCAGGGAAGGCTACACAGGAGTCGTTGGTCTGGCCAGCCTGTTCCCACTCATCCCACAATACGTCAGGACGCACTCCGTGAGGTCCGTCATCCGTCCAGAAATCAGGAAATCCCAAGCGTGGTACACCGGCTGATGAAAACTTGCTCTGAGCATGGATGATGCGTATCTTCTCTGCCAGCGTCATGCGGGAGATGGCATCATCGATGCGCTGCTCTACCGGCTTGGTCTGGTCGAGATAGACTGGCAATTGTCTGGTAGTCTGCTGTGCCTGAGATGGAGCGATGGCTGCAACCGACAGGACACATGATAAAATGAACTGTTTCATAAGTATGAATATTTATTATGGTTTGTTTATTTCTTGCAGTTGTTTGTTTTGCACACCGCCTCTCACGTTTTTTGTGCGTTTAGGCGTATTTGCTCATTCATCTGCAAAATTACTAAATAAATAATGAAAAAATGGTGGGTGATAAGTGAAAAGTGGATGGGTGTAAAAATGGGACTTTTATAAACCGCTGATAGTTAGGGAAATAAATGTATTGTGGTGCGAATGAAAAGTGGCAGAGTGTGAACACTGAAAAATACTGATGTAACTTTTTAAGGGTGTTCCAGCCTCATTTCCTTTATTTTAAGCCATCCACTTTCATGTAGTTGTTAGAGACTATTAAGTGTCTGAAAATTAACAATATAGATTGTTTTATAAAAGTTTTCTTTCCACTTATCTGTTGAAGGTGCTAGGAATTATCAAAAAATCATATTATATTTGCAATCGAAAACACGGCTTAACGCATTTTAGGAACTGCACTGCCGCACAGTCTTAAACATTATTATAATAGAGTGAACTAACAAACAGATATTTTTCTAAACTAATAATCGAATATGAAAACAAAAAGTCTATTGCTGGCGACTGCATTATTGATGTCGACGTCAGCGCTCGCACAGAAAAACACCTTTAAGGGTGTCGTGTTGGATGACCTGGGTGAACCCGTTATCGGAGCCACCATACAGGTTAAAGGCGTCAAGGGTGCCGGTGCAATTACCGACCTTGATGGTAACTTTGTCATTGATGCAGATGCTAACCAGACCTTGGTTATCACCTACATTGGCTACAAGGATGCAGAGATCCGTCCTTCAGCCAACATGAAGATTACTCTGAAACAAGACGACAAAGCTTTGGACGAAGTGGTTGTTGTAGGTTACGGTGTTCAGAAGAAGAGCGTGGTAACTGCTGCTATCGCTAAAGTGAGCACCGAAGATTTGGCTGGCAAGAGCCCAGTGCGTGTTGATAACGCATTGAAGGGTCTGGCAGCCGGTGTCAACGTAACCTCTTCATCGGGTCAGCCTGGCGCATCTCCTAAAGTTCGTATTCGCGGTACAGGTACTATCAACAATTCAGATCCTCTCTATATCGTGGACGGTATGCCTATCGAGGGTGGTTTGGATTACTTGAACCCAAGCGACATTGAGAGTATAGAGGTGTTGAAGGATGCCGCATCAGGTGCTATCTATGGAGCCCGTGCTGCCAATGGTGTAGTACTTGTTACCACCAAGAAGGGTAAGATGGGCAAGGCACAGATTAACTACAATTTCTCTTACGGCTGGCAGAGCGCATGGAAGAAGCGCGATGTAACCAGCGCTACCGATTATGCAATCCTTCAGAATGAGCGTGCCTTAAACGGCGGTCAGGCTCCTATCTATGCCGATCCTTACAACCTGACCGATAGCAACGGAAATCCTATCAAGGGCTTCGGTACCGACTGGCAGGACCTGGTATTCAATGACAATGCGCCAGTGCAGAATCATGAGGTATCTATCAGTGGTGCATCAGAAAAAATCAACTACTATCTCTCTATGGGCTATTACAAGCAGGAGGGTATCGTAGGCGGTAACTACGGACAGAGCAACTATGAGCGCCTCTCACTCCGCAGCAATAATATATATAATGTATTGGATGCATCGAAGGAGCGCAACTTCCTCAACAAGCTCGATGTAACCGTCAATATGGCCTATACACGTGTCAAGAGTACTGGTATCGATGCCAACTCTATCTATGGTTCTATCCTCGGCAGTTCGCTCTATCTGGCGCCTACATTGGCTCCTACGGTGACAGACCCGGCAATGGTTAAGAAGTATTATGATACCTATGAGGATCCTAATACATACGATGCAGAAGGAAATATTACCGGCAAGCGCAATGCCTATGAATTGCTGCGTGATGCCAATGGCAATTATTATACAATCCCTGGTATGGGAGGTACCTATCAGGAGATGAACAACCCACTGGCCATGTTGAGCATTCCTGCTGCCAAGAACTGGTCGCACAAGTTTGTGCCTAAGTTCTCTATCGACCTGCAATTGTGGGATAATCTGAAGTATCACTTCACTTACAGTGCCGACCTCAGCTTCTGGGGAACAGACAGTTATGTGGCTTCCAAATATTATCTCTCTGGCAATAATAAACGAGAGCATACTGAGGCCTATAAGAGTTCAGACAAGGGCATCAACTGGCAGGTGGAGAATACCCTGACCTATGACAAGACCATCGGCAAACATAGCTTTGCTGTAGTGCTGGGCCAGAGTGCGATGAAGAACAAGAGCGACTATCTGAATGGTAGCCGTTGGAACCTTGTGAATGTAAACAAGCCTTCTATCGACTATGCTACCGGCAACTACGAGCAGACCATCGTGAAGGATGCTGACGGAAAGATCATCTCTGTAGGTGCGCCTCAGATTCAGCATAGCGTATCGGGCGGTAACAACGTGGTACATGCCATCTCTTCACTCTTTGGCCGTTTGAGCTACAATTACGATGAGAAATATATGCTCCAGGCTACAATCCGCCGAGATGGCTCAAGCCGTTTCGGACCATCTCATAAATATGGTACCTTCCCATCAGCTTCTGTTGGTTGGAACATCATGAACGAGAAGTTTATGGAGGGCACCCGCAACTGGTTGAGCAACCTCAAGTTCCGTGCCAGCTGGGGTAAGAATGGTAATGATAATATCGGAGACTTCCGCTATACCGTATTGACAGCCATGGGCAACAACGTGCTCTTCGGTAAGGATGCCATCAAGTTTAATGGTTCTAAGGCGAATGCAACAGCCAATCCAGACTTGAAGTGGGAGGAGAGTGAGCAGACTGATATCGGTTTCGACTTCGGATTCTTCGGCAGTGCATTGACCTTCAGTGCCGATTACTATGTGAAGAAGACCAACGGAATGCTGATTACGATGCCAATTCCTAGCTATGTAGGCGAGACAAAACCTATCGGCAATGTGGGTGATATGAAGAACTCGGGTCTTGAATTCGAACTCGGCTATAAGTGGAATGTATCAGATGCCCGCTTCCATGCAAAGGCAAATGTTACCTATCTGCACAACGAACTGACCAATTTGGGTAATGATACTGGTTTTATAGATTTGGACACCTTCCAGGGTATCTTTGGCGGTGGTACACGCGGTAGCAACGGCCAGCCATTCCCTTACTTCTATGGTTACAAAACAGCCGGAGTCTTCCAAAATATGGCAGAGGTTCAGGCTTATGTCAACAAGGACGGCGAGATGATTATGCCAAATGCCAAGCCGGGTGATGTACGCTTCGTAGACGTAGATGGAGATGGAGCAATCAGTCCGGACGACCGCACCAATATCGGTAACGGTACACCAAAATGGACCTTCGGTTTCAACCTCAATGCAGAGTGGAAAGGCTTCGACCTCAACCTCTTCCTGCAGGGTGTAACAGGCAATAAGGTGTTTGATGCTACCTATCGTACAGACGTATTCTCTGGCAACTTCCCTTCTTGGATGCTCGACAGATGGACGGGCGAGGGTACCAGCAACAAGTATCCTATCCTGAAGAACGGTGATGCTACCAACTGGCAGGTTTCAGACCTCTATATCTGCGATGGCTCTTACCTTCGTGTAAAGAACCTCTCACTGGGTTATACCTTGCCAAAGCAGCTTACACAGAAGTTGTCTATCAGTCACTTGCGTTTCTACGTGATGGCAGAGAACCTGATTACCTGGACCAAGTATTGGGGCTTCGACCCTGAAATCTCATCAGGTGGTACTTCTCTCGGTGTAGACTATGGTGTATATCCACAGGCTCGCACCTACACCATCGGCGTAAACCTTTCATTCTAAAATAAGAACCTTTAAAATAAAGACTATTATGAAGACAATAAAATATATAGCTTTAGGAGTGTTGGCAACCAGTATGACACTGGTAAACACATCTTGCAGCGACAGTTTCCTGGAGGTGGAGAATCCATCAGGCGAGAACCTGGAGGAGTATTATACCACCGATGAGCATATCAATGAGGCGCTGAATGCCGCATACGACCCTATCCACTGGCCAGACTGGGGATTGGGACAGTATAATGCTCTCAATATCGATGCCGAGATAATGGGCGATAACTTCTGGGTAGGCGGTTCCAACAAGACCGATATGCAGAACTGGCACATGCTGGCCAATTATGAAGCAAATGCTAATAATACGCTGAGTTCACTCTGGACCGTGGATTATTCAGGTATCAAGCGTTGTAATGACCTCTTGAAGTATATTCCTTGGGCAGAGGCAAATTTGACCGAGAAAAACAAGGCATCTTATGAGATGCAGGGCAGAGCACTGCGTGTATACTTCTACAACAACCTGTGGCATTACTTCGGCAATATACCGTTCTATCTTGAGAACCTTTCAAGCCCTTATACTGCTCCTCAGTTGAAAGCTGATGAGGTTTACAGCCAGCTTATTGTCGAGCTGGAATCCGTAATCGATTCTAAGGTCTTGCCAATGCGCTGGGATGACAAGAACTGCGGTCGTATGTCGCAGGCGATGTGTTACATGATGTATGCCGAGATGGTGATGTATCAGAATGATAAGGCACGCTATCCTAAGGCATTGCAGTATATGAAGGACATCATCGGCGATACAGGCAATTATGGCCTCGTAGACGACTTTGCCTCTATATGGAAGGAGAGTGGAGAATGGTGCAAGGAGAGCATCTGGGAAGTAAACTATGAGGATGGTAACAACGAGCGTGGATGGAATTCTCCTCTTGCTATCGGTGGTACCGTATTGCCAACCTTGATTTCTCCAAACTCTTGGCCAGGTGGCGACGGTTGGGACAAAGGTGGTGACGGTTGGGGATTCTTGCCGGTAAGACAGGAAACCTACGATATGTATGGTACTGGCGATAAGCGCCGTGATGCAACCATCTGGGATGTTCGTGGTGTAGAGTATACAGAGCGCTATCAGGATACTCATCTCTGGCTGGCTAAATATCGTCCATTCACAGAAAATAATGCGGATGCAGGCTTTGATAACAACCTGAATTATAACAATAACCTCCGTGTTTATCGCGTAGCAGAAGCTTATCTCAATGCTGCAGAACTGTTGCTTGAGACTGGTGGTGATGCTGGCTTGGCAAAGGATTATGTGAATAAAATCCGTCGTCGTGCTGGAATCGCAGAGCTTGGAGCCGTAACTCTGGATGATGTTATCAATGAGCGCCGCTTGGAGTTTGTAGGCGAGGGTAAGCGTTACTTCGACCTCGTTCGCACAGGCAAGGCTGCCAGCGTATTGGTGCCAGATGAGTATGGCTATCGTACCAATTCTTGGACAGAATCTAAGAAGTATATCCCAATTGCTCAGGCAGAGCTTGACTCAGACCCAGCATTGGTACAAAACAATTACTAATACATTAAAATGGTAACGATTATGAAAAAGATATTATATCATTCAGCATTTGCATTCCTAGCAGCCTTTCTGCTAGGAGCATGCTCCCCAGAAGATTTTAGCGGTGCCAATGGCGAATTGCCTAACATTGCTGATTATGCTGACAACTTCAATATCAGTGTTGATCAAGACATCAATACAGCTAATTTCAGTTTTAACTCAACAGAGGGCATCACCCCAATTTGGGTAATTGATGGTGCTTATTCTTCAGACTATACATTGAGCAAGTACTATCGTAAGAAGGGAACATACGATGTGGAGTGCTTTGTGAAGAATCGCAATGGTATTAGCAAGGAGAGCGTCAAGAAGCAATTCACGGTGGAGAAAACCAAGATGAATGGCTTCGCAGGTTTCGTAGAGGATAGTGAGTTTAATCTCTTCAAGAAAATTTCCTTCCCTGAAAAACCTTCTGCTGGCTATTATGCTCCAGGATGGAGCCAAATTGCTGACCCGGTTTGTAGCTATAGCAAGGGATGCTATACATTGAAGCTCCCTGAGGCAACTACCGATCGTTGGCAAGCTCAGGTTCCTTTCACCAACTTAGGTATCTCTACTTCTGCTGATAAGCACTACGATTTCTCTGTCATCTTGACATCAAACTTTGGGCATGGTGGTGTGAAGGTTAAACTCTGCCAAACAGACGATGATGATGCTATCTTGATGGATAAAGACATAAAGTTGGAGGCAGGTGAACCAAAATGTCTCTTCGGCTCTGACCTCGACGGTGTGGACATCTCAAACTTGAAGATTGTCTTCGATTTTGGTGGCAACAAAGCTGGCGATGAAATCATGATAGAGAGCCTTGTATTGAAAGATCATGCCAATGATGACGGAACGGAAGTACCAGAGGAAATCAAGGTGCCTTTCGACTACAATACAGCGGGCAACCTTTGGAAGGCTGTGGATGAGGCTCAATCGTTTGTAAATACCAATTGGTTTGGCGATGCAGGTTGGGGAGCTATAGATTGTTCTCCGGTTATCACCCATAAGGGCAGTAAGCATACAATTGTTATCCCAGTTGAAACTCCAGCTGAACAATGGCATGCACAGTGGGCATTAACAGAGGCTCCTATATCTATTAAGATGGGTCAGAAGGTGGATTTCTCTTGCAAGGTTACTACTACAGCTAAGTTGCCTTTAGCAACATTTAAGTTGTGTGACACAGGTAATGATGACAGCTATTTGTTTGCTGATATGTATCAGAACGTTAATGGTGAATATGTGGTTCGTTATGACAATGCGACTATCCAAGGTAGTAAGGCAGGTGATATGGAGAAAGTGAAGCTTGTTATGGACTTCGCTGGCGCGCCTGTTGATGCAGAAATAACTGTCAGCGATATCGTTTTGATTGTGAAATAGGCTTTAGGTTTTATAGGTTTATATAGAATTATACAGGAGCTGCTCCTATGAATAAGTAGGAGTGGCTCCCTTTCTAAATTTTAAATGACATGAAATTCTTGAAAATATTTTCCTTCCTTCTCTCGCTTATGCTGCTTTCTTGCAGCAGCAGCTCTTCTGACGGCGATGGAGAGGTGACGATATCCTGCTCTCCTACGAGCATAGATGTTCCTGCTAAGGGCGGTACTTATAAAATCATGATTGTGGCTTCTGAAGGAGGCTGGGAGGCGAGAGCATCCTTCCCTGGAGAAGGTCCTACGGCAAATGTTTACCCTTGGTTTAAAGTGAGTACCAGCGGTAATAACAAAGCTATGGGTATGGTAACTGTAGATGTGGAAGAGAATAAATCGTCTGTAGCTCTTGACGGAAGTGTCGAGATTTCATTAGAGGATAAGAAGGTATCGGTGCCAGTGCATCAGGCTGGAAAACAGGTCACTCCTATTGAAGGGGGCGAAATGGTGATTCCTGAGGGGTACAAACTGGTCTGGAATGATGAGTTTAATGAAGGCTCTGAGTTGAATAGTACCGATTGGCGTCATGAGGTGCAGAAGTCGGGCTGGGTGAATAATGAACTTCAGAATTATGCGAACGGCTCTGCTGATGGTAAGCGTGTAACAGAAATTGCAGATAACCGGCTTTATATCAACTGTTTCAAGGGCAGCAACGGCAAGATTTATTCGGGTCGCGTATATGCTCACGAAACCCAGGGCTGGCTTTACGGTATCTTCGAAGCTCGCATCAAATTGCCTAAAGGTAAAGGCACATGGCCTGCTTTCTGGATGATGCCTTGCAACAATGATTTCGGAGCAAATCCTTGGCCTAAATGTGGCGAGATTGATATTATGGAAGAGGTAGGCGTTAATCCTAACTATACTTCTTCTTCGCTCCATACAGAGAAGTTTAATCACGTGATGGGAACCCAGATTACCAAGGAACGTCTGACTGCGGGTGCTGAAGACGGTTTCCACGTTTATCGCCTGGAGTGGACTCCTGATTATATCAAGACCTATGTGGATGGTAAGGGACTGCTCAATTTCAACAATGACGGTAAAAATGATGTGGGTTCATGGCCTTTCAATAAACCATTCTATGTTATCCTCAACCTGGCTTGGGGCGGTGATTGGGGCGGCATGAAGGGTGTTGACGAAAGCGCCCTCCCAGTTCAGATGGAAGTGGATTACGTGAGAGTATTCCAGAAAAAATGAGGCTTGATTTTTTTACTATATAAATAATAAGGTCTTAGGAGAAGTCGTATCTGCACTTACTCCTAAGACTTTTTCTTTTGTTCCAATTTCGCTCTTTTTATTGTCTTTTTCTGCTTTTCTTGCTTACAATTTGCTCATTTCGAATAAAAGTTATAATTTTGCAGCAAAATTTAAAATAGCAGATAGAATGAAACAGAATAATAGTAATTTATTATATCATCTTGTGGCTTTTATCACCGTAGCCATCTGGGGAACTACCTTTGTTTCTACCAAGGTGCTGATGCTGAACGGACTTTCGCCAGCACAGATCTTTACGCTCCGTTTCAGTATTGCATACATCCTGATGCTGATGGTGAATCATAAGAAGATGTTTGCTGACAGCTGGAAGGATGAGTTTAAGCTGGCTATGCTGGGAATAACGGGCGGTTCGCTCTATTTCCTGAGCGAGAACGAGGCGATGAATTATACCACCACAACCAATACTTCGCTCATCGTATGCTCCTGTCCGCTCTTTGCTACCTTGCTGGTTCGTCTGGCTTATCGCCATTCTTCGCGTATCAACATGATACAGCTGTTGGGCTCTCTGCTTGCTTTTGTAGGTATGATTATCGTGGTGCTGAATGGCAGATTCGTGCTGCATCTGTCGCCTGTAGGCGATGCCTTGGCGTTTACGGCATGTATGTGCTGGGCTGTCTATTCGCTCCTGATGAAATCGGTATCGGGCGATTATGGCGCAGCTTTTATTACCCGCAAGGTATTCTTCTATGGTGTGCTTACCATCTTGCCTTATTATCTTATCATCCCTGGTTGGCCGTCATGGGATGTGTTTATGAAGCCTCAGGTGGTGGGTAATCTCCTGTTCCTGGGGTGTTTGGCATCCATGATATGTTTCCTTACCTGGAACTGGTGTATCTCTAAGTTGGGTGCCGTGAAAGCTACCAACTGGGTTTATTTCAACCCTATCACCACTATGATTTTCGCCTCTCTGGTATTGGACGAAAAGATAACTCCTTACTTCCTGGCAGGTGCCTGCTGCATTCTGGCAGGTATGTATATCGCGGATAGAAAGACAAAGGCGGAATAAAAAATGACGAAGCATAGCTGTAGTTAGAACTAGCCAATGCTAAGAGCATCATGATACTCTTTACCATTTTGCTTTTCATTTTTCCATATTGATTTGTCTTTTTGTGTAATACGAATGAATAGTTGTTATTACTTATATAATATTTGTTTAGGTTTTTATTAGGCGTTCCGCCGGATTTACCGTCCGGCGGAGCGTTATGGAGATTTCTTATTCTTCGATGACTGAAATCTGCATAGAAACATCCTCTTTTGGGCGATCGCCACGCAATGTTTCGCAGTTCTGAATCTTCTCTACGATGTCAAGTCCTTCCTCCACTTCACCGAAAACGGTGTATTGGTTATCGAGGAAAGGTGTTCCGCCTATTTCTGTATAAGCCTTCTGCTGCTCCTCGGTAAACTTAGGATAGCCCTGCTCCTTGCAGCACTTCTTGGTTTCATTCACCAGTTCGTCCTGGAGTTTCATCAGCCCCTCACGGTCGCGGTTGCGGCGGAAGTTCATGATTTCTTCATGATGCTCCTTGGCAAGCTGGTTGAAGATGTTCTGTTCCATCTGCATGCCCATCTGCTTTTCCATCTGCTTCAGTTCATTCTGCTTGTAGGTCTTTCCCCATACAATATAGAACTGGCTACCGCTGCTCTCGCGTTCTGGGTTTACCTCATCTCCCAAACGGGCTGCGCTCAAGGCACCACGCTTGTGGAAAAGTTGTGGATAAACGAACTCGGCAGGGATGGTATAGTCAGGACCACCTGTGCCCAGCATCTTGCCTTTAGGAGCGCCTTTGCTGTCTGGATCGCCGCCTTGAATCATAAAATCCTTGATGACACGATGGAAGAGAGTGCCATCGAAATATCCCTCCTTTGCCAACTTCAAGAAGTTGTCACGATGCTGGGGTGTCTCGTCGTAGAGGCGCACCTTGATGTCGCCCTCTGATGTCTTTATCAATACTTTTGCCATAATAATTTATAATCAGTATATGTCGTAATCAGTATGTTCTTTTTACCTTTTTACTTTTCGTAATACTCATTCCACTCCTTCATAGCCTCCTGCCAGTCGGTCTGTTCACCGCTGGCTACGGCTTCCTTCTGTCTTTCTGCCTCGTCGCGAGCCTTATCTCGGGCACGTTTTGCCTTCATTGCTTCGATGGTGGCATCGTCGAGAATCTGAATGGCGCCACGCTTGATGGCTGCCTGCAACTCTTCTTCTCCGAAAGCCTTGCCAGGCTCATTGAAGTCAGAGATATTGAATTCATAATCCACGCGAAGGTCGTGGCGTATCATTTTCTGTTGTAAACGGTTGCCTGCGTTTTTGAGTCGCAGCAACTTGCCGATTTCCTTGATTTCTCCTGCAGAGTATTTGTTTCTTCCCATTAATATGATTTGATATTATTATTTTTGTGTGCAAAATTAAGCATAATCCTCGACAAAACCAAGAAAAGTTTCAAGGAATTCACAAAAGAATCCCTTTCTCCCTTTACTTTCTTGTCCTTTTTGGGCTTTTACCTTTTTACCCTTTTACCTTTAAATCACTTCCATGCCTTCTTCTGGTTCAGTTCTATCAGGCGGTCGAATTCAAAGTCGGCTTTGATTTTATCCAATATCCTCTTTACGATGATATTCATCACGCTTCCTTTGCTGTAGTTGGCAGAGCACATGAAGTTTACCCGTCCCTCCTTGACAAGCTGGCAGGCTGTTTTCTGTTTATCCTCGTTATCATATACCGCAATCGAGTGGCCGCCATGTTCCTTTACCATCTTCATGCAAGGCACATCGGTTTCTCCATCTCCGAAGTATATCATTCGGGGGAAAGGGATAGGGCGCTTCTCGTCGGGGATATACTGGTTCACTCTTCTGTTGTCGCTCACCTGTTTGATACCCTTGTTGATTTTGAAGAGAAATTGCGTTTTGGTAGTATAGTCTACGGCTACGGCTGGCCAATAGGCGATTCCCTCCTTGTTGTAGAGAAAGGAGCAGGCGTAGATGTTCTCAAATTCGTGGGCGATAGGTGTGCCCTCTATCATCTCCTTCAGTCCCGAGGAGTTGATGTAGTGCTTTACGTCCAGTCCGATACTGTTGCCATATTCATTCACGAGCGAAAACCATTGTTTTACGCCGCGGAACAGTTCTACATCCTTGCCGAATTTCTGAAAAGATTCCCGGGTGAGCGAGATATTGTTCTTCTTGGCTTCGTCGAGCATCAGATACATATAGGTCAAAATGCCGTTGGCATCCTTACCCTCTGCAAACTTTCTGTTTTTCTCCCAGAACTCGTCTTTTGTCTTGCCTGTAGCCTGTATGAATCCAAACTCCTGCATATTGCCCGGCGACAGTGTGCCGTCGAAATCATAAACCAGCGCTACCTGTGGTCTCTTCTTTGCCATATCTCGTTCTCCTTTCTTTTATATTTACCCTAAACTGTCTATCTCTTTTGGGGATGTTTTTTCTCCCTTAATTTGCAAATATACATAATTTTCAGCGAATTAGCAAACTATTGGGATATAAAAAAACATAATGAAACAAAAAAGGCGTACAAAACTCATTTCTGAGCATTGTACGCCTTTATTATAATATTAGTCTGTATTACTTAACTTCTTCGAAGTCAGCGTCTTGTACATCCTGAGCGCCATCATTGCCGCCCTGTGCCTGCTGACCGCCCTGAGCACCTGCCTGCTGGCCGCCCTGATACATCTGCTGAGAAGCAGCCTGCATGACGGTGTTCAAGTTGTTGATAGCTGAATCGATAGCTGCAGCATCACCAGCCTTGTGAGCATCCTTCAACTGCTGCAATGCCTGCTCGATACCTGGCTTCTTGTCTGCAGGAATCTTATCACCGTTATCCTTCAGGAAGTTCTCGGTGGTGAAGATCATGCTGTCAGCCTGGTTCATCTTGTCAATCTTCTCGCGCTCAGCCTTATCAGCAGCAGCGTTCTGCTCTGCCTCAGCCTTCATGCGGTTGATCTCGTCCTCGCTCAAGCCAGATGAAGCCTCGATGCGGATGCTCTGCTCCTTACCGGTAGCCTTATCCTTAGCTGATACGTTCAAGATACCGTTGGCATCGATATCGAAGGTAACCTCAATCTGAGGAACACCACGGCGAGCTGGAGCGATACCTGTCAGGTTGAACTGACCGATACTCTTGTTCTGAGCTGCCATTGGACGCTCACCCTGCAATACGTGGATGGTAACCTCTGTCTGGTTATCAGCTGCTGTAGAGAATACCTCGCTCTTCTTGCAAGGGATAGTTGTATTGGCATCGATGAGCTTAGTCATCACACCACCCATAGTCTCGATACCGAGAGTCAATGGAGTAACGTCGAGCAATACGATGTCACCAACACCCTCTTCCTTGTTCAGGATGGCACCCTGGATAGCTGCACCTACTGCAACAACCTCATCTGGGTTAACACCCTTAGAAGGCTCCTTGCCGAAGTAGTTCTTAACGAGTGTCTGAACGGCTGGGATACGGCTTGAACCACCAACCAGGATAACCTCGTCGATATCTGATGTAGAGAGCTTAGCGTCACGAACGGCATTCTGGCAAGGTACCAAGCAAGCCTGAATCAGGTTGTGAGCCAACTGCTCGAACTGTGCACGGGTCAAAGTCTTAACCAAGTGCTTTGGCATACCGTCAACGGCTGTGATGTATGGCAAGTTGATTTCGGTAGATGTAGAGCTTGACAACTCAATCTTAGCCTTCTCAGCTGCCTCCTTCAAACGCTGCATAGCCATAGGGTCCTTGCGGAGATCTACGCCTTCTTCAGCCTTGAAGCCATCAGCCAACCAGTTGATGATTACCTGGTCGAAGTCATCACCACCCAGGTGAGTATCACCATTGGTAGAAAGTACCTCGAATACGCCGCCACCGAACTCCAGGATAGAGATATCGAATGTACCACCACCCAAGTCAAATACGGCAATCTTCATATCCTTGTTAGCCTTGTCAACACCGTAAGCCAAAGCTGCGGCTGTAGGCTCATTTACGATACGCTGAACGTTCAAACCTGCAATCTGACCAGCCTCCTTTGTAGCCTGACGCTGTGAGTCAGAGAAGTAAGCAGGAACTGTAATTACAGCATCTGTAACCTCCTGTCCGAGATAATCCTCTGCAGTCTTCTTCATCTTCTGGAGAACCATTGCAGAAATCTCCTGTGGAGTATACTTGCGACCCTCGATTTCAACACGTGGATAACCACCCTCGTTTACTACTGTGTAAGGCATTGCCTCAGCCTCTTTCTGGCTCTGAGCGTATGTCTCACCCATGAAACGCTTGATAGAATATACTGTGTTCTTAGGGTTTGTGATGGCCTGACGCTTAGCAGGATCACCTACCTTGCGGTCACCATCCTTAACGAAACCTACTACTGATGGAGTAGTACGCTTACCTTCACTGTTAGCGATTACAACTGGTTCGCTACCTTCGAAAACGGCAACACAACTGTTTGTGGTACCCAAGTCAATTCCAATTACTTTTCCCATAATTATATCTTTTTTTATTTTTATCGTTATTAATATGTTATTTATCTCATGAACTGCTGGCTAATGGAAGTCTGCCGAAGATATGCATCTGTCGGGAACCTCTCTATTCAGCGTTCACGCTTTCCGTCATAACAAAGCATGTGCCAAGGGATTGTAAAATTTAAAGTGGCTGACAAGGTGTCAGATAATGCTGACAAAATAAAAGGAATCAGGATATGGGAGGCGATAAAATGTCGCATTCTCCCTATCTTGATTCCTGTAATATGATTGAGAAATCTTTCTTTTCAGATAAAGCTCCTATATATAATAAGGTGTGAAACCTTATCTGGCTTTATTTCTGTTCCTTAGCAGCAAGTGCTTCGCGAACCTTAGCTTCCAGTTCATCGAGAAGTTCAGGGTTATCCTTGAGCAATGCCTTGCAGGCATCGGCACCCTGTCCGAGTTTAGAACCGCCATAGCTATACCAGCTGCCGCTCTTTTCGATGATATCGTTGGCTACAGCCAGACCGAATACCTCGCCGGCACGGCTGATGCCTTCGCCAAACATGATGTCGAACTCTGCCTTGCGGAAAGGAGGAGCCACCTTGTTCTTTACTACCTTTACGCGAACCAGATTACCTACTACCTCATCGCCGTCCTTGATGGCTGTTGCCTTGCGGATATCCAAACGCACTGATGCATAGAACTTCAGAGCATTACCACCGGTGGTTGTCTCTGGGTTACCGAACATTACACCAATCTTCTCGCGCAACTGGTTGATGAAGATGCAGGTAGTGTTGGTCTTGCTGATGGTAGAAGTGAGCTTGCGGAGAGCCTGACTCATCAATCGAGCCTGAAGACCTACCACATTGTCACCCATATCGCCTTCGATTTCCTTCTTAGGAGTCAAGGCGGCTACAGAGTCAACAACTACGATGTCTACAGCAGCAGAACTGATCAGCTGGTCTGCAATCTGCAACGCCTGCTCACCATTATCTGGTTGTGAAATCCACAAGTTATCAACATCAACGCCCAATTTAGCCGCATAGAAACGGTCGAAAGCGTGCTCTGCATCAATGAAAGCAGCGATACCGCCAGCCTTCTGAGCCTCTGCGATGGCATGGATAGCCAATGTTGTCTTACCGGAAGATTCCGGACCGTAAATTTCGATGATACGTCCCTTAGGATAACCGCCTACGCCCAGTGCATTGTCGAGAGCGATACTGCCTGTAGGGATAACTTCGATGTTCTCAACGTGCTCATCGCCGAGTTTCATGATAGAGCCCTTACCGAAGTCCTTTTCTATCTTAGCCATGGCTGCCTGAAGAGCTTTCAGTTTGCCTTCATTGGGATTCAATTTTCCCTCTTGCATTTCTTTTGCCATATCTTATTTAGTTTAAAGTTTAGTCAATTTCCAAATCGCCATCAAACACCTCGTGCCATGGCAATCCCTGCTTGTTCAACTGCTCCATGAATGGATCTGGGTCGAACTCCTCTACGTTCCATACGCCTGGTTTCTTCCAGATGCCCTTGAGGAACATCATGGCACCAATCATGGCTGGCACACCGGTGGTGTAGCTTACGCCCTGCATACCGGTTTCGTTGTAAGCCTCCTGGTGCTTGCAGTTGTTATAAACGTAATAGGTGCGCTCCTTGCCATCCTTCTTACCGCGGATGCGGCAACCGATAGATGTTTCGCCATCATAGTTCTCGCCGAGATCCTGTGGGTTAGGCAATACGGCCTTGAGGAACTGCAGAGGAACAATCTTCACCTTGGCTGTCTTGCCTGAACCGTCTGCCAATGGAGCCTCGTACTCGATTTCGTCGATGCGGCTCATGCCGAGGTTCTGAATGCAGTCGAGGTAAGTGAGATACTGCTGACCGAAGGTCATCCAGAAGCGTGCCTCCTTGATGGTAGGGTAGTTCTTGACCAGACTCTCCAACTCCTCGTGGTGCATCAGATAGCTCTCGCGAGGACCGATGTTAGGGTAGGTGAGAGGCTTGTGGATAGAGAGAGGGTCGGTTTCAATCCATTCGCCATCCTTATACCAGAGTCCCTTCTGGGTAATCTCGCGGATATTGATTTCTGGGTTGAAATTGGTTGCGAAAGCCTTGTGATGGTTACCGGCGTTGCAATCCACGATGTCGAGCACCTCAATCTCATCGAAGTGATGCTTGGCTGCATAAGCGGTGAAGATGCCTGATACACCTGGGTCGAAACCGCAGCCGAGGATAGCGCAGAGACCAGCCTGTTCGAACTTATCCTTGTATGCCCACTGCCATGAGTACTCGAAGTGAGCCTCGTCCTTAGGCTCATAGTTAGCGGTATCCATGTAGTTGCAACCGCAAGCCAGACAGGCATCCATGATAGTGAGATCCTGGTAAGGCAAAGCTAGGTTGATGACAAGCTCAGGCTTGTAGCTATTGAAGAGAGCCTTCAACTGCTCAACGTCGTCGGCATCCACCTCAGCTGTCTGAATATCCATCTTGTAGCCCTTGGCATGGATATCCTTAACCAGCTTATCGCATTTTTCCTTGCGACGGCTAGCAATCATAAACTCGGTGAAAACGTCCTGGTTCTGGACGATCTTGAAGGCAGCCACGGTAGCCACGCCACCTGCGCCAATCATAAGTACTCTACTCATTTTTTATTTTAATGTTAAGTGTTTAATGTTTACTTTATCTCATTTGCCGAAATTCCCAGGGCATTCATGAGCGAATAACCGAGAATCTCCTGTCTGAAGTTGCCGCCTGGCATGGGCTGCATGGCAAAGAGTGTGATGCGCTTGTCATCGTCATCTACTTTACGGAGTATCTCGCGGAGTCGGTCGTAAGCATCTCCATCCTCAGAATTTGGGATTACCATCACTCGCTTCACCTCTTTGGCGTTGCATACGGTGCGTGCCACATCTACGAGGAAGTCATCCTTGCCTACCATCTTCTCCTCTGTAGGATAAGAAGAGATGATGAATTCTCCGAGCTTATCATCCTTGAAAGCCTGAGCGTTCAGATCTTTCTCATAGTTGGCAGGGCGGAAGTTCTTCATCGCCATCGACTGCTTGTCGTGGATAAGCACAACCTGTGTCTCGTGCTCGCCCTCTCTCAGACCTCCGTCAAGGGCAATGCAGACTGCCCATTGTGCCATATCGGCTGGTTGGATGCGACGGTTAATCATTCGTTCGAAGTTGACTATCAGGTCGAAAGCCACTCGGTCGATATAGTCGGCGTCAGCGATAATTACGTTCTCGCTCCATTTTATATTGTTTGTATCTAATGTATTCATTGGTGCAAAAATTAAGCAAACGAGCATGATGAAAGCTTGCTTTCAAATTGTCGAATGCTGATTATTTCTGCAAATTTACGAATAAATTTCGTAATTAAGGCATTTTGGAAATATAAAATAATAAAAAAGATAGTATTTTCATCATTTCTTCATTTGTTGGAATACTATCTTCAGTATTTTATGTGATAATCCGGGCTCTTCTTCTTTCCATTCTCCGGTCTTCTTTCTCGGCAATCCGGGCTCTTCTTCTTTCTGTTCTCCGAAGTCTTTTATGCGATAATTTTCGCCAGATAATGTCCGGCGAGAACGGCGATAAGTCCCAGCGCCAGACTTCCGAAGAGATAGAGCATCATATAGACATAATTCTCCTCCTTCATCAGTCCTGCCCCCTCGTTCATAAAGGTAGAGAAGGTAGTGAATCCTCCGCAGAATCCCGTGGTGAGCAGCAGTTTGGCAGATGGCGACATCCATCCCCCTTCCTGCCAGTTCAATCCCGAGAGGAACCCGATGATGAGGCATCCCGCCACATTCACCGCCATCGTGCCGAATGGAAAGGCAATCACCGTGCAGGATTGCACCATCTTCGAAATCCAATATCTCATGCCGCCTCCGAAGAAGCTGCCGATGCTTACTATCAATACTTCTTTCATCTTCTTATCTCCTTATCTATAATGTATAATATATAATAACTTATATGATATTTCCTTGTATATACTATCAGCCTTGTCGCTATTCTCTTTGAGTATGTTCTGCAATCCTTTACATATCATTTCTCAAAATATGTGCCAATGGCTATGATAGGGATGTTTTCCATCCATTCTTGATCTACATATCCTTTCATGGAGATACGCAAACCTTTCAAGCCTGGGTTGTCTTTGATGAATTGTGCCAGGGAACGCGCACGTACGTTTTCCTCTGCCTTCACTTCTACTGGTATAACCCTTTGGCTATCTTGAATGATGAAATCAATCTCCGAAGGAGTCTTGGTATTGCTCCAGTAATAGGGCTTTAATCCCAAGGCCAACAGTTGCTGTAGCACATACTGTTCTGTAAATGCACCTTTGAACTCAGTGAATGCATTGTCGCCTATCAGCATCTGGTCTGCTGAGGCATCTGTCATGCATGCCAGGAGACCACAATCTAATAAGAACAGTTTAAAGGCATCCCTATCTTCATAAAATTTAAGCGGCATTTTAGGTTCCTTGATGCGGCTCACCTTATATACAATGCCGGCATCTACCAACCATTGTATGGCCAGTTCAAAATCCTTGGCTCTGCTACCTTTGCGCACAGCTCCATAGATGAACTTCTTGTTTTCACGTGCCAGTTGAGAAGGGAGAGAATCCAGCACCTCCCGGATCCTTGTAGATTCCGCAGCTGAAGTATGTTTGGAAATATCCCTGCGATAGGCTTCCAGAATATCACGCTGCAGGGTGCGAACCTGCTGCAAGTCTGTATTTTCGATGAATTTGCTTACCACTCCTGGCATGCCGCCCACAAAGTAATATTGCCGGAGCAGTTCCGTCATCTTGGGTTTCATGATGTCGATAAGTCCCCAGTCTTTTGAATGGAGTAATTCTATCCAATTTTCATTGCCGGTTGCATCAAGATATTCCTCGTAATCCATGGGGTACATGGTAAGCATATCTACTTTCCCTACAGGAAACGACTCTCCTTTACCCAGGGTAACCCCAAGGAGGGAACCTGCTACCATAATATGGTATTCGGGAGCTTTTTCGCAAAAGTACTTCAAACTATGGAGTCCTCTCGGAACCTCCTGTATTTCATCCATGATGATGAGAGTAGCAGCAGGTGTAATCCTTACGCCAGTAATGGCTTGGATGGTTATGAGGATTCTGTCTATGTTGTAATCAAGCTCAAAGAGCTGTTTCATTCTTGGTTCATCGTCACAGTTGATATATGCTACGTTTTTGTATTCCTTTTTTCCAAAGTGCTGCATGATCCAAGTCTTACCCACTTGTCTGGCACCTAGTAACATCAAGGGCTTTCTGTCCTTGTTTTCTTTCCATTTCAGGAGTTGCTTGTATATCTTTCTTTTCATAACTAGCTGGAATTTAAATATTTCTGTTGCAAAGATACACTTTTTCGATGATAAAAACAAGAAAAATACACACTTTTTCGATGATAATGAATGTTAAATCATACAATTTTTCGATGATAAGGTAGTAAAAAGACAGATTTATACTAGATTTTTAGAAAAAAGTGAATGGTAAATTGTCTTAAATTCTATCGGTGGCAAAGTTATAGTTTTTCTTCGATAACACCAAATTATTTGGGCTTTATTTCGCATTTACCAGCAAATTGTTTCAATACATCTTTCATTTCCCGTTGTCCTTGAAATTACATGGCGATGTAGGAATCTCTGCGTCGGGACGTAGGAAAGATTACGTCGCCATGTAGTAAAGTCTACGTCGGGACGTAATTTTTGGGGTATCTATAAGGTATTGTATCAGATTCTTTTTAGATTTAGCGTCGAGTTTATACGCACACGAGAAAAGTTTTTTTATGAAAAAAGTCTCAAAGTATCATCTTTTGGGTTAAGTAATGGTATAAATAACTGATATATAATAATATACAAGAATGATACTATTCGGATTACTTTACAAAAAGTATCATCGAAGTATCATGAATGTGATAGAAGTATCATGAAATTGCCATAGAAGTATCACCAAATCATCATAAAACCATCACAAAATCGTCATAAAGCATCATGCGTAATATCGAAGCCGCCGACTTGCGAGAAGCGCCCAAAATCGTCCGATACTTTGGGCACTCGATGCCTGCTGTATGGGCAATGAGTGCCCGTTACTTGTTCTCTCAATGCCCGACACTTGGTCCCTGAGTGCCCACTTGATGGTCTCTTACAGACCGCTTAATGGTCTCTTACAGACCACTTTATGTGCTTTTATTCCTAATTCTGGCTGTCAATCTTTTCTCTTATTCCTAGTTTGTATTGACATTCTTTACATTCTGAAAAAGTAGACGCTATTAATTTTATAAAACTGGAATAGTAGATATTTCTTTTTAGCCTTTTAATTTACCTCAAAGCCGAAATTTATGATACTTCTTGCAATTTTATGATACTTCGATGATACTTTTCTGTAAAATATTTCGAAAGTCTCATTTTTGTATGTCTCAATATATCAGATGTTTAGAATGTTATTTTCTCTAAATAATGATACTTTGATACTTTTCTCACAAAAAACTTTTATGTGCAGGAAATAAATGTGGAGAAAATGCAGAAGCTGAGTGCTATTGTGACCACGATTTCTGATAAGCAGTATCAAAGCGATTAACTGTCTGGAGAGGCTTGTAGATAGGGTTGATTTAGCAGAATGAGTTGGTTCTACTGGATGACTGAGTCGGCTCGATGGGGTGATGGAGTCAACTCTATAGGTTGATGCAAGCGTCTTCGTGAGTTGAAAGACATTACTTCTCGGGGGCCAGAAGATACCTTCTCAGCAGTTGCCACTAGGCTCAGCAGGTCTGCTGACTGCAGTCAGCAGCTTTGCTGAGCCTAGTTGCAACACTTTATTCTAGCCGATATTTCTCTCATATCATCCGGAAGAAAAGAGATTGCCTTCTCTTTCATTTCTTGCGGAATACCGAATCGGGCTTCGGCGATGGAGCCGACGATGGCTCCGATGGTATCGCTATCGCCGCCATGAGATATGGCGAGGCGGATGGCATCCTCGAAGGATGAGGCTTGCGAGAGGAGATAGAAGGATAATGGTACGGCATCCATGCAAGTTTCATCGAACTTGCCCTTCGGATAATCTCGCGTATCGAAATCCTCGTAATAGCTGCGGGCAATTTCCCTAAAGGCTTTCATTACCTTATCATCAGATTCTTTAGAATTCTTATCTTTACACTCCTTAGATTCTTCTGAGAATCTGCTCTTGCGGAAATGCCAGATGGCATGAGCCACGGCTTTGGCTCCCTTGATTCCTTCGGGATGGTTATGGGTAGGAAGAGCCGTCTTCTCTGCCTCTTCCAAAACCTGCGACAGGTCATCGAATAGCCAAGCCACCGGTGATACTCGCATTGCCGAACCATTGCCCAAACTATTGTATGGCTGCGGATCAAGAGAACGAATCCACCCCGCGAATCTTCCGCCATACGCTCCTTTTGGAGAAGGATAGCGGCGGCACCAATCCAGCAGACTTTCCTGATAGCTTCGTCCGTTCAATATCGCATCAGCTATCGCCACCGTACAAATGGTATCATCAGTGAAGTCGCATCCCTCGCCGAACATTTCGAAATCATAATCAAACGTATTGTTGAACTCATATTTTGAGCCAGCAATATCTCCTATTATTGCTCCTAACATAAGCTGATATTTTTCCAATTCTTTACTCTATCACTTTCCAGAAACTCTCCGGCAAGCTGATGTTCTTCATCTTCTTTGTCTTCTCGAACAATGGGGCGATGTCTTCGGCTTCGAAACCGGCGATGCCGCAACCTATTGGGGTTACCAGGAAATGTAGCTCGGGATGCTGATGGGCAAAGATAATGAATTCCTCTACGTATGGACGGATGGTTTCTACGCCGCCCTGCATCGTAGGGATGGCGTAACTCTGACCTTGCAAGCCTACACCCTTGCCCATGACGGCACCGAAATGCAGGCGGGCAATGCGGGCAGCACCACCACCATGCATGCCAGCCAGATTGCTGCCAAACACAAAAATCTCGTTCTCTTTTAATGAATCAATCCAGCGAGGAGTGATTCTTCCCTTCTTCTTATCTTCCATATTACTATTATTTAATGTGTTATTTTCTTCAGCCGCTTCCTCATAGCATATTCTCGAAGCAATCATGCTCGGCATCCTTAAAACCCTGCAGAATCTCATCATCCGATAAACTTTCTAAATTCTTTTCTTTCTTCATATCGATATATCTTTTTGATATCCGCAATTCGATTGCAAATATATACTTTTTCTTTGAGAAACCGGAGGAATAGCTCCCTTTTTTCTCTTCTCTATGATATTAAAAGAGAAAAGAGGAGGAAAAATTAAGCTGGTATCGGAAAAAAAAGTATTCCGCCTTTTTACTTTTCCCATTTTGAATGGTCATATTATTGTAACGTTCATGAAAATAAACGAATATGAGTATAAATGACAATGGCATAGTGGATACGCTGAAGGAATGCCCGGAGAACGGATTCAGAATGCTGATGATGAAGTATCAGGAACCGGTTTACTGGCACATACGCCGATTGGTGGTTTCGCATGATGATGCACAGGATGCTTCGCAGGAAACTTTTGTGAGAATCTATCGCTCGTTCAATCAATATCGGGGCGACTGCTCACTGAGAAGTTGGATTTACCGCATCGCTACCAACGAGGCCCTGCGGCTCATCAGCAAACGGAAACAGAAAGAAGTTTCTCTGGAATCAGATTCAACGGGCGTCAGTCTCATCCCAGCAGATAATTATATCGACTTCGATGATAAGGTGGCAGTAAAACTGCAGAAAGCGATTCTCTCGCTTCCGCCTAAGCAGCAGCTGGCATTCAATATGAGATATTACGATGAACTCGGGTTCGACGAAATAGCGAAGGTCGCTGATTCCACGCCAGCCAGTATCAAGGCAAGCTATCATGTTGCCAAGGAGAAAATTATCAAGTACATGAATTCGAACGATTAAGTGAGAGTTCTGTGGGTTTTTAAATGGTTATTCAAAATGGAAAAGAATATGGATACAAATTTTGATTTCAACAAAACCGGGAAGTTTGACTTCGGTAAGGTGGGTAAGCGAATGCCTTATTCTACGCCAGAAGGATTCTTCAAGGAGATGGAAGCCAATATCCTGGAGCAGGTGAAGAACGACAAACCGAAACCTGTCAGGATACAGCCGAAGAAACGACCTCTGATGAAGGTGATATGGGCGACTGCAATGGCAGTGGCAGCATCGGTGGCAGTACTCCTGGTACTCAACATCGATTTCTCAGCCTCTTCTTCCCAGCCTTCACAGGTGAATAACGGGATACAGGAGGTTGATAAGGCTTTCGCTCAGCTGTCTTCTGCCGATCAGGCTTATCTTCTCTCTGTATATCAGGAGGATGTGTTCCTCAACAATTAAACCGATTCAATAATATTTTAAAATGATAGAGTTATGAAACGATTTTTTGGTATTTTAATGATGGTCATCGCCATGATGACAGTTACTACAAGTGTATGTGCACAGGCGCCTAACCAGAAGCAGCGCCTCAGTCGTGAACAGTTGGCAGAAAAGCAGGCTCAGTACATCTCTCGTAATTTGGGGCTTGATGAAAAGACCAACGCTAAGTTTATCGAGACCTATACTGATTATCAGAAAGAGGTATGGGCTTTAGGTCCTCGCCCTCATCACAAGAAGGGCGAAATGAAAACGGATGCTCAAACCGAACAGGAAATCAAGCAGCGTTTCGAGATGAGCGAGAAGATTCTCAACATCCGTCAGAAATACTACAAGAAGTATTCGCAGTTCCTGAGCCAGCAGCAGATTCAGCGTGTTTACGAACTGGAGCGACAAATGATGAAGCGCTTTGCCCAGAGAGGCCCTCGCAAGGGAAAGGGTAAGGATGGAAGACCAGGACCAAGAATGCAGAGACCTGCACAGCAGAAGTAAAAAACAGAATAGGTTTAGCGTAATAATATATTAGTCCTCTTAAACAAGGGAAAAGATTACTTTCTATATTCAAATATATGCGAACGACGATTGGTGCAAGAGCGCGCGCCAATCGTCGTTTCTTTCTCATGTAATTATTTCTATCATCTTTTCATAAGAGATTTTTCCTGCTTGTTCTCCCAAGCCAGAATCAGACCGATGACGCCGGCATAGCTCTTTCTGCCGCCTTCTACATGGTTGCCTCTCAGATAGAGTTCGAAGAAGAAATCCTGGGCGGCATCCAGTGCCTTGCATCTTTTGCCCTGCCAGTATTGGCGGTCGCTTTTCAGCAGTCTGATTATCTCTGGCCGGATATGTTTCAGATATTTCTCACCTTCCTTTTCGCCGAGAATATCGAATACATTATATAATACATGGGGCAGAATGTGGTAATATCCGCTGAATTTCACAGCCTTATCCTGTGATGCCGTACAGACGAGATAACTGTAGAAATTTGCCTCTCCTTCGTTGGCAATACCCAGGAAATGAGCAAATTCATGGGCATAGGTAGCCGGATAATCATGCGCCCGGATATCGCCGTTCAGCGTAAATTCGCAGAAGAACGGTCCCATGCTGCCGGTTACACCCGACATCGAACTGAGGGGCGTGAACACCATCGTCTTGGCATGCGGATGCTGGTTGAAAGGCGGATTTATGCCCTCCCGATAGCCTATCTTGTTATATTCCTTCAGAACCGCATCCCGCACCCGATTCTTCAGTTTATCATCCACAATACAATTGAATTTTTCACTCTTCCCTCTCCGTTCTTCACTCAAAAGGTTGAGGCTGTCGGCATACTGGTAGGCAAATTTCCGGAACTTCTCTTCCGAAACCTCAGCAGGCTGCATGCCTACTCTATAATAGATAACGGGTTGCGAATAGTTCAGTCCCCAAGCAGCATAAAACCATACATATACCCACAGCAGATATTCAATTACCCTTCCGAAAACCGCCTTTTTCTTCGGATAGCCGCCGCTCTTGGCAGCAAGAAAGATAAACCGACGGGCGAGTTTCTTCCGTAATCCCATCTCGTAGATAGGATAGAGGACGACCCAGGCGATGCTGAGAGCTATGAAAATATCACCCACGGCAAAGGGGAAAATGCCTGAGATGGGCGAAAGAAGGCTGCCGATAACGGGATAAACACGGTAGGTGTAGATAACTCCCCAGAGAGGAATCATCTTGGTAAGGGTGACGAGTATGAGCAACAGCAGCAGTACCCAGTGGCGCCACTTCATTCTGTCGAGTCGTAAAGTATGTAATATCTTCATCTTGTTTCTTGTTTTTTATCTTGCATGGCTCTTGAACAGAGCTGTTTTTTTGCACTTTTTGCCCCTGATGTGCAGAGATGGTGCAAAAATACAAAAGTTTTCTGAAATATTGACATCAGAAGTCTGTTTTTTTAGTAATTTTGCCATATTAAAAGTTGAACATAATAAATAGAGGAGGAGTTATCATGAAACAGACATTGGAATCATTCGAGGCTATGAACCTTGAATATGAGAACCTCTATAATGAGGACGATGAACGTAGAGAATATAATTCTGTCTGGTACAGCTAGTTACAATGTATTATAAAAAGGCTGTAACAGGTGAATTAAATTAGTGTTACATATAAAAAGATCGTTAGGATAATAAAAGACTATGCCATAGTTACTAAAGAAATGATGTAACATAGGCATAGTCTTTTTTTATGTCCTTTCCTTGCTGGCTGTTCTTTCCTGCATTTCTATTTTTCGAAGTGCTGGTAATCTTTGCTGTGTTTCCAGTCACCTCCCCATCGGAATCCTTTTGCCTTGAAAAGCCGGTAGCAGAGGTCGCCTTTCTTTATCATGTAAGCGTGGTTCTTGCTGCGGTCCAGATAGGGGCGGGCGGTGGCAGGTTCCACCACTTCCTTGCCGTTCTTCAGTCGTTTGTGGTAAGGATTGTAGAGGGTGTTGATGTCTACGGCTAGTCCCCTTCCGTGCTTCGATACCGTATGGGTATGTGAGATGAAGCGGAAGTTGAAACTGGAGGAGTTGTTGGCTCTCATCGCCCTTTCGTCGTCGGCATCCCAGTAGTCAATGAGTCTCATTCGTTCTATCGGATATTTTGCCTCGTATAGCTTTTTCAGAATATCGAGCACATCTGTGGCTATCGCCTTGTTCACCACCATTTCTCCCACGATGTTTCTGCCGTCCTTGTCTACGTGCAGGCATCTTATGTATCTCAGTTCGCTTCTTGCCACGGTACAGTTCTTCTTGTATGTCTTGCCCTGCATCAGGCGGAAGATATCATCAGGAATAGTGGAGATGGAGAAGAAATGCTTCTCGCCCAGTTTTCTGATGGTTTGAGAACTGACGTTTTCTCCAGGCTGCTGTGCCTTAGATGGAAGGCAGAAAAGTCCGGAAATAAACAGGCATATCATCAATATATTTTTTGCTTTCATCACGTTTCTCCTTATTTTGCTACGGGAATATAATGCGAATCCTTGATTTCACCAATCACGATGATGCTGTGCAGACTTCCGATGCAGTCGATGTTTCCCAGCGTGTTGAGCATGAAGTCCTGATAGGCTTTCATATCCCGGGCGTATACCTTGATCTGGAAGTCATAATCGCCGGTGGTGTTGTAGCATTCCGTTATCTGGTCGATGGTTTGCACGGTATCCATGAATTGCTGAATCAGGTCATGGGTATGCTGCTTGAGCCGGATATTGCAGAGCACGATTACGTTGTGCCCCAACTTGTGATGGTCTACGATGGCTCCATATCGCTGGATGTATCCCTCGTGTTCTAGCCGCTTCTGTCGCTCGAAGGTGGGAGAAGGGGAGAGGTGTACTCTTGCGGCAAGTTCCTTTACGGTGAGTCGGGAGTTCTGCTGCAGTAACTTCAGTATTCTGATGTCTGTTTCATCAAGTTTTTCTTCTGTTGTCATTATTTCTTTATTCCTGTTTTTACTGATTCTTACAGAATAATATTCTGCTGATTTGCTTAATTCGCTGCAAAGATAGTATATTTTTCTGAATTACGGAGAATATTTGGCAAATAAAATTCTTCTTCTTACCTTTGCACCCGCAATTCCGGATGCAAAGCGTCATTCATCGGTAATGACAGGATAAAGAGTCATTCACATCAAATAATAATAAGGAGATAAAAATATGAGCAACGTAAGAAATATACATTTTGAGGCAGTGGGCAGCTATTTGCGCCCTGCAGAGTTGAAGGAAGCAAGAGCTAAGTTTGCTGATGGCAAGATTTCTGCCATCGACCTTCGCGCCGTAGAAGACCGGCTGATTACTGAGGTCATCAGTCAGCAGAAGGCGCATCGCCTGCCTTATATCACCGATGGCGAGTTCCGCCGCAGCTATTGGCATCTCGACTTTATGTGGGGATTCAATGGCGTGGAGCATATCGAACTGGAGCATGGCTACCAGTTTCATGGTGAGGAGACAACCAAGGGTTCTATCCAACTGACCGGCAAGATTACCGGAGAGAATCATCCTTTTATCAAGGATTTCCTGTTTGTGAAGCAGTTTGAGGAGCTGGATGCCGAGGGTGAGTATATCTTCGAGGCAAAGCAGACGGTTCCTGCTCCTGCACAGTTTCTTGCCGAACTGTTCCGTGGCAAGAATGCCGAGAACACCCGCAAGTTCTATCCTAATACCACTCAGCTGATTGAGGATATTGCCCAGGCTTATCGCACCTTCTTCCAGGAGATTTATGCAGCCGGTTGCCGTACCGTCCAGCTGGATGACTGCACCTGGGGAATGATTGTGGATAGCGATTACTGGAAGGCTAAGGTGGGCACAGGTTTCACCCTTGAGCAGGAAGCCCTGCAATATCTGAAGGTGAACAATCTTGCCATCGAGGGCAAACCTGAGGGGTTGACCATCAATACCCACGTATGCCGTGGCAATTATCATTCCTGCTATGCCACCAAGGGTGCCTACGATGCCGTAGCTCCTTATCTTTTTGCTCATGAGGATGTAGATACCTTCTATCTGGAGTATGACGATGAGCGTTCGGGTGGTTTCGAGCCGTTGAAGTATGTGGCAGATGGCAAGAAGGTGGTTCTGGGTCTGGTAACCTCCAAATCTCCGGTGTTGGAAGATAAGGCTACGGTCATCGCCCGCATCCGAGAAGCAGCCAGATATATCCCCCTCGATCGGCTCAGTCTCAGTCCTCAATGCGGTTTTGCCTCTTGCGAGATTGGTAATAAGCTGACCGATGCTGAGCAGTGGGCAAAGATAGATCTGGTGAGAGAGATTTCCGAGGAAGTTTGGGGATAATGATATATTCAAGGAGAAGATGTGTTGTCTGTCATGGCTGCACATCTTCTTTTTTTATTTACTTTTTTATCAAAAATGTTTGGTGTTTTCATGAATTACTAGTAACTTTGCACCCCGAAAATTAAAAACATCATTCATTAAGATTATCAGAGAAAATGGAATATATGTCTCAGGAAGGTTACGATGAGCTCGTGGCCGAACTTCAACACATGGTTAACGTAGAGTTGCCAGCCGTTCGCGATGCGATAGCTGAGGCCCGTGATAAGGGCGACCTCAGTGAGAATTTCGAGTATCATGCAGCCAAGCGTGAGCAGGGCAAGCTTTTGAGCCGCATCAGTTTCAAGCAGAAGGTTTTGGAGAATGCCCGTGTCATCGACAAGTCTCGATTGAAGAGCGATACCGTTGGCTTGTTGAGCAAGATTAAGATTACCAATCTCGCCAACAAGTGCAGCATGAATTATACCATAGTAAATCCTCACGAGGCAGATCTTCATAGTGGCAAGATTTCCATCAAGTCGCCTATCGCCAAGGCCCTTCTGGGTAAGAAGGCAGGTGAAGAGGTAATGGTAAAGGTACCAGCCGGCTTGCTCAAATTCCGTCTGGATAGCGTGGAGTTATAATATATTCTTTAAAAGGAAAACTCCCGATAATTTGAAACTGATCAAACTATCGGGAGTTTCTCTTTTTATTCTAATATTTCTCCAGAATCTTATTCAGTAAGAAGGTGGCATTTTGGTTTCTTGCCACACCCTTCTGTATCTTATAAGTATAGGTAACATCCGTACCTAAATCTATCTCGAAACAATAGTTGTGGAATTTTCCTGATGCATCATTCTCCATCTTTGAAAGTTCCAGATCGTGGGTAGCGATGATACCGCTCACCGGCTGCTTGGCAATGGCTTCGAGGAACTTTCTCGAACCATTCAGCTTATCCAATGAATTCGTTCCCTTCAGAATCTCATCCAGAATAATCAGCGTTCGGAGTGGCTCCTTATAGCCCTCTGCACTTTCCCTGCAGAACTTCAGCAGCTCCTCCAGTCTTATCAGCTCAGCATTAAAGTAAGAGATGCCGTGCGTCAGATCATCGGTGGTTCTCATGCTCGAGAACAATCTGAAACGTGAAATCTTCAGTTGATCTGCAAACACTGGCATACCCGCCATTGCCAGGATATAGTTCACGCCCAGCGAACGCAGGAAGGTACTCTTTCCCGCCATGTTGGCTCCGGTGATGATATAATAGTTGTCGTCCTTGATGGTGAAATCGTTCTTCACCGCCTTGGCACCCAGGAAAGGATGATAGAGATTCTTACCCTCGAACACGATTTCCGGACTTCCGATTCCTGCATTTTCTGAAACAACGCTTTCGATATCTGCTTCCGGACTTCCCGAAACAAATTCCGCCTCTTCCGCCTCTGGATGATTATATCTGAAATCCGCCATCGAAACCATTGCATCCATCTCGCTGATGATATGCATCCATTCCTCCATCTTCATCATATAGGTATTCTTCCATTTCAGAAAACTGCGAACCAGGAAGAAATCGCTCAGCATGAAGGCATCGGTGAAGAAAAGACCCAGGAAGTTGCCTCTTCTGTCATACCCCTTCAATATCTTTTCCAGTTGGGCAAAGGAAGGCAGGGCATCTGCCAGGGAATTCTGCATCTCCTTGCCTGATTCGCTATGGAAATTGCGCCTGTTGATAAGCTGAAGTATCTGAGCATAGGCGATGAGCTGATGGCGAAGCTTGCCGCCATTGCTGTCTATCTTGTCAAGTGTCTGCTTGCAGACGAAGAACACCACCATGTATTGAACCAACAACCACCACAGGGCGAAATTCACCGAAACCATATCGCATATCGATAAAATCACGGAACCGATTACTCCGATAATCAGCAGCCATCCGATAACGAGCGAAACCGGAGACCCAAACCATGCCGGCACCTCCATCTTCGAAACCTTCTGCATCGCATCCACCACCGCAGCAGAATCAATCTTCTTCGTTTTGCCATTCTCCATTTTGCCATCCGCAGTTTGGCTTCTGTTCTTTTCGCCAAGTGCCAGGAATTCCATTCGCCAGTTTTCGCCTTCTCCCGCCAATTCCTTCTGCAAATCCCTTCTTCTTTTGATATCCTCCATGCCCAAAGGTGTTTCCCGGGTAAGATTCCTGGCGAGCGCCTCTGAACCGCCCGATGTGATGGTTCGGCAGATGCGGTTGAAAAGCGAACTCTTGCCGAAAACATCGAGGTCGAAGGAATAAGGATGCTGCGGATTCTGATAGGAATCGCCCGTTTCGAAAGGCGAGAAATCGCCCTCCAAAGCCTTGATTTCATCCTGATAAACCTTGAGCAATGCCGAAAGATGCTCTATCTTCTCCTTGTTCTTGTCGTCAAGTCGTCTGATTCCCAGATAGGCAATCAGGCACAACGCCGCCCCCATCAGATAGTTCTGCGTATCCCCATCCAATGCGAAATAGCAGATCAGGAAGGCGAGAATGCCGCCAAAAGCCAGCAGCTCGCCCGTTATAAATCCCGTATTCTTACGCTTCAGGGCAGCCACCTCAGCAGCGTATCGGCTTACATATTGTTGATAATTCTCCTTGATATTCATACTTTTTCTTTATTATGAATTTTTTGATGTGCAAAATTAGGGATAAAATCTAGATTTCCAAAATAAATTCTCTCATTTTAAGTCTTTTATACTTATATTCATGATAGGAATCTGGCTTTTATGAACCCTTGGCAGTAAAAAGTGCTATGAAAATTTGGAGGTTACACAAAAACATCGTATATTTGCATTAAAATAGTTTGAATAATGAGCAAGTATAATTTTAATATAGACAATTATCATGCTATAGGGCATGCTGATATCGAAATAGAGGGTATCACAGTTATCGTGGGTAGCAATGGCTGTGGAAAAAGCACTATGTCCCGTTGGTTGTATTATATCGTTAATACATTGTCAGTGTTAGACAGCTTCTTTTTCTCTGATTTCAGAGATGTGATTATCAAATCATTAGAGAAATATTCTAATGCGCTGGATGATATCTCAAATTATCTGGATGATGATAAAAAACGATTTTTTGACCATACCTTATCATTAATGACAATGGTAACATTGAGTAATGGTGGTGTGGAGAAGCTCGATTTTTATTATAAAAGAGCGATTGGTTCACTTGATGACATGCTGGTTAACTTTCTTCAGAAAGAGCAGAATCTTCAGCAGATGCGTCGAGTGCTTAATCTTTTTGGGATTACTGAACAAAATCATGTTCATGAGGATATAGAACGAAATTCCATTCAGTTGTTTTCTGAATATCTTCAGAAATATGAAAACAACAAAAAAAATCGTCCCATCAGTTACTTGAAAGAGAAAATCGCTTCTGTATATCGGGAAAAGGATGGCTTCCCTGCCAGCATAAGCTTTAAGGAAGATGAAGTGGAATTGCTTGTTGATAGACTTGGAAAGATATATAGTTTAAATAATGCCATATATATAGGAACACCAGCAGCTATTTCTCTTCGTCAATCAGATAGGGTTCTGATGACTTCCTTGGCACATAAAGTGGTTCACGTAAATGAAAAAGGAAGTGAGATTACCGGCAAACAGGAATTACTTCATTCTATTAATAAAATGATAGATGGTTCTATTGTAGAAAAGGAAAATTTCGATGCTGTTGATTTAGTTTATCACAGCAACAATGGTAAGGATATTAGAATTGAAGATATAGCATCGGGCTTCAAACCGCTGGTTTATATGCTTCGTCTGATAGAAAACGGGTGGCTGACAGAAAACACTTTGTTGGAGATTGATGAGCCTGAAACAAATCTTCATCCACAATGGGTGGTTGAGTTGGCGCATCTTCTTGTTCGCATCAACAAAACATTTGGAACCAAGATACTCATCACGAGTCACAATCCTGATATGGTATCGGCTATCAGGTATATCTCTGAAAAAGAGGGCTTGTTGAATACTACTCGCTTTTATCTGGCAGAGCAAAGTGAAGGTACAGACTCGTTCTACTATAAGAATTTGGGCTGTGACATCGAACCTGTATTTGAATCATTCAACAAGTCTTTTGATACTCTTCAGAAATACGTAGAGAATTATGGCGAAATTTAAGATTGGCAATTATCAGGGAATCAAGATTGATTGTTGGACAGCAAAAGATTTAGTAGGCTTGCATCATTTGATGAAGCAGGAGGGATGCCCAAATTCAGAAAATCTTTTCTCTGACACAGATAAGGCAATAGAACTTGATGATGTTCAGAGACGAATTTCTCAAAAACATCATGCTGATAAGAAATCTTCTGCAGATATGCTATTGCATGTGAATGATAAGAGATTACTTTTGGCCGATGCAAAATTCCGACTAAGCAATATCAGGAATTTGGATTCAAAGGAGATAGCAAAAAAGGTTAGTGAATCAAAGGCAATGGTTACTTCTAACTATTCTTTTGATAACAGTTTCTATGTTTTGCTGACAAAGAAAGCTACAACTCCTTCCAATTTAAATAGGCTTAGAAGAAATGTAGGAAATAATCCAAATTATCAATTTATGGATGCCGTTGAATTTCATAAACTGTTCGAGGATTAGTGTTTGAACTCCGTTCCTGATGTATTGAAAACTCAGAAACGGAGTTTTTTATAACTTTTTTCTGTCTTTTTTTCTAGTATTATGAATTTTTCTCCATCCATTTATTATAGGAAATATTCTCCTCTTTCCACTTATCCTTTGCTTCCGCCTGATTCTTCGGATATCCGATGATGAGGGTGTTGAGCGGAATCATCGTCTTGGGCAGATGCAGCAGTTGCTGTATTCCCTCGTATCGTTCTTTCAGAGGATAGAGGGCTGTCCATACACCGCCGAGTCCCAGGCCGTGAGCCATCAGCAGAATGTTCTTCGTGGCTGCCGAACAGTCTTGAATCCAGAACTTCTGTTCTGTGCCTTCCAGCGTCTTGTCCAGGCATCCGCAAACCACGATGGCGAGCGGTGTCATGTCTGTATAGCTTCTCACCGATGTACGGCTCATGATATTTTCAAAAATCTGATTCTTTTCCATCATTGTTTTTCTGTGTGAGTCTTATTTTTTAGGCGAATCATAGCATTCCATAAGCCAGTCGAGCACATATTCTTGCTTGATTCCATCATGAAACTGGACGGGGTCGTTGTCCAGGGTGAGCAAATATTTTGGAAAATTGTCGGAGATGGACTTCAGGGGTGCCAATTCTCTCTGCATCGTGGTCTCATCCCTTACGCTGAGCGATACCTGATAGTATGCCTTGTGTTCACCAATGATTACCACGAAGTCTATTTCTGCATCACCGGCTTTGCCTACATAGATTTCTCCGCCTCGTCGTGCTAGTTCCAGATACACGATGTTCTCCAGTACGTGCCCCAAGTCGCCACCTTTGGTGCCATTGATGACTTGGCGCAGACCTACGTCGGCAAGATAAAGCTTCTGTCCAGTCTTCAATAGCTGCTTACCCTTGGCATCATATCTCTGCACAGGGTAGAAGATATAGCTGTCGGTGAGGGCAGAGACGTAGTTTTCTATCGTATGAGATGTAGTCTTTCTTCCCAGCGAGGTCATGGTATCGCTGATGCGCTTGATTACGGATATGTTGCCTATATTGTCAGCAAGGAATCTTACCACACTTTGCAACATCATCACATCGGTTATCTTCTTGCGGCTCACCACGTCTTTCAGTACGATGGTGTTGTAGAGACCTGACAGGTATTCACGCACCATCTCTCGGTCTTGGCTGATTTGGGGAATGTATGGGAAGGAACCCAGTTCGATGTATTGGCGATAGGCGAGCTCTCGGGAAGTATGGGCAGGCTGCGTCTGCATGAATTCTCGGAAGGAGAAAGGGAAGAGCTTGATTTCGATGTATCTTCCGGTGAGCAGGGTGGCTATTTCGCCAGAGAGCAGGTAGGCATTGCTGCCAGTAACGTAAATGTCTACGTTGTCTAGCAGGAACAGGCTGTCTATCACTTTCTGGAAATTTTCCACCATCTGTATCTCGTCAAAGAAGAGATAGTTCATCTTGTCTGGGCACAGGTTCTGCTTTACGTGCGCGTACAAAATTTTATAGTCGAGGAACGGTTCGTTGTCGAGATCCTCGAAGTTGAGGTCCTGTACTTGTTCTTCGGATACTCCGTCCGAGAGAAGTTTCTCCCTAAACATCCTCAGCAGCGATGACTTGCCACAGCGTCGTATGCCTGTTACTACCTTGATGGCCTTCTTGTCTCTCCATTTCTCCAGGAGATTCATGTATTCTTTGCGCTCTATCATATTCTCTTTATGTTCTATTTATTCACTTTGCTATTCATTTTGCATTCTATCTTGATTGCTAAAAATGAAATGCGCTGCAAATATACGAAACTTTTTCAAGAAATTTGCAGTGTATTGCAAATTTCTTGTGTTTCTGAGTAAAATTTGCAGTGCATTGCAAATTTTCTTTCTGTAAAACTGATAACACATTCTGTAATCTGTATATCCGAGAATCTGTATTTATTTAGTTTTATTGCCCGATACATCCTATAGCTTTTATTGCCCGATACATCCTATAGTATGCGTATATATAAGCCGATGTAGTGGTTATCATACTGATGAAATTCATGCTGGTGATGGCTGCCTGCTGGGTGTTACCTGCCAGATAAAACACTGCAACAGGGAGTATATTTGAGCATATCAGCCATACCATGAAAACCAGGATAAGGGCTATGCCCAGTTTGCGCATGTTGCCCCTGTGCTTGCTGCACAGATGACAGCCGGCTACCAGGGAGGCGATGACGGAAATCAGGCCCATCGTGCTTTCTGTCCAGGTGAGTATGGAAGCCATTTGGGTAATCTGTCCGTTCTGCATCATCGTTACGAGATGAAGATTGAAGCATTGACCCAGGATGAATGAGAGCACATAGTAAAGTACCATCAACTCGCTGCAGCGTCGTAGCAATTTTACGCCTGCCGGTAGCGTGTAGCGGAATATTCCCCATAAAGCTAGAGGGGCGAGTTGCAAGACCAGTTGCTTGATGGTAAACAGGATGGGACTTATTGGAATCAGGATGGGACTTGTTCTGAAGAATAAGCCCGCTTGTCTGCAAACAGAAAATGCCAGCGAAAACAATGCGAAAATGCAATATGCATACATGGCATATTGTGCAATGCGATTTATATCTATAGAATAACTTTTTCTTTCCATAATTCTACGTTTGATGATTTTATAAACAGCTTATCTTGCATAAAGCCATTGCAAAGATACGAAGTTTTTGGGAAATTCTAGCAAAATAGGTGGAAAATGTTTGGCTATTATGATATATACTTGTTAAAAGAATGGCGGAGAGACCGATAAAAACTCTTAAAAATCATAACGTATCTTCTTGAATACCAGTATTTGTTGTTATCTTTGCACGGTATATACTAATAACGCTACGTGGATAAATACTAATAGTGTTACATGGGTATATACTAATAGGAATATAAGTTTAATCATGAATCATATGAAGAAGATTTTCTTAGGATTGGCAGCAGCACTGATGTTGACTGCCTGCAATGAGAGCAGACAGCCGGAGGCAACAACCAGCGTTGACTCTGCAAGTGTGGTAACCGACTTGATGATGAGTCGCAGAAGCATCCGTGCTTACAAGGATTCCGCAATCAGCCGTGATACCCTGAACGAGATTCTGAAATGCGGCATCCATGCGCCAAACGGACAGAATCTGCAGTCGTATGAAATCAGAGTGATAGATTCTCCTGCGCTTATCGATTCGATAACCCAAGCCGTGGTTAAGGATAATCCTAAGATCGCAGAGCGCAAGGGCTTCAAGAACATCTTCGTGAATGCTCCCTGTGTGGTTTGCATCGCCTACGATACTACTTATGATATGGCTCAGATTGATTGCGGTTTGCTTGGTGAGAACATCATTCTTGCAGCATGGTCAAGGGGCATCGGTTCCTGCTGTCTGGGCAGTTCAGTCCGTTGGATACTGGATTCTCCGTCAGCCAAGCCTTACCTCGATCGCATGGCATTCTCCAAGAATTACAAGCTGCTCTACTGCATCGCCCTGGGTTATCCTGACGAATCGCCAGAGGCAAAGCCAAGACGCCAGGAAATGATTAAGTTCATGGATTAAGATAAATGAAGGTTGATGTCCTGTTTCAGGACATCAACGTTTCCCTCCATAACCCAACAAAAAAAGCATGGCGCAAATCACTGCGCCATGCTCCAATAAAAGAAAGCCTTATAGTCAAAATAGAAATTAGCGATTCTAATTCTTATTCCGGTACTAATCTTTTTCTAGTACTTTGCATTCTGAGGGTCAAAGTTGGTCCAACCGCTCATCCAGTTGTTGCTGCCATCGAAGGCTCCGATGTAGGTTACGGTGTCGAAACCTGTCCAGCCGGCGAAACTTGCGGCACCAAGCAACGGACTGCCGGCGATAGGAGTATAACCGTCTGCGCCAACCAATGAAACCCAACTGTCAAAATACTTGTTGCTTGGCTCTGAGAAGAAGAAGGTATTGCTGTATGACTTCTGATTCTTGTCGAGATCCTTCTTGTTGGCTGCATCATAGAGGTAATCCTCATACTTCTTGTTGGCATCAGTACCAACGGCATCCATACCTGCGAAATATACATTCTGAAGCTTGAATTTGCCTTCCTTGGCATTCTTCACGGTTTCACCCTTCTCACCATCAACAATCAAACCGATAGGCCAGCCTAAGGCTACTGAGTTGATGCAGTTTAGGTTAGAAGAACGGCGAATCTGCATGGCTGACTGGAACTTGCCGAGAGCTGAACCGTTGTTTGGATTGTATGCTCCGGCAGTAATATAATCTGTGGTGTTCTGGAACTTATCATCCAATACCTTAGGACCTACAAAGGTGATGTTAGAGAAGGTTGCCTTGGTACGAGGATCTACGGTAGCACCATCGGCGCAGTTGTCGCTCTCGAAACCGTTGCTCTGAGAGGTGTCGGCTATCTTGCTGTCGCGCAGAGAAAGACCATACTGCACCTTTCCTGAGAAACCGTTATCTGTATCGAAATCATCATCCCAGCCCTTGTAGGCTACGAGATACTTGCAGTTTACTGTACCGCCAAACCACTCGAAGGAATCATCATTGGAATAAGATACCTGAACGTGGTCAATCTCTGTGCCTGAACCTACAGAACCGAGAGTCAAACCATTAATCTCCTTATCCTTCTGGAATGGATAACCGGCAAACTCGATGCGTACATAGCTCAAGGCTCCTGAGTTGTCAGCATCATCTGCGCCACCATGCTTGGTACGAGGACCACCCTCTATCTGCTGCTCAGTCTGGTTGTTCTTAGCCTTGCCGCAGAGAATGATGCCACCCCAGTCGCCAGGCTTTCTGCTGCCGGCAGCCTCTTCAGATGTAAAGACGATAGGCTCTGTGGCTGTACCCTTGGCGATGAGCTTGCCGCCACGCTCTGCGATGAGTGCCGCCTTGGTTTGCTTGTCGCCCTTGATAATCGTTCCCGGTTCGATGGTAAGCTCAGCACCATCTGCAATATATACCCATCCCTTGAGGAGATAAGTGCCTTTCTTCAAAGTCTGCTTGCCTGTGAAAACGAATTCCTGGTCGCCGTTGCCAATCTGTGTTCCGTTGGCGTTTTCCTTGTCATCTGTTCCGAAGAGGATGTGGTCGCAAGCCTTCAAGCCGTCATTGGTTGTCCACTTGTAAACTACTTCTGATCCAGGATTTGGAGAAGGAGTTGGATCGTCATTGTCACTGCTGCAGCTGCTCAACATGGCAGATGCTGCGAGGATGCCCATGCATCCTAAAAAATACATCTTGTTCATCATTGTTTCCTGTTTTATTAAACAAACATCTATTATTATCTTTCTTGAAATTCTACGGATAGTCTCTAAAATTTATAGATTGCCTGCAAACCGATGTTTCTACCCGGCTTGTAGCATCTTGCTATTTCTTCTACTTCCTTCTTGCTTCCGTCGCTATACGTTACATCAGCAAACTGCTTGTAATATATCTTTTCAGCAAGAAGATCTCTTACGTTGAGCTTCAGTTCCAGATGCTCGCCGAATTTCTTAGCCAGCGAGAAATCGATGGTGTTGCGAGGCATCTCGTAGCTGTGAGGCACTCGGGAATTGGAGTCATCGCCTGTGCTCCCCTCGCTTCTGCCCACACCGATGATTCGCTTGCCTATGCGGTTGTAGAGCAGGGCGATATCCATCTTTAATGGCGCATTCTTATAGAAGATGCCGGTGTTGATAAGGTATGGCGACTGACCCTGCATCGGTCTGTCTTCTTCCTTCGCTCCCTTCTCAAACTGAACCTTGCTCTTGATGAGGGCACCGTTAAACGACCAACTGAAATCCTTCAATCCTATGAATCCGAGATTCTTTCTGATATCCAGCTCCACACCATAGTTGTTGGCACTCTTTGCATTCTTGTAAGAGTAAATCAAGTCAGTGCCACCAGCCACCGTATAGGTCCACTCGATAGGAGAATCGAAGTGCTTGTAGAAGACTGCCAGCGAAATGAGCTCTCCACGGGATGGATACCACTCATATCGCAGGTCGAGGTTATCGACATAACAGTTCTTCAACTCAGTGTTTCCCTGCACATTGCTGGCAAGGTCGAAGTCGTAATACACCGACGACGATACTTCACGGAATTCTGGGCGGTTAATACTGCGGCCATACGAAAGTCGCACCTGGTGCTGGTCGTTGATCTTATATGTTGTATTGAGAGATGGAAAAACATCATCGGTCTTGTAATGACGGCTTGATTCACTCTTCTCGTAGTCACGGGAATTGGAGATGAGTTCCATATCATTATGCTCGAAGCGGACACCGGCGTGGATGCCGAGTTTGCCAAAGGGGAGAGACAACGCCAGGTATCCGGCGCCTAAGGTGTTGTGTCCGCGGTAGTTATTGCGCATCTGCTTTTCCTCCAGAAGATACAGCTTGTCGTAACCCATGTTTGCCTCGCTGGAGAGCAGGGTTGGGATGTCGCTGTGGCGGAAGTCGGATGGCATGTTGTTATCTGAAACATTCCAGTTGTAGATAAAGTTGCGGGTCTGGTATTCTCGGCTGCGATACTCCCCATAGGCACCCACCTGCAAGTCTGGCTCAAAGTTGCCAAACTTGAAGTGGTGCTTGTCATTTATACCAAGAGAGAGAATGTGTTCGTCGAGTTGAGTCCACTCGCGGGATATGTCGTTGCCGGTGCTCAGGGCATAAACGCCCGATTCAAGAGCATCGTCGATGAGGTATCTACGACGGTCAGGCAAATGACGGTTGGCATACGCATACCCGATGCTCCAGTCAAGGGCATCGCTAGTGAAGGTGTGCTTGCCGGTAAGCTGACCGTTATATGTAGTTCTACTGCGGTAGTAATACTCTGCGCTTCGCTCCAGGTTCGACTGGGCGCTCACGCCATCACGCCAGGTATATCGGCTGGTAGCCAACTGGTTGAAGATGTTTTTGAGCTGATACTTGTGATTGCCGTCCTTGGAAAGGAAGGTGAAGTTGAGCATCGCTCCGAGTCTCACATTATTATTATACTGGTCGTCAACAGAGTGACGAAGATAGTTCGGTTTGTCGTTTGCCGCATCATAGATGCCATAGAGGTTGTTCTCCATGTTCTCGTAGGTGCGGTATTCGTTGGTATAGTTCAAAGCAGCGAGCATGCCGAGTGTTCTTCCGCCGAGCATCCAGCGCTGGTTCAGGCTGGCCGCCAGTTTCAAGTCGCCCAAAGGCTTCTTGTTCTTGATGAGCCAATCATTATTGAATCCGTTGCCCAGGAGCGAAGTAGCATAATCGCCCACCGGTTTTCCGTTGGCATCGAGCTGTGGATTCAAGTCAGCATGGATGCCCCCATTCAGGTTTCTCAAGCCATTGTCGAACCCTAGAAAATCGGTTCCGGAACCTTTTGAGTAAGAAAAGTCCTTGAAGGCAGAAGATGTATTCCAGTTTCCGCCTACGGCGATGTTGAAACTGTTTTCTGCCGGAATCTCCTTGGTGTTGACGATGATGAAACCGCCCGAGTAGTCTGCGGGATATTCAGCCGTTGGCGACTTCACGATGGTGAGGTTGTCAATCTGCGAACTTGGGATGATGTCGAAGGAGAATGCTCTGGAATCAGCCTCAGAACTAGGCACTGCTCCTCCGTTCACCCACACATTGTTATAACGCTGCGACAAGCCACGAACCATCACGAATTTATCGTCGATGAGGCTCACGCCTGGCACTCGGCGTATCACCTCACCCGCATTCGTATCCTGAGTTCTGGATATTTCCTGTGCCGAAACATTGCTCACGATGACGGGACTGTTTTTGGCCACCTGTATCATTGCCGCATCCGTATTACGCCTTTCCACTGCGGTAACGGTCACCTCCTTCAGCTGCTGTTCATCAGGTTGCAGCGCGATCACCTGGTCTGCGTCCTTCGCCTGAACCCCGTCAATTTTTTGAGTCTTATATCCTACATAATTTATATATAGTGTATATGTCTTATCTTTCTTCATTCCATCGATCTGGAAGTTTCCGTCGATGTTGGTGATAGCCTTCACGTTGGTTCCATCCACAGTGACGACTGCACCGATGAGTGTCTCTTTCGATTTCTGGTCGATTACGACACCCTTAATCTGTTGCGCCCACGTTGGCATGCTAGCCGCTGAGAGCAATCCTAATACAATAATTCCCCTTTTAGCATTCATAACCTATATCGTTTGATTTCGGTTGCAAAGGTACGGTGGTTATATTACACTGGGGTTGCAATGAGGTTGAAAGGCATTGACGAAGCTGCGACAAAGATGTTACTTTGGCAAATCAGCTCCATTTTTTCGGAAGAAAGCATTGGCAGCTATCTGTTTCGGATATTTGTGCCGTATTCTTAATCTCCCATCAGTCTGCGATAACCATGCAGAGTCTGAGCACATTTTCTTCGAAGTGCTCCTTGTCGATGGCATTGTTCTTGAGCAGGGAACGGTAGTTGTATACGGTTTGTGGCGAATAAGACAGGATGCCGGCTATCTTTGAACTTTCTGTGATGCCTAATCTTAACAGGGCGCACACACGGAGGATAGGGGGCATTTCTCCGTTCTCTTTCAGCTGGATGTGTGCCGATTCTGTAAGCTGCTTGTTCAGCTCGGTTATAAAAGTTGGGTACAGAGACAGGAATGCCTTGTCAAATTCCGTCAGAAACTCCTTGTTCTCTTTCTCTGTATTGGTTGAGGAAGAAAGGAGGCTCAGCAGCTCCTTACTCTGGTTGGCCTTGATCTTTCTAACTGCCAAGGTGCGCAGTTTGCTGTTTCTCTCTATGTTCTTATAGCACAGGTCAATATACACCTTTATCAGTCTCTCGCGCTTCTGGTTGGTGTCCTTCAGTTCGTCGTTGATGAGGTGCAACTGGCTGTTGAGAACTTCCATTTTTGCCGATGTAGCCGTGATTTCGTCTTTCTTCTGTTTCAGAAGTTTGTTCTTCTTGCGGATGAACAGACTGCTAAGTCCCACTCCGAGCAAGAGCAGGAAAATGACCGACAGCGCAATGTAGAGCATGCTGTTGGTGGCTCTGATGTCATCTGTATAGGCATTGGTAATCATCTGCAATTTGGATGAAATCTCAATGCGGCGCAATCGGTTGTTGTATGCATAAGCATCTTCCAGGGATAGGTTGATGTATTCCTGGGCTTTGTTCAGACTTCTGGTCTTATGTTTGTAGATGAAGAGTGCGATGTTTTGCAGGGCTACATTTTCTTTTGTGGCAGAAGTGATGTCTGAGATGGCTGCAACCAGCAGGTAATGTTCCGTCAGTTTCTGGTTGTTGGCTTTCTTGTATACTTCGGATAGGGCAAAGGCGGTCATGGCATGGAGACGGCTGTCCGGCTTTTCCATACTCAGTGCTTTTTTGTAGTATTGGATGGTCTTGTTATTGTTGGAATGATTGCTGTAATAGTAAAACTCTCCCAGCAGGTAGTAATAGAATGCATCTTTCTTTGGCGACAGTTCTAATGTTTTCTTCAGGTATTCCACTTTCTGCTGGTCGTAAATCTTGCTGAATTCATTGTTTTCACAATAGGTTGACCAGTTGTTGTATAGTCCGTAAAGTGTATAATAGTATTGAAACTGATAGTCAAGCGGATCTTCTTCCTTGGGTTCTATCTTCTGCATGATGTTTTTTGCTTCAGCATAGAATCCACGTGTGATAAGCAGGCTGGTTTGGCTAAGTTGGAATCTTTTAAGATATAAGATGTTGTTGCTCTTTTGGGCAAGAACAAGGCCTTTTTTTACGTAAGTCATCGCCGAATCATACTCGTAGGCTTTGTATCCATTGGCGAGTTGCTCGTAAAGCTTGAGCTTGTCCTCGTTGCTGGTTACATATTTGGCACCCTGCTTGATGTCGTTCAGACTTTTCTCTTTTACTTCTACATAATGCGCACGTTTTTCCAGGGCAGCATCCAGCTGTTTGTAGAGTTGGCTGTTGTCTGCTTTTGCGCATAGTGGTAGTAGTATCAGTAGTACGATAGTTATAAAATGTCTCATGTTTCTTATGTTTTAAAGATTCTGCTGCAAAAGTAATAAAAAACTTTCAGAATCTCGCATCTACTAACGTGTTTTTTTGAAAATCTTTAATTTGCTGATATTCAGCCTGATAAATCGGATAGTAGATAATGGTAATCTACCAAAAACCTACTAATCGCAACAACCTATTGAATTTTGACGTATTTTTGCGGCATCAAACAATTTTAATCGTTATAAACCTATAGATTATGGATAAAAACAACCTTTCAAAGAAAGTAGGTCTGCTGTTAGCAGGATGCTTTATTACTTTTAATGCTCTTGGTCAGACAACCATTAAGGGTCAGGTGCTAGATGCTACAGGTGAACCTGTCATAGGTGCCAGCATTTTGGTGAAAGATACCAAGAATGGTGCAGTGTCCGACTTGGATGGTAACTGCAAGCTTGACAATGTTAAGGATTGAATATTACAAATTAAAAAGAAAATAATATGAAAAAACTCTTTTTGCTCGCAAGCCTTCTGATGGCTTTTGGCATCTCAGCAGAAGCAGGAGACATCACTTCTCCTAACGGACAAATCAAGGTGAACTTTACCTTGGATGGCACTATGCCTACCTATAGTGTGACCTATCAGGGCAAGACAATTATCAAGCCTAGCCGTCTGGGTTATCAGCTCGCCAAGGGCGGTAAGGATGGCAAGGACCTGCTTGCCGATTTTAGTGTTATCGATGAGAAGACTTCCACTTTCGACGAGACCTGGACTCTTGTTTGGGGAGAGAACAAGTCTATCCGCAATCATTATAATGATATGCTGGTAGAGTTGAAGCAGAATTCTACAGACAGTTATATGAACGTCCGTTTCCGTGTCTATGACGATGGAGTAGGATTACGCTATGAGTTCCCTCAGAAAGGCAGTCTCAACTACTTTACCATCAAGGAAGAGCGTACAGAATTTGCCATGACGGGCGATCATACCGCCTGGTGGATTCCGGGTGATTACGATACCCAGGAGTATGAATACACCAAGACCCGTCTGTCGGGCATCCGTCCAGCCCTGCATGCTGCTGTCAGCAGCAATCTCTCACAGACTGTCTTTTCAGATACCGGTGTACAGACCTCACTCCAGTTGAAGACAGATGATGGTATCTACATCAACCTGCATGAGGCTGCCCTGGTAGATTATCCAGCCATGCATCTGAACCTGGATGACAAGACCATGACCTTTACCTCTTGGCTTACCCCTGATGCACAGGGTATGAAGGGATATATGCAGACTCCGTTCAAGAGCCCTTGGCGTACGATGGTCATTACAGATGATGCCCGTAAGGTGTTGTCTTCCAACCTGATTCTCAATCTCAATGAGCCTTGCAAGATTAAGGATACCTCCTGGATTCATCCTGTAAAGTATGTAGGTGTATGGTGGGAGATGATTTCCGGTAAGGGTGAGTGGGCTTATACCCATGATTATCCTACCGTGAAGTTGGATGGAACCGACTATGTACATGCCAAGCCATCGGGCAAGCATTCTGCCAACAATGCCAATGTACGCCGTTACATCGACTTTGCTGCAGCCCATGGTTTCGATGCAGTCCTGGTAGAAGGATGGAACATCGGTTGGGAAGACTGGAGTGGCTATATGAAGGAAAAGGTATTCGATTTCCTGACTCCATATCCTGATTTCGACATCAAGGCGCTCAATGAGTATGCGCATTCCAAGGGAGTGAAGCTCATCATGCATCATGAGACCTCTTCTTCTGTGATGAACTATGAGAAGTATATGGACAGAGCTTACCAGTTGATGAAGGATTATGGCTACGATGCTGTAAAGAGCGGTTATGTGGGCAACATCATCCCTCGTGGCGAGCATCACTACAGTCAGTTGGAAATCAACCACTATCAGCATGCCGTAACCCGTGCTGCCGATTATCACATCATGGTAAATGCCCATGAGGCTGTGCGTCCTACCGGTCTCTGCCGCACTTATCCTAACCTGATTGGCAACGAGAGTGCTCGCGGTACTGAATATCAGGCTTTCGGAGGAACCAAACCGGGACATACCGCCATCTTGCCTTTCACCCGTCTGCAGGGTGGTCCGATGGATTATACACCGGGTATCTTTGAAATGGATTGCGCCAATGGTTCTCATTGCAACTCTACCATCTGCGGTCAGTTGGCACTTTATGTAACGATGTACAGTCCATTGCAGATGGCTGCCGATTTCCCTGAGAATTACGAGAAGCACATGGATGCCTTCCAGTTTATCAAGGATGTGGCTGTAGATTGGGACAAGTCTATCTATCTGGAGGCTGAACCAATGGAGTATATCACCGCTGCCCGCAAGGCAAAGGGTTCTGATAACTGGTTTGTCGGTGGCGTTACGGGCATGAAGGCTCATCAGTCTACCGTAAAGCTCGATTTCCTCGAGAAGGGCAAGAAGTATGTGGCTACCATCTATCAGGATGCAAAGAATGCCAACTACAAGACCAATCCGCAGGCTTATGTCATCACCAAGAAGACTGTAACCAGCAAGTCTGTCTTGAAGTTGAACTCCGTTGCAGGTGGCGGATTCGCAATTAGCCTTCTTGCGCAATAAAATGCGGATTTGAGGTTGTTATGAGAGAAATTTTTCTTGAATTAATAATGATGCTCATGAAAAGAATGAATAAAATGTTGTTGGTTGCTGCATTGGCGGCAACCACACTTTCTGTTCAGGCAGAACAGAAGAAGGGACCGGCTTGGTTGAGTGATGCACTTTTCTATCAGATTTATCCATCTTCCTATATGGATACTGATGGCAATGGTATTGGCGACTTGCCGGGTATCACTTCCAAGTTGGATTACATCAAGTCGCTGGGTGTGAACGCCCTCTGGCTCAATCCGATCTTTGAGTCGGGATGGTTTGACGGTGGATATGATGTCATCGACTTCTATAAGGTGGATCCCCGGTTCGGTACCAATACCGATTTGGTAACATTGGTCAATGAGGCCCATAAGCGTGGCATGAAGGTTTGTCTCGACCTGGTGGCAGGACATTCCAGCACCAAGTGTGCCTGGTTTAAGGAGTCTTCCGAGAAAGATCCTAACCAGCGTTACAGCGACTATTATATCTGGATGAACGATATTCCTGAGAGCGAGAAGAAAGAAATAGAAGCCCGTCATCAGGAGGCAAGTCCGGAGTCTAGTACCCGAGGCAGATATGTGGAGGCGAATGCTCCTCGTGCCAAGTATTATGAGAAGAATTTCTTCGAGTGCCAGCCAGCCTTGAACTATGGCTTTGCTCATCCAGACCCAAATCATCCTTGGGAGCAGAGCGTAGATGCGCCTGGACCACAGGCTGTTCGCAGGGAGATACGTAATATCATGGCATTCTGGTTTGATAAGGGTGTGGATGGATTCCGTGTTGATATGGCGTCATCGCTCATCAAGAACGACCCCGACAAGAAGGAGGTTTCCAAACTCTGGAATGAGATGCGTGCATGGAAGGACAAGTACTATCCTGAGACTGTCCTGATTTCAGAGTGGGCTAATCCTCAGCAAGCCATTCCTGCCGGCTTCAACATCGATTTCTACATCCATTTCGGTCTTAAGGGCTATGCCTCTCTGTTCTTCGACCGCAAGACTCCATGGGGCAAGTGGGAGCAGAGCTATCAGAACTGCTATTTCGACAAGCAGGGCAAGGGTTCGCTTAAGGAATTTAGCGAGAACTATACCAAGGCTTTCAATGCCACCAAGAATCTCGGCTACATCGCTGTTCCATCTGCCAACCACGATTACCAGCGTCCTAACATCGGTACCCGCAACACGCCAGACCAGCTGAAGGTGGCGATGACCTTCTTCCTCACCATGCCAGGTGTTCCATTTATCTATTATGGTGATGAGATTGGTATGAAGTATCAGATGAATCTCCCTAACAAGGAGGGTAGCAATGAGCGCTCTGGTACCCGCACTCCGATGCAGTGGACCAAGGACAAGAATGCCGGCTTCTCAACGAGTGCGCCTGATAAACTCTACTTCCCTGTAGATACGGAAAACGGAAAGTTGACCGTTGAGGCTCAGCAGGGAGATCAGAATTCTCTGTTGTCATATACCCGCAAGCTGACCGCTTTGCGTCATTCAGCCAAGGCTCTTGACAATGAGGGCGATTGGAAGCTCCTGAACCAGAAGGGTCAGGAATATCCGATGGTATATGAGCGCACTTTGGGTGATGAGAAGTATGTTGTTGTCGTGAATCCTGGTGCCAAGGCAGCCTCTCTCAACATCAGCTCTGTAGGTGGCAAGGCAGTTTCTGTTCTTTCTACAGGCAAGGTTGTATATAAATCAGGCAAGAAGACCGATGCCATCAAAGCTTCAGGCATTAGTGCCGCCGTATTCAAGGTGGCTAAGTAACCTGTGAGCATGATTATTGCTAGCTTTATTAAATATCAGAATCCGCATGGCTCTCTGGGCTGTGCGGATTTTTTATACCGATTTTTCTTTTTAATAACTAAAGATATTTAAATATTTAATCCTATATTTGGCGATAAATAAAGAAATAACTATATTTGCAGCATGATTACGGAATATGGTATAGAGGCAAAGTCTAATTCTGAGATTATATCAGAATTGGGAGGACGATTCAAGCAATATCGTCTGTTCAGCAATCTCACTCAGAAAGAGGTGGCTGTAAAGGCTGGTGTGAGCATTTTCACCATTAGCCAGTTTGAAAAAGGCGAAGCTAAGAACATAGGTTTTGGCACTATTCTTTCTCTGTTGAGGAGCATTGGATTCCTGCAGGAAGCAGAGAAACTCTTGCCGCCGCTGCCAATGTTGCCTAGCCAAGTGAAGAAAATGAATGAAAAGAAGGAAAGGGTAAGACATGAAAGATAATGTTGTGCAGGTGAATTTGTGGGATAAGAATGTGGGCTTGTTGTCTTGGAATGACAAGCGGGGCTGCTCTGTTTTCCAATTTGACAAGGATTTTATGCAATATGGATGGAATATTGCACCATTGGTAGCGCCGTTGGATTCTGTTTATGTTCAAAGAACTTTCCCTATGTCTGGAAACAGAGAAAAACTTTATGCAGGTTTGCCTGAGTTCATAGCAGATTCTCTGCCTGACAATTGGGGAAATGTGGTCTTCCAGAAATGGATGGAAGCCAATCATCTGCAATCCAAAATTGTAAATGCAGTGGATAGACTGTCTTTTATCGGTAAGAGAGCAATGGGAGCCTTGGAGTTTCAACCTGCCCATATCCAGGAGGATGCATCTGTAAATATCGAATTGGCTTCACTTTATGAACTTGCTAATAAATTATTTCTGGATAGGCAGGATGTGAACATTGATATGAGCAACAGTCTTATTCTGGAAGATTTGTACAAGGTGGGAACTTCCGCTGGTGGTCAGCGTCCTAAGGCGATTATCGGCATGGATGAAACTACAGGTATTATTCGTTCAGGTCAAGCCGATTTGCCAACCAACTTTAAGCACTATATATTGAAGTTTGATACAAGCAGAAAAAATGAACTTCCTTTTACCAGGGTAGAGATGGCTTATTATCTGATGGCCAAGGATGCCGGTATCAATATGATGCCTTCTCGTTTGGTAGAGATTGAAGGAACCCGGAATTTTCTGACCCAACGCTTTGATAGAGTGGAGGGTAGAAAAATATATACTCAGACTTTAGCTGCCATGAGTTCCTTGGCTGATACTTACGAAGATTTGTTTGTGGTGGGTAGAAAACTGAATTTGTCTGCTGAAGAGCAAACCCAGCAGTATAGAAGAATGGTGTTTAATGTTCTTGCAGAGAATGTAGATGACCATACTAAGAACTTCTCATTTGTGATGTATCCCAATGGAGAATGGCATATATCGCCAGCTTACGACATCGTGTTTTCCGCCGATCCTGATTCACATTTCTATCGTAACCATGAACTTACGGTTCTTGGCAAGCGAAAGAATATAACGAAGCAGGATTTGATGCTTTTCGCACAAAGACAGGATATCAGAAATGCTTCTAGTATCATAGAAGAAGTGGAAGACGTAGTGATGAACTTCAAGTCTTATGCCGAAAAAGTGGAAATCGATGAGCACTGGATACGTAAAATAGAACGGGTTTTGGAAGAAAACCGTAAGTAAGCGATTTCATCAGGCAATATTTTTAGCCCCCTTACTCCTTTATCTCTTTCATGTTTGCAGGATTATAGGGAGTCAACTGCTGCATCTCCTGCTCTGTTGCTTCAGGCAAGGAAGGTATCTTGTTTCTGATGCAGAAATCGGTAATGGCGGCAGCTGATTCTTTGGGAGTAGAAGAGTCCGGTTTGATGGATTGCTTCTTTTCTACATACTCCTTTTCCGTGATATATAGCTCGGTAATCACATGGATGAGTTGCTGCTGCTTGTCTTTCTTGTGAGAGAAAAGATAGCTGTTGTCAGATTTCTGGAAGAGCAGGTCCTTGAAGGAATAGTAATCTTCAGGACTTATCTGGTAGGTTTCCACCACATGGTCGTAGATATCTGTCTGGGTATAACCGAAAAGCTGGTGCGTCAGATTCTTGTAGGTAGGAAGCTGGTTGATTTCTATCTGACAGATGTTCCGGGTGCTGTCCGTTTGAATACTGCCTATTGTCTGCTGATTAAGCTGAATGAGTTGGGTACCCAGAGAATCTTTCAGCTGATATTTCTTTCGATATTGCTCAATAAGTGTCTTCTCTTCCGGCCAAGGTCGGAAGGTTTCTTTGTCGCTGACCATGAATGCTCGCTTTTTGTCTTCGGAAACGAGTCGGCTGTTGTGAAGATTTCTTTTGGAATAGGCATTGAGATCCGTCTTTCCATTCTTCAGGTTGATGTAATACTCCACGATGCCGTCGTTGAAGTATTTCATTACAGAGTCGTTGGTCTGGTAACTGCGATAATATCCCTTGAGTCTGATGAAGTGAGGACGATTCTCTGTTACGTTCACATCCTCCAGCTTCTGTATTTTTGTGATATGTCCAGGCATCTTCTCTTCCTTGTTCTGTGCCATGAGACTGGTAGGAAGGAAGAGGAGAAGTACAAACAGATATTTCATATAATGATGATGTCTCATATTGATGATGCTTTAAAAAACTACTTAATGATGTGCAAAAGTAAGAATAATCAGTTAGATGCGCAAAGAAAATCAGTTATTATTAGGTTAAAACTGTAAGTAAGTAAACGATTTCATATAATTATAATAAGGAATCGTGTGGTTATTGCTTTTCTTTTTGTATCTTTGCAGCCGTTTGGCAATTGTGGGTACCAAATCATACATAAAGGAAAAATATCTAATAATAAATAAGAAGTAATGACTACACTTACAATTTCTATTATTGTCGTTTTCGTGCTCGGCTATGCTCTCATTGCTACCGAAAGCTTGACAAAGGTTAACAAGGCTGCGATAGCTTTGTTGATGTTGGTAGGTTGTTGGACCCTCTACATGGTGGATCCAATGCAGTATCTCCAGTTGATGCACCCTGATTATACAGGCGGCGCAGCAGGAATGGTGGAGAAGGTGACTGGAATCATCCAGGAACACCTGGGCGATACCGCCACAACTCTCTTCTTCCTGATGGGTGCGATGACCATCGTGGAAATCGTTGACCAGAACGGCGGATTCAACTGGGTTCGCAAGGTGATGAAGACCAAGTCGAAGCGTGCGCTCCTCTGGCGTATCGCTATCCTTACCTTCTTCCTCTCTGCCATCCTCGACAATCTGACCACCAGTATCGTGATGATCATGATTCTCCGAAAGCTCGTCACCGACCACAAGGATCGCATGGTTTATGCATCCCTCGTCATCATCGCAGCCAATTCGGGTGGTGCCTTCTCACCAATCGGCGATGTTACCACCATCATGCTCTGGAACAAGGGACTGATTACTGCTGCCGGCGTTATCGCCGAAATCTTCATCCCGTCTGTGGTTTCCATGGTGATTCCTGCCCTCATCCTTCAGACCATGTTGAAGGGCGAACTCGTGATGCCTGAGGTTTCTGCCCAGCAGAATGCATCGGTCAGCGATTTCACCGAAGGTCAGCGCAAGGCTGTGTTCTGGTTGGGAGTAGGCGGTTTGATCTTCGTTCCTATCTTCAAGAGTATCACCCACTTGCCTCCATTCGTAGGAATCCTTCTGGTATTGGGCGTTCTCTGGACTGCTACCGAAGTTTTCTATCGCGGTTTGCATCGTGGAGCTGATGCCGAGGGTACTCAGAAGCGAGTAACCAAGTTGCTTTCTCGTGTTGATATGAGTACCATCCTCTTCTTCCTCGGTATTCTGATGGCAGTATCCTGCCTGGCTGAGATTGGCGTGTTGACTGCTTTGGGTCAGGGCTTGAACGTCGTGTTCGATGGCAACCACTATCTGGTTACTGGTATCATCGGTGTGCTTTCAAGTATTGTTGATAATGTGCCTCTGGTAGCCGGATGTATGGGAATGTATCCTGTGGCAGCCGCTGGTGATATGGCTGTGGATGGCGTCTTCTGGCAGTTGCTCGCCTACTGTGCCGGAGTAGGTGGTTCTATGCTGATTATCGGTAGTGCCGCTGGTGTGGTAGTAATGGGCTTGGAGAAGATTACCTTCGGCTGGTATATGAAGCACATCTCCTGGATTGCTTTCGTAGGTTACATTGCAGGTATCGTTTGCTACTGGTTCATCCGCACCTTCCTTTATGCTATCTAAAGGATAATAGTTTTCTCTTACGTGGAAAAGTTTTTTTGAGAAAAAGTCTCAAAGTCTCATTTTCTATTGGAAATGTTGACTTAAAGACTTGATAGATAATAAGATAAAGAGAATGAGACTTCTCGGTTTTGGTGCCGAGAAGTCTCATTAAAGTATCATAGAAGTATCATTATTTTACTTTTTCTTTACAAGATACTTCATTCCATCTGCAAATCTTTTATGTTTTAACTCACTCATATTCGCCAGTTTTCTGCCGAATCCCATCAAACTGTTCACCTTGAGCGATGAACCTATCTGCTTTTTCAGATAGTCGAAAATCTCGGCGGCAGTCAGATATTCACCCTCTTTCTCATTCTCAACCAAATCAAAATAGAGCTGGAAATACTGGTCTATCGGCTCAGCCACCTCAAACTGGCAGTTGTTCTTCATGATCAACTTCACCTGTTCCGCATCAAAATAACTCTTTTCGCCATTGTGCAGGGCGGTCAGCGCCTGGGCGAAAAGCTGCTGATAGTTCGGACGCACGCTCACATCGATAGGCCCCGTCAGTTCCACACCGATGAATCTTCGGTTGCCGGATGGATCGGTGAGAATATCCGTGATGTTGCTCGTGGCGATGAACGAGGCGAGACGAGGAAATTCCATGACATGACTGCCATACGGAGGCTTGTATTTCAGCGTAGGCAACTGGATGAGATTCTTCAGAAATCCCTGCTGCACCTGTGGCGAAATCTGGTTGAACTCATCGAGATTGATGACCATAAACTGCGCCATCGCCTGATAAACCTGACGTTTTTCTGACAGAATCAGATTATCGTTATATCCCCACTGCAGCTCCGGTGGTAACAGCCGGCGACAGAAAGTACTCTTGTTGTAACCCTGCTTGGAAATGAGAAGCGGAGCCACCGAGTTGCCATACTGGCGATGGGTAAAGCCGCGCCACTGGTCAACCATGCCCAGAAACCAGGTGTAGAACCAGTCTGCCCAGTAAGGATTGTTGGTAGGAACCGTACGAGCCAAGGCACGTATATGGTCCTTTCCATCCCATTTGTCGTAGCATTGGAAGAGATATTCATCTATCGGATTATAATTCTTGATATAATCAGACTCTAGAAAATTCCTGACATCCTTGATGCTCACTCGGATATCGGCAAGCTGCACCTCCAGCGTCATGCGCTTCTGCACTCTCGGATCTACGGGCTGGAAACCATACCAACCTTTCTCTTTCGGCATGTATTCCACGAATTTCATCACCGTGTTGTATCTGAAGTTATATTTACTTTTCAGCAGCTGCATCATGCTCATGATATTCTCGCGAACGCTGTTCTTGTCAACTTTCTTTTCTTCTTCCGAAGTATCGGAACCAGGAATCATCTGCTGATTATCTTCCGTGTTGAAAGCCTGGTTCTGAGGGTGCATGTTGCTGTCAATTTTCATCGCCACCGCCTTGCTGTTGAAATAAGGTTTCGCATCGAGCGTCATCATAAAACTGTTGTGCATCGAAGGCTCAAAAGACAGGTTTGAGCCAGCTTCAATAGAAGGTTTCGGTCCGTCTGTGAGCACCGAAGCCTTGGCAATCGCCTGATATACAGGCAAAATCTGCTGGTAAGCGATGCGGTACAGTCGTTCGGCATCCGCCTCCTCTGCAGGCAGCAAGTCATCTTCATTGCAGAATTTCACCAATACGATAACCGACTTACCATCAGCACCTTCTAGCGCAGCAAAGGTAGAAGGCAGCATGGCAACCGAGCGCTTCACGCCCTCCACGCCGTCCGCATCCGTGATGTTTCCGAATTTCAGCATCAGGATACCGTTGCACGCCTTCATCTTCAGGTTGTTGTTTTCGTCTTTGGCGAATTCAGCAGCGGGGTAGATGTGCATCCATGTTGGCATATCCTTGTAATATTCGTAGCCGCTTTCCATATAGGTCACGTATTCGCGGAAATGGGTAACAGTAAGTCTGCTGTCATCTTTTGCGATTCGTTGCAGCAACTTCTCCATCGTCTTGGTGCTGACGAGGAGCTGCTTCTTGTTGTTTGTATGTACGATTGTTATCTTCATTGAATATATCGATTAGGATGTTTGTTTGTTAACTATTAACTGTTAACTATAAACTATAAACTCTTGTTTGCGTTGCCCAAAGTTTGGTTGATAAATTGGGCACTCGTTTCCCGTTGTGCGGGCAATGACTGCCCGTCACGTGTTCTCTAGTAGCCCGTCGCGTGTTCACCGGTAGCCCGTCACGTGTTCTCTGTGGGACCGTTTAAATGGCATGGCTGGAACATCTGGAGGGCAGAGAAAAAGATTAGCTTTTTGTGAAATCAATCTCTTCTGAGAAATGGTCGAATTCAACATCTTTATATCCGTATCTGGCGAAGAGCTGTTTGATATATGCCTGTTGTTCCGGCAGGAGTTTCAGTTGTCCCAGTTTGTAACGGTAGTATTGTCCTTTGCTGCCGAGGTAGTCTCTCATTTCGGCGCGCAGTGCAGGAGCGTCTTTCACTTTCATTTCGGCAAAGAGTTTGTCGAATCCCCATGCCATTTTCACGATACGCAGCGGAGCGAAGTACTTGCAATTCCCGTTTTTCAGGGCATTTGGGAAAATGGCATCCCCTCTATCAGTCTTCTCATTTTTATAGAGACCGGATAGATAGTGAATACATTTGTTTTTCATCGGACATGGTTCGGTGAAACAGTAGGTGATGTTGCTAGGTACGTTTCCGTACTCAAAAGCCTTTTTCAGTAATTCCTTTTCATCCATGTTTCTTAAGTATTAAGAATAAAACATTCTGTTTTACTAAACGCAAAAACATCCTGTTTATTGCCTTAAAAATGCTATTATTATCACTTCATAAAGCATTTTTTTTCGATGCAAGCAAGAAATCATGATACTTCTCGCTAATTTATGATACTTCGATGATACTTCTCCCTTCATTTTCAGAGAAGTCTCATTCTTGATAAAGTTCTGTGTATTAATGATATAATTCTTATTCTATACCGAAAAATGAGACTTTGATACTTTTTTCGAGATAAAAGATTTATACGTGCGTGTTAGCCTGTTTCGTAACAACTCTGCACCTCCGTAGAAAATAATTATTCTGCTCATGAGGGATTGGGGAGTTGCAAGATTGCTTTTGCCTTTCCATTAGATTTTTGGGGAATCATGGAGAAGAGGGTTACGAGTATTGTTGCTTTGGAAGATTTTCCTTGTTTTTCAAATAGTAGTAGAAAGATTTGGTTGATTTTGCGAGTAAAACAAAAGTTTTGAATAAATAATTTGGTAAATACACTTAAAAAGTGTACCTTTGCCTTGTTAAAACAAAAAGCTATCCCATTATGGAAATAAAAATAGAAAGCAACCAGATATATTCTCCGATAAGAGATAAATGGCTTGTGCTAAAGCCTGAGGAGGAAGTTCGCCAAAGATACGTTTGTCGTTTGGTGGATAGCTACGGCTATGGCATCAAACAAATGGGAGAAGAAGTAAAGGTGACAAACTCTCAACGTGGGCAAGGTGCTGCTCGTGCAGATATTGTTATCTGGCGAAATGAGGAGGATAAACGAAAAGGGAAGAATGCACTTATCGTAGTGGAGTGTAAGGCGGAAAATGTCACTATTCGCCAAGCTGACTATTTCCAAGGATATAATTATGCAGCTTGGGCTGGTGCTAAGTTTTTTGTCACAACTAACTTGAAGGAAACTCGTATCTTTAAGGTGGTAGAGGATGCTATGCCTAAAAAGTTGGAGGAAATTGCTGATATTCCTTCTGCTGATATGGTGGACGATGACAAGAAAATCAAGGCTATGCTGTTGCAGACGAAGGCTTTTACTCGTGATGAGTTCTCCCGATTGCTTTTTAAGTGCCATAACATCATTCGTAATAATGATAAACTATCACCTGAAGCAGCTTTTGATGAGATAAGCAAGATTCTGTTCATCAAAATTAGATACGAACGTACGAATTCTGGAACTCAAATTTTCTCAAAGGAAGAATTTTTGAAACAAAAGAAGATGTATGATGCCGTAAAGTCTAAAGAGTCACCTGATTATTATCAGTTTTTGTTTAATAAGACAAAGGAGGATTTTGCTAAAGACCATCTTTTTGATGAAAATGAAACTATCAAAATACGAGAGAATAGCTTTGAACAAATCGTGAAGGAATTACAAGTGTATAACTTGTCAACTACTTCTGATGATGTGAAAGGTATTGCCTTCGAGCAATTCTTGGGAAGAACGTTCCGTGGAGAGTTAGGACAATTTTTCACGCCTCGTACTATTGTTGATTTTATGGTATCTGTGCTTGACCCACAAGAAGGTGAGTATGTTTGTGATCCTTGTTGTGGTAGTGGTGGATTCTTGATTCGTGCTTTCGAGTATGTTCGTGAACATATAGAAAATGAAGTGGAAGTAAGAAAAGAGGATGTGAAAAAGTCTTTGTTTACAGACGATTATTCAAAGCTACCAAAGAAAGAACAAGAGAAAATCGATCAAAAGGTAATAGATGCTTTCGGCAAGATGAACTATGAGTTGGACATCAATAATCCAATGGGGCGTTTGCGCTCCCTTTCTTTCGATTGTATCTATGGAACGGATGCCAATCCTCGTATGGCTCGAACTGCCAAGATGAATATGATTATGCACGGAGATGGTCATGGTGGGGTTCATCATCATGATGGTCTCTTGAATGTCAATGGCATTTGGGAAGGCCGCTTTGATGTTATCCTTACTAATCCTCCTTTTGGGGCAAGAATAGACAAGGAATTAAAGATTACAGAAGCCGATAGGTTTACTGATATAGAGAAAATCAAAGCTTATGAAAAAAGATATGGTAAGGAAAGTTATGACAATGCGTTAAAGCAAGTCAATGATCATATAGATCAACCTATACTTGACCTGTTTCAAATAGGAAAGTTTAGTGGTCTTACCGAAGTCTTGTTTATAGAGCGTTGTTTGAATCTCCTAAAGCCTGGTGGCAGAATGGGTATTGTGCTCCCAGAAGGTGTATTGAACAATACAAACCTTCAAAAGGTGCGCGATTTTGTGGAGAGCAAGGCAAAGATATTGCTGATTGTGTCTATTCCGCAAGATGTGTTTATGGCAGCAGGTGCTACAGTAAAGCCTAGTTTGTTGTTCTTCAAGAAATTCACAGAGAATGAGGCTGAGGAATACAATCGTATCTATATTCAAGCATCACATGAGGTGGAAGCTAAGTATGATGAAGAAATGACGGATATAGATGCGAAGTTAGCAAAACGTGGTAAGGAGGCTTTGTCAAAAGATGAAAAGAAAAGCCTTCGTGCTCGCAAGAAAGAGTTGGTGGCTTTGATCGAGAACGAAATTAAAGTCTTAGTGAAAGAAAGATTTGACTATGTGATTCCTATAGCAGAGGTTCAAAAAGCTGGTATCAGTACTACTGGATCTAAGATAGAAAACGAATTGGAACCGCTTGAAAAGGAGTTTACGGAATATAGAAGGGAAAACAAACTTTGGGAGAAGCATGTGAAGGCCACGAAATACAATGTTTCTGATGACGGAACCATGTTGCGTACAAGATTTATTGATGGTGTCGCTTGCGAACCAGAACCATTCTATAGATATTAAAGAGAAATGAGTGTAAATACTTTTAAATATATCCATTTTGCCCACTATAAGGACATTCCGAATTGGAGTGTCCAATATGTGGTTGAGGAGAAATTGGGCTTTACCAAGAAGTACCCAATGGCTAAGATTGGCTCGTTCTTGTCTCGCTCTAAAGAATTAGTTACTTTACAAGATGATATTGTATATAAGCGTGTATCTGTAAGTACTATAGGTAAAGGAATTGCCGTTAGAGATACTAAATTGGGAAAAGATATTGGAACAAAGAAACAATATTTAGTAAAGAAAGGTCAGTTCTTGTTGTCTAAGATTGATGCAAGAAATGGTGCTTTTGGTGTTGTACCAGAAGAAGCAGATGGAGCTATAATAACTGGTAATTTTTGGGCTTTTGATGTTGATTATAATTTGTTAAATCCTCAATATCTTGTTCTAGTAACCCAAACAAAACAGTTTGTTGGGTTTGCTGAGAAATGTAGCAATGGCACTACCAATAGGCATTATTTGCAGGAGGTCGCTTTTTTGCAACAATCAATCCCTTTGCCTTCTTTGGAAGAGCAAATACAAATAGTTAGGGAATATAATTCCCAAATATGTCAGTATAAAAGCCTTGAAAATAGAAATAAAGCGCTAAAAGATGAAATTAATACTTTTATGAAAAATGAACTTAGAATTAGTAAAAAAGAAAATAGCAATAATATTTCGGGATTATTAAACTTTGTTCATTATTCAAAAGTAAGAGAATGGGGCTGTTCTTTTATAAGAAATAATAGTAACCATGGGGTAGAGACACCCTTTAACGTATTAAAAATTAAAGCGATTTGTTCTGTCGGTAGTGGTGGAACGCCTTCTCGAACAAATGCAAGTTACTATAAGGGAACTTATCCTTGGGTAAAAACAGGAGAGGTGTTAAATGATGTAATTTTTGAAACAGAAGAAAAGATTAGTTTGGAAGCAATAGAACGTAGTAGTGCAAAGTTATACCCAAAAGGTTCTTTGTTGATGGCAATGTATGGACAAGGAGATACTCGTGGTAGAACAGCTAAATTAGGTGTGGATGCAACGACAAATCAAGCATGTGCAGTTTTATTTAATATAAAAAATAATGTTGTCTTAACAGACTATTTATGGTTTTATTTGCAAATGCAATATGATGATATTAGAGCTTTAGCTAGTGGCAATAACCAACCAAATTTAAATATAGAAAAAATTAAAAACTATGAAGTTGTTGTTCCACCTTTGTCTGTGCAAGAGACAATTGTATATAGGGTTATGGTGTTGAAAAACAAAATTAAAGATAATTTAAAAATGGCTATTGTTAAAAAACAAAAAGCAGAGACAAACTTTGAACAAACAATATTTGAATAATTATGAGATTAAAGAAATTATATATAGAGCATTACAAGAACATTCATGGTGAATATTCTTTTGAAGGGAATCAAGGCTATATAGCATTGATTGGTTTGAATGGTTCAGGTAAGAGTAACTTGCTGGAGGCCATAAGCTTGGTGCTTGATACCATGTTTGGGCTTCAAGTCAAGACTCCTATAGGTAATTTCTGGATAGAGTATGAGATGGATGGAGAAACTTGCTTTTATGGTAATATCGACCAAGCTGGAAATGCTATAGAATTAGATTCGCAGCCTAAGATGCCTTCCATGCTTATCTCATGTTATAGTGGAGAAGATGACCGTTTGTGGAATTTCTGCTATAAGGATTATTATGTTCGTTTCTTTAATGCAGCCATTGGTGGAGGTGAATATAAGCCACAGAGTCTTTATGTCAACAGGTATTGTTGGAAGATTGCTTTTATTTCTTTACTCTTTAGTGAAAATGAAGAGGTAAAATCCTTTGTTAAGAACATCTTAAAAGTAGATGCTCAACAAGTGACCGTGCAATTCACTCGTCGTGAGAAAAATAAGGCTAATAGCCATGATGCTTCTAATTGGTACGCTCGTATAGAAGAGAAATTTGGAAAGGAAAGAATTCCTATGGAGGTGTTGAAGTATGAGGACTTGATATGTAATTCGTATCCCAACTTAACACCAGATGCCCAGGTATTTTATTACCTTTATTTCCTTTGTATGCCTGGGCGAAATCTTAATTCAGATATGCGAGCTGATAAGTTGATAGAAAATATAGACATACAGGTAAATGGCTATAATTTCGAAGACTTGAGCGAAGGTGAGAAGAAACTCATCCTCATCGAATGCATTACAAAAGTGCTAGGTGATGAAGATGCCCTTGTCTTATTTGATGAACCTGATGCGCATACTCATATAGCGATGAAAAAAGAACTCCTTAGAGTTGTTTCGGAATTTGAAGGTCAAACGATAATGACTACTCATTCTCCAATGTTTTTGAACAAACGTTGGCATGGATACCATACAGAGAATATTTATTATATGCATGATGGTATAGTTGAAAATGCAGATGGGCTAAAACATCTAAGCGATTTGACTGATGGAGCAATAGATTACTTTGAAGGTTCTTTTATCCTAAGTTCGAAGAATATTTTAGTGACGGAAGGACCTTATGACATTATGTATCTGAAGTATGCTATAGATATATTTGAACGAGAAGATATGAAATATGCAAAGTTAAATAATATAGCATTTATGCATGCAGGAGGAGCAAGTAATGCTGTTGCGATGTATAGGGAGACTTTGTATCCTATGATTTCTAAAATAGAGCATCTTGTATTCTTGTTTGATTATGATATGGAGGGATATAATGGAAAGGAGAAGCTGATGCAGCAAGTTTCTGCCAATTCAGACAATGTAACCACGTCGTTGTTTTATCAAGACAATTATGGTGTGGTTAGGTTACAGAAGCCTAAAGAGAAAGATCCGAATTCTTATATATTGGAAGATTTGTATGATAGTGAATCTTATAAACCTATTATGGATAAAATTCATGTGGTATCTCACAAAGAAATACGCAATGTTAAATGGGAGGTAAAAGGAAGTAAACGTCCAAAAACAATACCGGAGGCAATAAAAGTTTATATAGAAGAAAACTATCTTTCTTTTGGTAAGGAATGGATAGAAGGCTTTAGGCCAGTATTAGATAAATTAATACAATTGTTTAATTTGTAATTGATGGAAATTATGTTAAAAGAAAGAAACATAAAAATAGCAGTGTTCTCTGCGTTGCTTGTTAGTTTGTTTATTGCATTCATCTTCAATTTGACATTGTCAGTTGGCGAAGGTACAGTTATGCCTCTTTCAAATGGTGATTGGTTGAATTTTTGGGGAAGTTATGCTGGTAGTGTTCTTGCTTTGGTTGTTGGCTTGATTGCAATATATTATACAAATGCTAATTGTGAACAGACATTATTGCAGCAAAATAAAATATTGAATTATCAGCAAACGATAAAGGAACAAGAAGAAAGAAATGTGTGTTTGAAAAATAATCTGAATTTATTGAATTACGCAGAAATACAAGGAATAACAGCAAGTATCAATCAAAATGATTTAATATCTTCAAAAGAAAAAATAGTGAATAAGAAAGCTGAGATATATTCTTGTGATTTGCAGCTTCGATATGTCTATGGTTATGATCTTAATGAGCCTAGACCAAAAGAAGAGCAAACGTATAAGGCTTGTTGGGAACAATGTATTTCTGAGTTGTCTGTCCTTTTGGATAAACAGTTGGAATTGGTTATGCGTATAGCTCAAAATCAATCAGATTTAAGTATGAAAAATGGAAACTCTCAGATAATATCTAATGCAGAGTCTCTCTTGAAACTTGGTGTGACTTTAGAACAAAAAATTGAATATGAAAATACTATTATGGGGGCAAAAAGTGAGATACTTCTTTTAGATAAAAGAATAAATGCTTATGTATCAGATATAAATTTGATTTTGACGGCAATTAATATGAAGTCTGAAGAATTATTAAAAGATACCAAGAGGTTATTTGATTTATCTATTGTTGTTCAAAAAACAAACAGAGAAAAATGTAAAATATAGGAGAAAATAATATGGACTTCGTTAAAATACAAGGTTATAAATCATTCAAGAAAATAGCGGTTTGCTTGCATCCTATCAATCTCTTGATAGGCGCAAATGGAGCTGGCAAAAGTAATTTCTTGTCACTATTCGAAATGTTGGGCAATCTCTATGAAAAGAGGCTGGCTTCATATGTAGCCCAAATGGGTGGAGTCAATAAGTTCTTTTATCAAGGTTTGAAGCAAACAGAGAAAATAGAAATAGAGATAGGACAGAAGTTAAATTCTTATGTTTTATCTTTGATGGAATCCGATGGAAAATTATTGATAGCTCATGAGAAATTGGGATATTCTTATTTTGGACAGTTGTCTACGGTAGATATAGGGAAGTATCAAGAAGAAGCTGGGTTAAAGGATTATGATGGAATGCGCAGGGGAGATTATATAAAAGGTTATATCTCCCAAATCCGCAAGTTTCACTTCCACGATACAGGTCGCCGTTCTCCATTTACGGCTGATAGCCATATCGTGAACGATGCTTATCGTATGTATGAACATGGTGAAAATCTGGCGGCTATCCTCTATCGTATTCAGCGAGAGAAGCCGATGGCTTATCGTCGCATTATCCGTGTCATTCAGAGTGTGGCTCCCTATTTCTCGGATTTCTATTTCCAACCAACCGAAGCAGATATGGTGCGCTTGCAATGGCAGGATAAGTATAGTTCTATGATTTACGGACCGACCGACTTGTCGGATGGAACCATTCGCTTTATTGCCTTGACCGTGCTCTTTATGCAGCCATGGTTACCACGAGTTATCATCATTGATGAGCCAGAGCTTGGTTTGCATCCTGTGGCTATCGAAAAACTTTCGGGTTTGATTAAGATGGCGGCACAAAAGGGTACGCAAGTTATCGTTGCTACCCAGAGTGCTGAACTGATTAGTAACTTTGAGCCAGAGGATGTCTTGACTGTTAATCAGAACGAAGATGGTACAACCATCAATCGGCTGAATAGCGAAGAGTTAGGACATTGGCTTGAGGATTATACACTTGGTGATTTGTGGAAACAAAATATCATGAAAGGAGGTCAGCCACGATGAAACGACTAATCATAGTGTGTGAGGGTCCTACGGAACAAGAGTTTTGTACAGAAGTGCTTGGAGTGGAGTTTGCTAAGCATGATATTTATGTGGAAGCTCCTGTCATCAAGCATTCGCATGGTGGTATCGTGCCTTGGGCTACCATCAAAAAGCAAATATTGAATCATCTTCAAGAAGGTGATGTCTATGTCAGCATGTTGGTGGATTACTATGGCATCAAAGACCAGTTCGGGTTTCCTGGATGGGAAGAATCTAAGGAGATAGTGGATAAGACGGAGCGTATTCATTTCTTGATAGATAGAATGGCGAAGGATATTCCTGAGCAATATCGCTTTCGCTTCATTCCATACATACAACTTCATGAGTTTGAGGGATTGCTGTTCAGTGATGTGAGTGCATTCTTGAACAGTTTTGAGGAGAGTGAGTTTGATTATGCAGAGCTGCAGGCCACGGCAGAGGCTTTCCAATCGCCAGAGCTTATCAACAATAGTCCTGAGACAGCTCCGTCCAAACGATTGATAGCTGCTATTCCTGATTATAATAAGGTAGTTGTTGGCATTTGTGTTGCTATGGACATTGGTTTGGAGAAGATTCGTGAGAAATGCCCTTTGTTCAATGAATGGATAGAGCGGTTAATGAAGTGATACTTGACGAGTTTTACTGGGGCTATTAAGCAAGAATCCTGCTGGCAGTGATGCCGGAAGGATTCACTTTTCCATAAATCGAACCTAAAGTTCGACCTTGTATTTTCTAACTATGCAATTTCTCTTGAAACCTGAATAAGGCTAATTACCTTTAAAAACTAAATCTACTATATGAATAACGCTGCAAAATGAACTGTTCTTTATCTTTTACTCGGCAGTTGTTTGCTGCTCTGTTTCTGCAGCCTGCTGCTGAGTTGTCTCCTGCTGAGATTACCCTTTATGTCGTATGACAACAATTTTAATCTTCTATGACAACAGATTTCCATTCCAAGAGTTTCCTGTCTAGTATAATCTTCTTAGCTTCGCCTCTTTTACCATCTATATAATAGTACTTGGCGAGTGACTCGTCAAACTGGGATACGAAGGCGGCTCTTACACGGGCGCATTTCTCATTGATGGAATTGGAGAGGGGGTTGGTCAAGGCATCTATGCTCTGGCGAATCTTCTCTGCAGATAGATGCACAGGGCTTTCCTGCTTGGCGCAAATGTCGAGATAGATGGTGTGTAGCTCTTCTCGATAGTCGGAAAGGCTCTTGAATACGATGCCCTCCTCATGGCGCAGGAAGAGGATGAATACAGCTTTTACCAATGGCTCCATCTTGATTTGCATATCATGATAATCGGGCAGGATGATGTCGTATTTCTCCGTGATAATCAGTCGGCTCAACTGCTTCTCGGGGAAGAGATACTGCTTGAGCACCCATTCGCTCACACCCCTAAGTTGTAGGTCTCTCACTTGGTGATATACCTCCCGCATCTTTTCCTTTACATCTTCATCAAAGGTTTCGTCTGCTGGCAGCTGTGGCTTGTAATCACCTAAGGTGAATTCAGGGACAGAACTACAGAATACATTGGCACTGGAGAGTTGCTTGTCTAGTAGCTTCTCCATCTGTGGCATCAAGTCGGCATCCTCCTGAATGGATATTGGAAAGGCATTTACATAGTCTATGCCGTCCTCGCTTCTTTCGTATTGCATGATGCAAGGAGGCAAATTCTCGGCATCTTTCTTTTCATCAAGAAGTTGCAGAAGAATGTCGGAGGTGGCAGCCTGTGAGAAATCCCCCTTCGTCATCTGTGGAAAATTGTATACGGCAGCATCCCTTATCTCATGCATCAGATAAGGGAAATAGATGAAGTTGATGGATTCCTTCCACAGCAGCTTTCGTATCTCTTCCAAATGGTTGATGATGGAAAGATTCAACTGCTCATTGTATCCTTGCTCCACGAAGAACGCATAACCACGCCACTGAGTGGGGAAGTTCCTGAACCTCAGTGCCTTTACTTTTCTTGTTCTACCAGCCATATTTCTTACTTAATTTTCTCTATCAAGATATCTTTCCATTGCCCATATAGGTCATAAGGGTCTAACTGAGAAAACATCTCAGTATATGTATCCTTAACAATAAGGAAATTGCCACCTCCCATATAGTATGATTGCCAACTTTCAGGTGGCGTGGTACGGAATAAATCGCAGTCGCATGCCTGGAGGGCAGGGCAAAGCAATATGGCTTGTTCCCAACTGATGGTATAAGCAAAATTGGTGTGATATAGCTTGCCATCGGAAGTCACCATCCAAAGTCCACCCCCTTCTCCTTGCGCCCCTTCTCCTGCAAAGGAGAATGCGATAATGTCAAGATGTAGGTAATCCTTATAATTTTCAGAATTGATTTCTATTACATTCATAATCTTATCGAATTATATATTCGCAGCAAATATACGACAAATAGAAAGAATTGCCAAATATTCTGTGATATTTTTTATTTTTCTTTTCGATTTTTTGCCCGATGTACGAGATAGATGCCCAGGGCTAACCAGAATGCTGGCCCAAACACACTGTTGCCATTGATGGCAGCGCCTAGAAAGGAGGCACTGCCTAGGATGACGCAAAACCAGCCGAATCCTTTCATCATTCCTGTTCCTTTTTGACCTCAATCTCTGTTTCGTCCAATTTCTTGGAGCATAATACTGCTATCAGTCCAATAATGGCATTGATGAGTGATAAGCCGAATGCCCAACCAAATCCTATCTTTCTCTTTCTGCCGAGGCAGCCGATGCCGAATGCTATCGCAACCGCAATTACAAATAATACTAATCTGTCCATACTCTAGTTCGTTTGAAAATTTTGGGGGCAAAGATAGTGTAAAATCTGATAATCAGCAAATCTTTTAGCTCCACAAGCCTTGTGGAGGTGCAAAAAACAGGGAAACGCTTGCCAATCTTAGTACATTAGTGTAACTTTGAGGCTCAAAAGCAAACAAGTTTAACATGAAATGATTTAAGCTTATGAAACGAATGGTATTGTTATTGCTGGTGTTCCGATGTTTTCTTGTTTCAGTTCCTTGATTGCTCTGAGGATAGTGTCTGAGCTACAAGTGCGAAGTGTCGGATGATGCGAGAGATGGTTCATCAAACGAGTAGTGACATCCTCAATATATGAGCCACCACAGAAGTAGATACTCATGAGAGAACGGGATGATTTCGCTGTACTGATAACCGAACGATCTACACCTTAGGTCGAGGGTTGAGTCGATTACAGAAGAAAATGTGGAGTCAAATTGCTCTATGACCCGAAAATATTCCTCCAAAAGGAGTGAGTTTCTCAGATTTAATTTGTATATTTGCCATGTCATATCAGAGTTTTGCTTGTTTTCTTTACGCAACACGAAGATAAGTGAAAATTCAGACATGGCAAAATACTTGGCAACTTTTTGTTGATCAGGATATTATAAAGATACTTAAACTATAGTGTTGCGGAATTAAGAATGATATATCATGGATTTAATAGATAAGCCTTTTAAGGAATTACTTGGAATGCACTTCAATATTCCAAATTACCAAAGAGGGTACAGATGGGAAAAGGAACATATTGAAGCATTGCTCAATGATTTGCAGGAATTTGCCTTAAAAGAAGGAAAAGAGCCAGATGAGTTTTATTGCTTACAACCTGTTGTTGTGAAGAAAAACATAAAATTGTCTTCCGAGACTGGGAAAACGGTTTATGACCTTCTTGACGGTCAACAACGTCTCACCACATTGTGGCTGATTCTAAATGACCAAAGTTTCAAACTCTTATGGGACACAACAGATAAAAGCCATCAATTGCTCTATGACTTGCAGTTTGAGAGCAGAGATAATTTGTTGAATAAGGTTACAGACAGCAGCATTGATGCATTAGATAATATAGACCTATATTATTTAAGGAATGCGGCAGACGTTATTGAGAAATGGGATGGAGACAAATTGGAGGTAATTAGCGTCCTGGCTCCAAAGACGCATATAAATCAAGGCGTAAAAGTAATTTGGTATGACCTGACAGATCAAGTTACTAGTGATGAGGATGAAACTCTTCAATCCTCTTCAATCAACGTGTTCTCTCGACTAAACCATGGAAAAATCTCTTTGACAGATACCGAACTTATTAAAGCCCTCATGTTGCAGAGTGATATTTATCCTGATGCAAATGACACCTGCGGGGCACAAGTAATGAAAGAACGTCTTTTCCGAATTTCAACAGAGTGGGATTATATGGAAAAGAATTTGCAGGATGATAATTTATGGTCTATGCTAGTCCCAAATGACTATAAGCCTCTCAGCAGAATGGAGCTTCTTTTTAACTATGTGGCAAAAGAGATTCAAAAGGAAAAAAAATATAAGATTATTGATAAGCAGCGTGAAACATATTTTGTTATAGAACAATTCTTACGAGAGCCGGTTAGCGAAGATGAACTTCTCCGGTTGGGGTATTCGCAGGTTAATGGTAATTCTATTCCAAATTACATTAAGCATGCCATTCAAGTTGAGAAACTTTGGATGTCAGTGCGTGATGCTTTCAATGCAATAAAGAATTGGCATCTAAATTTCGAATTATACCATCTGTTAGGTCTGTATAGTCTGTTAAAAACTCACAAAACAAATTTGTTGAAGAATTTGAATACCATTCTAAATAAATATCAATCTCTATTGAAGAGTAAATTCAAAGAGTGGTTGGAATTTGAGATTGGTAAAGAGATAAGAGTAGATGCAGGTGAGGATGAAAAAAGAAGTCTTTCTGATATACAATATGGAGAAGATGACACTGCGCTTAGAAAGATACTGACAGCCTTCAATGTATATCAGCATATGAAATCCTCAACCAAGGAGCCTTTTGATTTTTATAGCTTCAAAAAGTTTAATGTGACCAGTCTTGAGCACATCCATCCTCAAAACTTATCATTTAAGGAGGGACAAATAAAACAGGAGGACATAGAAAAGTGGATAGAAGATGAACAAAAACGCCTGAAAGACAGTCCACTTGAATCTGCAGAATTGATATTAGCAACGCTGGAAAAGGTGTTCGCTGATGGGCGCGACTTCAATGATAAGAAATTGGAAATTCAACGACTTGTGGACGAAATTGACAAGGAACACGACAAAGAGGCAGGAATGACTGAAGGACATATGCATACATTGTATAATATGGCACTTGTTGATAAGGACACGAATGCCGCTCTTGGCAATAATGTTATAGATCGAAAGCGTAACATTTTGAAAGACAGAGAATCGCTCGGTAAAACATATGTACCACTTGGTACGAGATATGTTTTCAACAAATCACTTTCTCCACAAGTGCAAGGAATGAAACTGTGGTCTGAACAAGATCGGAAACATTACTTTGATAAAATCGAAGAAGCGTATAATTATTTTGTAAAAGAAACAAAAAATAGCAATGAGTGATATAAATTCTAATTTCATCGATTTTCTTGGTATGCACAACATCTGTATACCTATGATACAGAGAGACTATGTACAGGGGAGTTCTTTTTATTCGTCTAAAAGAGACGAATTCTTAGATTCTTTATTGATGGCAATAACAGACGTCTCAAAGCCATGTAATCTTGACTTCATATACGGTTCAACCAAAGGTGGACGTTTCCTTCCGCTGGATGGGCAGCAACGTCTTACAACTCTTTTTCTACTACACTGGTATTTGATTGCTAGAAACATGCATAATGACAAAGAATCTACAATGCAGATAGCAGGAGTCAAGGTGTGGGAAGAACATAAGTTTGAATATGAAACAAGATTGAGTTCGAGTGCTTTTTGCACAAAGTTAAAATTGTTAAAGGAGATTGACGGAAAAGAGCTGGTATCACGAGTAATCAAGGAACAGCCTTGGTTTTCTGATAGTTGGTTGCTAGACCCAAGTGTCGTGTCAATGCTTGAGCTCCTTGATTCACTCAATAATAAGGTAAATGGTGTACTTGCAAAAGGGGTGGATTTGCATGATATGTTGTCGTACTTATTAGAAACAAAATGCGTCAATTTTGACCAGTTGGATATGGGCAAATTTAAGCTTACAGATTCCTTATATGTCAAGATGAATGGGCGTGGAAAGCAGCTTACTGTGTTTGAAAACTGGAAGGCTAGGTTCATTCAATTGTTGGAGAACAAATATAGTTTTACCTGCTACGAGTGGAGCGATGAAAAGAGAAAAGACTATGCTAAAAGTCTGAAAGATTACTTCGCTCATAGTATTGAACATGAATGGACGGATCTCTTTTGGAATTACGCAAAAACTGACTATAAGGAAAGATTTGTGAAATTCAGCCAAATGTCTCAGGATGAACAAGAAGCAAATCCTTTGGAGGGACCATTGATTGATAGTTTGTTTACCAACTATTACAATTACATTCTGAAGCTGTGTTACTATGAGATAACTGCTGATTCAGAGGTGGCATATGATGAAAAACAAGAGAAAGATCTTTTGAGTAACTCGGATGTTGTGAAGTTTATTTTTTGGACTTTAGACTTCTTTGCTGGCATCGGAAACATCAAATCGTTTTTTGAAGAGTTGTTTTACTTGGATACAAAGGACGAGGCAATAGCAAAATCCAAAACAAAATTATTTCTCTCTGATGAGCCAGATGCAGATATTTTCAGAATGGTGATAGCAAATAAGTGCTCGGTTGACAACCAGGTTCTGCTATTTTTGCTATTAAAATACTGTAAGCAAAACAAAGTAGATTGTGTCGATGAAAATCTGCGCCGCTATGTGCGTTGGTGCCGAAACTACCTTGAGGATAAAAATCAGCGTTTGACTGTAGATATGAAGATGCACTCTAATGTGCGTCTTAATGACTTGTCATCATACTTGTCAGACGCTGGCGCATTTATTAAAGCACCTGCAGATCTTAAAGCAGCATTAGAAGATGATGTGTTTATCTTAATGGAAAATTCTGGCTATCTGCATGGATATTTAAAGGCATTTGACTTAGCCAATCCAAATTTAGCAATAGATTTCTTCATGGCGTTTAGGAGTGCGTCAAATATTGAGAAAATGCGCCTTCTTGTGGCATATGGTTTTACTGGAGCTGATTGGGGTTGGTGCGCACATGGTACACGTCATTTCTTTGGAAATGGAGAGCGATGGGATACATTGTTCCGTCATGCAGCTACAGCCAAAGCGCTTAAACCCATATTGACAGAAATAGCAAAAGACTATGCATCTACTCCAGATATATCGAAATTAATAGATACAAAATTATGCGAGTTGGTAAGTAAAAGAGAGTACAGCTTTGCTTATTATATCATTAAATATAGAGATTTCGCAGAGAGTTCTGTTTGGTGGCGTATGGACGATGGAAAAAGTGGTCTACATTTCTTCTCCTACGCTAATGAATTTGACGTGATTACAATTTCCCAATATAATTCTCGTCCATTAAATGCATATCATACAGACCCATACGCATGTGTCGTTGCACAATATTTTAGGCACAATTATCCGGATTTATATAATGACCTAGACTATACCAGTAGATACAGTGACAAGGCATGGATAACGTATAAGGGTAATAATGTGCTTTATTTTACAAGTGATGGTTTCACTATAATTGATTGTATAGGCGAACGTCATGTTTTGGTGGGAAAGAATCAAGATAGAATAGACAAAGCAATTGACGAATTGAAAAAATATTTCAGTATTCAGTAATAGTTTCCCGCTCGCTAGTAAACTGGTCTGTTCAAAGTACAAAAAGGGTTTAACGAGTCGATTTGTTCATGAGGTCGACTCGTTTTTGAGAGTATATAATAAACTGTGTTAGGCTATAATAATAGTTTAATACAGTTTTTATAATATGGACAATTTGGAAATAGACTACAAGAAAGCCTTCCAAATGAACGTTTTAATTTGCTCATGTTTACATTACTTTGTACCATATCTATACAGACTTTAAAATTCTTCAGCAAAGATAGGCGGTTATTATTTTACATGAGCAGAACTTAACATCCTTTTGGTACCGATTGGTGCGCTATGATGGTTCCGCTTCAAGTGATACGATGGTACCGAATGCAGTGCTATGATGGTACCGATTCGCCGATACTGTCACAAAAATACAAAAAATCGTGAAGTCTTGAGAAATAACACAAAAAAGCCAGATTCTATGGGGGTGTAATTTAAACTGTGTCAAGGCTTGTTCTTAACTTTCATTCCCACTCCCTGCTGGGGGCATGCCCCCAGCAGGGAAGCCTTTTCGGCTGCAAAGTTACATAATTTTAAATCTATCTCCAAATTTTATTGCCAATTGTTGAGAAATTTGTCCCCAATTTGCCAGTGGCATAGTCCATTTCTTACGGATGTTGCGGTAAGCTAAGTACACAAGCTTCTCCAAAGAATTATCCGTAGGAAAGACCCCTTTAGTCTTTGTGACCTTTCTTACCTGTCTGTGATACCCCTCAACCGTATTGGTCGTATAAATGAGTTTACGGATGGCTGGAGTATATTGGAAATACTCTGTCAGACGTTCCCAATTGTCACGCCATGACTTGATGACAATTGGGTACATCTCTCCCCACTTAGACTCTAACAGGTCTAAATTAGCAGCAGCGGAGTCTTTGTTTACTGCACCATATACTGTTCTTAAATCCTTGATAAACTCCTTTTGATGCTTACTGCCAACATACTTGATGGAATTGCGTATCTGATGGACAATACAGAGCTGCACAGAACTCTCAGGAAATACGCTTTGGATGGCATCTGGGAAGCCTTTGAGACCATCAATACAACAAATCAAGATGTCTCGAACACCACGGTTCTGAAGATCCGTAAGAACTTCTAGCCAGAAGTTAGCTCCTTCACTCTTAGACACATACATACCTAACAGTTCTTTTTGGCCTTCCTTGTTGATACCAAGAATGTTGTAAATGGCTCGTGTGACAGCTCTGCCATTCTCATCCTTTACCTTATAATGGATAGCATCAAGCCAGCAAATGGCATATACAGGATCGAGCATGCGAGACTTCCAGGCGGTGATTTCGGGTAATACACGGTCTGTTATAGAGCTGATAGTATCGGCTGATAGAGTTGTGTTGAACTCACGCTCAAAGTAGCTGCTGATGTCACGTGTGCTGGTGCCCATGGCGTACATCTCAATAATCTGGTCTG
>OGKV01000009.1_pt1 | contig 126552 bp, 109 predicted proteins | sample 1572651 | NCBI WGS metagenome assembly OGKV01 (sample SAMEA2581985, study PRJEB24529) | metagenome | biome: Human gut stool | place: China | collected 2011
GGAATGGGATTCAATTTGAAGAAATATTTGGGTATAAAACGATAAAACTCAATTTTGTTTTTTTTATCGTCAGGGATAACTATGCCCTTTTGTGGGCTTTGGGGCTGTTTTGTTATCGATAAAACAAGAAAAGTAAAGTTTCTATACAATATAATAAGATTCCCTTTGTGAAGAAAGACTACGATTCAACTAGAATATATAGAAACACACACAAAAAAAGGGTGCGTCACAGACTTATGACACACCCTCTTTTTATTTGTTGAAACCATTATATAATCATGAAATCACTCATCACATCATCCGATATGTAAAGACCTTCCCGAGTGAGGGAGAGCCTGCCGTTCTTTATTTTCATCAGCCCCCGGCTGATATGCGACTGGGCTTCCTGGAGCAGTCTGTCTGCCAGTTCTTTTCCGAATTCCTGCTCCATCTTCATGAGGTTTATTCCGTCGCATGTTCGCAAGGCGGTTGTTATCAGATCGTTGTATCGGGTGAAAATATCTAGCTGTTCACTCTCAGAAGGCAGAATGCCATCGCCGATGCTTCGAATATAAGTCTGGATATTTTCGATATTCCAGCTGCGCTGCTTCCTATTGTAGGAGTGGGCGGCTGCTCCTATTCCGATATATGGTACCTCGTGCCAGTAACTGCTGTTGTGGCGTGAACGGAATCCCGGACGGGCAAAATTGCTGATTTCATAATGTTCGTAGCCTGCTCCAGTAAGCTGGTCTATCAGGGTTTCATACATCTTGCGACTGGTTTCTTCATCTATTTCGCTAATCTTTCCCTGTTTCTGCATATGGTAGAGGGGCGTTCCCTCTTCGTACATCAGACTGTAGGCAGATATGTGTTCCACATCCAGCTGTATGGCATGCCTGATATCGCTCATCCATTGGGAAAGAGATTCTTCGGGAAATCCGAACATCAGGTCGATACTGATATTGCGGATGCCGATATTGCGGAGCCGGTCGACGGCTTCTTCTACCTCTCTGGCGTTATGACGGCGATGCAGAAAGTGTAAGCGCTCATTGCTGAAGGTCTGCGCTCCCATGCTGATTCTGTTGACGGGGAGTTGCTTCAGCGTCTCACAGAAATCACCGGTTACATCGTCCGGATTGCATTCCATCGTGATCTCCATATTCTCTGCCAGCGTATAGTTTTTTCTGATAGCAGAGAAAATCTGGTTGAGTTGGAAGCCGTTGAGCTGACTCGGGGTTCCACCGCCCAGATAGATGGTTTCGATAGTTTCATTGCTTCCGAGAGCGGCTTTTGCCGGGCGCATCTGCATCTCCCGGCAGAGAGCTTCAGTGTAATCATCCCTTAACTTGAGGGAGGTGGTACTGTAAAAACCGCAGTAGATGCACCGGCTTTCACAAAAGGGGATATGTATGTATAGTCCTGCCATATTTCTGAACTTCTTTTTCTATATATAATAAGGTGTAAAGACAAAAACATGTCTAAACAAAGTGCAAAAGTACTAATATGTTTTAAAAAATAGAAGTTTTTTGCCCAAAACTTTTGGCAATGTGCGATTTTTTTTGTACTTTAGTAGCATGAAACAGAAAAACCGGTGGTTTGACTGTGGATTGCAACTAGCAAATTTAAGTATAACCCTTAAAAATCTATAAGCGTCATGAGAGTTTATCAGACAAATGAGATTAAAAACATTGCGCTGTTGGGCAGTGCGGGTAGCGGCAAGACTACACTTGCCGAGAGTATGTTATTTGAAGCAGGCGTTATCAAGCGTAAAGGCTCTGTAGAAGCGAAAAATACGGTGAGCGACTACTTCCCAGTTGAGTTGGAATACGGCTACTCTGTGTTCCCTACAGTTTTTCATGTAGAGTGGAACAACAAGAAGCTTAACATTATAGATTGCCCAGGTAGCGATGATTTCGTGGGAGGTGCCATTACATCTCTCAATGTTACCGATCAGGCAGTTATCCTTATCAATGGTCAGTATGGTCCAGAAGTAGGTACACAGAACAACTTCCGTTATACAGAGAAGTTGGGCAAACCTGTCATCTTCCTGGTAAACCAGCTCGACTCAGACAAGTGCGACTTTGATAATATCATAGCCACCATGAAGGACATTTACGGTTCTAAGTGTGTGCAGATACAATATCCTATCGAGACCGGTTCAGGCTTCAATGCTCTCATTGACGTCTTATTGATGAAAAAATATTCCTGGAAGCCTGAGGGCGGTGCTCCTATTATTGAAGATATTCCAGAAGAGGAAATGGAGAAAGCCATGGAACTTCATACGGCTCTTGTAGAGGCTGCAGCCGAGAACGATGAGGGACTGATGGAGAAGTTCTTCGAGAGTGAGAGTCTGACAGAAGATGAACTTCGCGAGGGCATCCGCAAGGGATTGGTTACCCGTAGCATCTTCCCTGTATTCTGCGTTTGTGCAGGTAAGTCGATGGGCGTTCACCGCCTGATGGAGTTCCTGGGCAATGTGGTTCCTTTCGTAAGCGAGATGCCGAAACTGCATAATACACGTGGTGAAGAAATAACGCCAGACAGCAATGGTCCTGAGAGTGTTTACTTCTTCAAGACTGGTATGGAACCTCATATCGGTGAGGTAAGCTACTTCAAGGTGATGAGCGGCTCTATCAAGAATGGTGACGACCTGACTAATGCAGATCGTGGCTCCAAGGAGCGTATCGGACAGATTTATGCCTGTGCGGGTGCCAACCGTGTGCCTGTAGAGCAGTTGAATGCCGGTGATATTGGCTGTACCGTGAAGATGAAGGACGTGAAGACCGGCAATACCCTTAATGGTAAGGGGGCTGAGTGGCGTTTCGACTTCATTAAATATCCTAACCCTAAGTATTCACGTGCTATCAAGGCTGCCAATGTTCAGGATACTGAGAAACTGATGGCTGCACTCCTGAAGATGCGCCAGGAAGACCCTACTTGGATTGTTGATCAGAGCAAGGAATTGCGCCAGGTAATCGTAAGAGGACAGGGTGAGTTCCATCTCCGCACGCTGAAGTGGCGTCTGGAAAACAACGAAAAACTCAATGTGACTTTCGAAGAGCCACGTATTCCTTATCGTGAGACTATTACCAAGAAGGCTCGTGCTGACTACCGCCATAAGAAACAGAGTGGTGGCTCTGGTCAGTTTGGTGAGGTGCATCTCATTGTTGAACCATACGCAGAAGGTATGCCTGATCCTACGTCATTTACCTTCAACGGTCAGGAGTTCAAGATGAATATTAAGAGCCGTGAAGAGGTTAGTTTGCCATGGGGTGGTAAACTGGTATTCCTCAACTCTGTGGTTGGTGGTGCCATTGATGCCCGCTTCATGCCAGCTATTCTGAAGGGTGTTATGGACTGTATGGAACATGGTCCGTTGACGGGCAGTTATGCACGTGATGTACGTGTCATCGTTTATGATGGTAAGATGCACCCAGTAGATAGTAATGAACTTTCGTTCATGCTTGCTGCCCGCCATGCGTTCAGCGATGCCTTCAAACAGGCTGGTCCGAAGATTCTGGAGCCTATCTATGATCTTGAGGTTTATGTGCCTGCTGATTTCATGGGTGATGTGATGAGTGATCTCCAGGGACGTCGTGCTCTCATTATGGGTATGGACAGCGAGGCCGGTTACCAGAAGTTGAGTGCCAAGATTCCTTTGAAGGAACTTGCCAGCTATTCCATCTCTCTCAGTTCACTGACTGGTGGACGTGCTTCGTTCACTACCAAGTTTGCCAGCTACGAGTTGGTTCCTTCTGACATTCAGAGTAAGCTGATTGCGGATCATGAGGCAGAATTGGAGAAGGATGCTGAATAGCAATTGTTAGGTTAGAGAAAAATCTCTCTTATATAAATTAAAATTTTATGTTGATATGACCAATATGGGGAAGTGTGCATGTGATATGTATACTTCCTCTCTTTTTTTTATGGAAAATGAAAATATAGTTTTATATACGAAACTAAAAATACTGAAAAATGTTAAAAACTAGAAAGAGTAAATAATTAATTAACGATTTTAAGTTAACTGATTAAGAAATTTCTTATCTTTGCCCCCATGAAGAAGAAAACGATTTGGACCATAGCCATTATCATGGGCTTTTCGTTCCTTGCGCTGCTTTACTTGCAGCTCAGTTACATCCAGGAGATGGTAAACATGAAGAAGGAACAGTTTGACGAGTCGGTCAACAGAGCCCTGTATCAAGCTTCAAGAAATTTGGAGCTTAATGAAACTCTGCGCTATCTCGAAAAGAATGTCAACGAGACAGAACGTAAGGCCAATAAAGATAAGAACAAGGGAACGGCAGTTTATTCAACTTTCGAGTTGAAGACAAATGCCACACATCCTGGCAATATGCCGAAGGCGATGATACTGCGTAGCGATAAGAAATCGCTGACAGAAACACAGAAGTCGCTTCAGGAAATCGTGAAGAACCGCTATGTCTATCAGAAAGCGTTGCTGGATGAGGTGGTATATTCTATCCTTTATTCGGCATCAGACAAGCCGCTGAAGGAGAGAATCAACTTCAAGCAGCTCGATCAGGACCTCAAGGCTGAGATGATGAATAATGGTATCAACATACCTTATCATTTCACCGTGACTACCCAGGATGGACGAGAGGTTTACCGCTGTCCTGACTATACGGACGAGGGTGAGGAATACAGCTACTCACAGGTGCTTTTCCGCAACGACCCACAGTCGAAGATGGGTGTAGTAAGGGTGCATTTCCCGGATATGAACAGCTATATCTTCTCCAGTGTGCGCTTTATGATTCCTAGTGTCATCTTCACGCTGGTACTGCTGATTACCTTCATCTTTACCATTGTGGTTATCTTCAGACAAAAGAGATATACTGAGATAAAGAACGACTTCATCAATAATATGACCCACGAACTGAAGACGCCGATTGCCAGTATCAGTCTGGCAGCGCAGATGCTCAATGATACCTCGGTAGCAAAGAGCGAACAGATGCAGAAACATCTGGGTAACGTGATCAACGATGAATCGAAGCGTCTTCGTTTCCTGGTAGAAAAGGTATTGCAGATGAGTATGTTCGACCGCAAGAAGGCGGTGTTCAAGAAGAAAGAACTCGATCTGAACGAGATGGTTGAGAATATTGCCAATTCCTTCTCGCTCCGCGTTGAGCATACAGGTGGTAAGGTCTATACCGATATCGAAGCCATCGATTCGGGACTATATGTTGACGAGGTGCATTTCCAGAATGTCATCTTCAATCTGATGGACAATGCTGTGAAATACCGCAAGCCGGACGAGCCGCTTAACATTACGATGAAGACCTGGAATGATGAAGAACATCTGTATCTCTCGATTACGGATACCGGTCTGGGTATGAAGAAGGAGAATCTGAAGAAGATATTCGACAAGTTCTACCGCGTACATACGGGCAATGTCCATGATGTGAAGGGATTCGGACTGGGACTGGCTTATGTCAAGAAGATAGTAGATCTTCATGATGGTGAAATTAAGGTAGACAGCGAATTGGGAAAGGGCACAACCTTTACCATCAAGTTGCCGGTGATTCACAGTTAAGGCTTGAAGAAACAGAATAAAGAATTAAAAGAATATTAATAATTTTAAAGAATAAAGATATGGAAGAGAAAATTAAAATCTTGCTTTGCGAGGACGATGAAAATTTAGGTATGTTGCTTCGCGAATATTTGCAGGCAAAGGGATTTACCACAGTTCTGTGCCCTGATGGCGAGGTAGGTTATAAGGAATTCAATAAGAATAAGTTTGATATTGCAGTACTCGACGTGATGATGCCAAAGAAGGACGGCTTTACCCTGGCACAGGAAATTCGTCAGACCAATGCCGACCTCCCAATCATCTTCCTTACTGCCAAGACATTGAAGGAAGATATCCTTGAAGGTTTCAAGATTGGTGCAGATGATTATATCACCAAACCATTCTCTATGGAAGAATTGGTATTCCGTGTAGAGGCTATTCTCCGCCGCGTACGTGGCAAGAAGAGCAAGGAGTCTACCATGTATCACATTGGTGACTTTACCTTCGATACACAGAAGCAGCTTCTTACCATTGGTGAAAAGCAGACCAAGCTTACCACCAAGGAGAATGAACTTCTTGCTTTGCTCTGTGCTCACTCTAATGAAATTCTGCAGCGCGATTTTGCTCTGAAGACCATCTGGATTGATGACAATTACTTCAATGCACGCTCAATGGATGTTTATATCACCAAACTCCGTAAGCATTTGAAGGACGATCCTCAGATTGAAATCATCAATATCCATGGTAAGGGATACAAACTGATAGTTCCTAACGAAGATTAAATGATTCTGTAATTGGGAAAAGATTCCCAAAGATATAAAAAGGATAAGTCGATGACCGGCTTATCCTTTTTTAAATGAATATACAAATCCTGCTATTCCTGCCAGGATGAAAAAGAGGCCAGCGAAGAGTACGCTGTTTCCCTGAATGGAAAACGCAAAGCTGGCCACCATCAGCAGGACGCCTAAAACGATGAAAGCCATGCCCATAGATGGTAGGGTATGGAGCAGAGTAATCAGTTTCTTGTTCATTTTTGCCATATTCTTTACAATTTAGAGGTTGTTTTTATACTATTAACAATTATTTTGTGCAAAAGTACGAAAAATATTTGGTTAATTCAAGAAAAAGTCGTAATTTTGCACCGCAATTCGTGAAAAGGCTGTGTTTCCGCACACATTTTCCGGTTTGCATGAGAATTTTTATATTAATATTTAATCATTTAAAGTAGTATGAATCAATACGAAACCGTTTTCATTTTGACTCCCGTTTTGTCTGATGAACAGATGAAGGAAACGGTCGCTAAGTTCGAGAAGGTACTCACCGATAATGGTGCTGAGATTCTGAACAAAGAGGCTTGGGGTTTGAAGAAGTTGGCTTACAACATCGAGAAGAAGACATCAGGCTTCTATAGCTTGGTTGAGTTCAAGGCTGAGCCAACTGTTATCGCTAAGCTCGAAACAGCTTATCGCCGCGACGAGAAAGTAATTCGTTACATGACTGTTAAACTTGACAAGTATGCTGCCGCTTACGCAGAGAAGCGTCGTGCAAAGCTTGGTAAAAAAGAGGAGGCTTAATCATGGCAGATCAGAAATCAGAAATCCGTTATTTGACTGCTCCTTCTATCGACACAAAGAAGAAGAAGTATTGCCGTTTCAAGAAGAGCGGTATTAAGTACATCGACTACAAGGATCCAGAGTTCTTGAAGAAGTTCTTGAACGAGCAGGGTAAAATCCTTCCACGTCGTATCACAGGTACATCTTTGAAGTATCAGCGCCGTGTAGCACAGGCTGTAAAGCGTGCTCGCCAGATCGCTTTGCTTCCTTACGTAACCGATTTGATGAAGTAATTTAAGGAGGATAAAGAAGAATGGAAATTATTTTGAAGCAAGATATTATCGGTCTTGGATATAAGAACGATATCGTAAATGTAAAGAGTGGTTATGGTCGTAACTTCCTTATCCCTACAGGTAAGGCTGTTATCGCATCTCCATCTGCTAAGAAGCAGTTGGCTGAGGATTTGAAGCAGCAGGCTCACAAGCTTGAGGCTATCAAGGCTGAGGCTGTTAAGAAGGGCGAGGCTCTCGAGGGCATCGTTCTTACTATTGCTGCTAAGGTGAGCGCTACTGGTCAGCTCTATGGCTCAGTTAACGCTGCAACTGTTGCTGAGGAACTCGCTAAGAAGGGCATCGAGGTTGATCGCAAGATCATCACTATGAAGGATGCTAAGAAGGTTGGTGAGTACGAGGCTACTGTACACTACCACAAGGAGGTTGAGGTTAAGGTTCCAGTTAACGTTGTTGCTGAGAATGCTCCTGTTGCAGCTCCTGCTGCTGAGGAGGCTCCAGTTGAGGCACCTGCTGAGGCTGCAGCTGAGGAAGAGGCTCCAGCAGCTGAATAATCCTGGCTCAATCAATTTGTATGAAGTACGATATTTTTCGCACTGTAAAGCAAATTAATATAAAGATCCCTTTTGCCGAAAGGCATTAGGGATTTTTTTATGCCTGCTCCGCATTCAGAATGGAAAGTTTTTACCATTCTTGTAGTAATTTAGAATATATAACTTTATTTTTTAATATTCTCTGCTGATTCTCAGAATTTTATTGTACCTTTGCAGTCGGATTCAAAGAATTCATGTATATTGCAGGAATATTTATTATAAACTTAAAAAATATAAGGATAAAATGAAAGCATTTGTTTTCCCTGGACAGGGTTCTCAGTTCGTAGGTATGGGTAAGGATCTCTACGATAACAACGCATTGGCAAAAGAACTTTTTGATAAGGCCGACGAGATTCTCGGCTTCAAGATTACTGATATCATGTTCGCCGGAACCGACGATCAGTTGAAGGAAACCAAGGTTACCCAGCCTGCAGTATTCCTTCATTCTGTTATCTCTGCTCTTTGCCTGGGTGAGGAGTTCAAGCCAGCTATGGTTGCAGGTCACTCTCTCGGTGAGTTCTCTGCATTGGTTGCTGCCGGTGCTATGGCTTTCGAGGATGGTTTGAAACTTGTTGCTGCCCGTGCCAATGCTATGCAGAAGGCTTGCGAGGCTAACCCTGGTACTATGGCTGCCATCATCGGTTTGCCAGATGAGAAGGTTGAGGAAATCTGCGCTGAGGTAAGCATAGAAGGCAACGTGGTAGTTGCTGCTAACTACAACTGCCCTGGTCAGCTCGTTATCTCTGGTAACGTGGATGCAATCAATGCAGCTTGCGAGAAGCTGAAGGCTGCCGGTGCTAAGCGTGCATTGCCTTTGAAGGTTGGTGGTGCCTTCCACTCTCCATTGATGCAGCCAGCTAAGGATGAACTTCAGGCAGCTATCGAGAAGACTACATTCTCAGCTCCTAAGTGCCCGGTTTACCAGAATGTAGATGGTAAGCCTCATACTGATCCAGCTGAGATTCAGCAGAACCTCATCGCACAGCTTACAAGCTCTGTACGTTGGACTTCATCTGTACAGGCTATGATTGCTGATGGTGCTGATGACTTCACAGAGTGTGGTCCTGGCAAGGCATTGCAGGGTATGATTGGCCGCATCGACAAGAATGTTGCCGCTCATGGTATTGCTTAATCAACAATAACACTATTCAACGTTTTATCTTTTCAGCAAAGGCGTTGTTGGAAAGGTAAAACGTTTCATTTTTTTAGTAAAACCGCTAAATGAAGGAAAAAGTTATTATATACCAGGTTCTCCCACGACTCTTCGGAAATCAGAATACAACCTGTAAGGAAAATGGTACCATCGAAGAGAATGGTTGTGGAAAGCTGAATAATTTCTCAGATGAAGTTTTGGCTCGCATCCACGATATGGGATTTACACATATTTGGTATACAGGTGTGATTCGTCATGCCACTCAGACAAACTACTCTTCTTATGGAATTCCTACTCAGCATGCAGAGGTAGTGAAGGGAAAAGCAGGTTCGCCATATGCTATTACCGATTACTATGATATCGATCCAGACTTGGCAGTGAATGTCAGTATGAGAATGAAAGAGTGGGAGCAGCTGATAGAGCGTACTCATAAGGCAGGTATGAAAGTAATCATGGATTTCGTTCCGAACCATGTAGCCCGAGAGTATCATTCCATTTGCAAACCAACAGGTGTACGAGATTTGGGAGAAGATGATGATCCGAACATGCACTTCTCTACCAGGAATAATTTCTATTATGCATGGGGCGATTTGGATTTGAATGAAATCCGTCATTCCAAACCAGAGTTCAAGGCTTTTTCTGCGAAAGATGCCAAGATTTATGAACCCTATACCGAGAGCCCAGCCAGAGCTACAGGAAACGACCGGTTTGATAACCGTCCTGGCTGTAACGACTGGTATGAGACAGTGAAACTCAACTATGGTGTGGATTACTGTGATGCCGGAGGCAGAAGCTATCATTATGAGCCAGTGCCAAGTACTTGGGGTAAGATGACAGATATCCTCCTCTTCTGGGCAAGCAAGGGTGTAGATGGCTTCCGCTGCGATATGGCAGAGATGGTGCCTACGGCATTCTGGTCATACGCTACTGCGATTCTGAAGTCTAAGTACCCTCATATCATCGTTATCGGCGAGGTATATGATCCTAACCAGTATCGCAACTACGTGAAGGCGGGATTCGATTATCTTTATGATAAGGTGGGAATGTATGATTGCCTGCGTGGTGTGGTTCGGGGTGAGCGCCCTGCTGCCAGTATCACTCATGAATGGCAGGTGGTGGATGATATCCGCCAGCACATGCTCTATTTCCTGGAAAACCATGATGAGCAGCGCATCGCCAGCGATTTCTTCTGCGGCAATGCCATGAAGGCAATTCCTGCAGCAGCCATGAGCCTCTTCTTCCAGAAGAATCCTTTCATGCTTTATAGCGGACAGGAGTTTGGCGAGAAGGGTATGGACAAGGAGGGATTCAGCGGAAGAGATGGTCGTACCACAATATTCGACTACTGGAGTCCTTCAACTTTGGCGCATGCTTATCAGGATTCTGCCGATGAGACTTTGACAGCTGAGCAGAAGTATCTGGCTGCTACCTATCGTCAACTTCTTCGTCTTGCCAATGAAGAAAAGGCGCTTCGAGAAGGTGATACTTTCGACCTGATGTATGTGAATCCTGGTTCAGAGGGCTTTGATCCACGTACCAATTTTGCCTTCCTTCGCAAGAAGGATCAGGAGGTGATGCTCATCGTGCTCAACTTTGCCCAGGAGGCTCGCCAGCTTCAGGTATGTATTCCTGGTCATGCTTTCGATTTCTTCCAAATCACTGAAGAGGAGGTTCTCGTTACCGAACTGTTCTCGGGAGGTAAGAAGAAGGTTGAACTGAAAAAAGATGGCGTATTCCCGATATCCATGGATGCTAACGGAGTAAGAATCTATAAATTCAATGTCAAGATGGAGGAAAGTGATATTATATTGAATGAGCATCATAAGGAGGAGTTCCCTCCTGCTCATACGGCTGAGCATCTGCTAAACCAGTTGATGGTTCGTATGTTTGGTTGCGAGCGTAGCAAGAATGCCCATGTAGAGCGCAAGAAGAGTAAGATGACCTTCGTAGTCGATCATAAGCCTACCCGCCAGGAGGAGAAGGAGATTGAGACGGAGATGAATCGCCTGATAGAGCTTGATATGCCAGTAACTTACGAGTTCGTAGATCGTGATCACATTCCAGCTAACGTCAAGTTAGACCGTCTGCCGGATGATGCGAGCGAGACCTTGCGTCTGGTTCGTATAGGTGATTATGATGTTTGTCCATGTATTGGCAAGCATGTCCGTTCTACCGCCCAGATTGGCAAGTTCGTATTGCTTGGTACCAATTGGGATGAGCATGCGCATTCTTTGCGTATCCGCTTCAAGATTGTTCAGTAAAATATAAAATAAGCAGCAATGGAGTAGTAGCCATTGCTGCTTTTTTCTTGTATCATCATCGCTTCCTTTCTTCTTTCTTTCGCGCACATAAAAAGTTTTTTTTCTTGAAAAAGTCTCAAAGTCTTATTATTCGTGTTTAAAAATGCTATATATGGTTGATATATAGTGGTTTATAAAAATGATACTTTTCTGTTTATTTTACAAAAAGTATCATAGAAGTATCATAAATTCAATAGAAGTATCATAAAACTCAGGTAAGTTGCTTGCAAAAAATCCTTTTTTGAGGATTTATGTCTAGAAATACAGGCATAAAAACTAAGAAATGTCTAGTATTTCAGTTTTATAGAGTAGTTAGGAAAGTAAGCACATTGGCTGGTCTCTTAGTGCCCGTCACACGGTCACTAAGGGATCAAGTGACGGGCATCGATAGACCAAGTGTTGGGTACTCATTGCCCGTACTGCGGGCATTGAATGCCCATTTTATGGGGTAAATTTTGGGCATTATTTTGAGCAAGCAAATTGTAGTTTTTCTATATTTAGTTGACTATAATTTCGTGTTTTCTTTTGATGCATCATGGTGATTTAATGATACTTCTATGGAATTCATGATACTTCTATGATACTTCTTTGTAAATATATTTGGAAGTATCATTTTGTAATTCATTATGTATCAGTGATATATTTGTAAATAATGATACTTTGAGACTTTTTTCAAGAAAAAACATTTATGTGCGAGGATAAAGGGATGGGCGAATCTGCGTCATTTGTAAGCGGCTCTCACCCAGAAGGAGGTTGCCGAGCTTACGGGGCTTGGTTTGACCACCATCCACAAGTTTGAGAATGGTACAGCGGGCTATCTTTCGCTTTCCACTTTTCTCCTCTTGCTGAAGGTGGTGGGTCAGATTGATGCCATCAATGATGTGCTTCCAGAACTACCCCCTTCACCTTATCTGATGAGAAAGGATGAGAAGAAAGCGCAGAGAATACGTCATACAAAACGATGACAGGTGGATCAGTTCCATAGAGTCAGCGATAAATGCTCATCTCGTATCATGGGGGTTGGAGGATAAAGACAACAGTTCTGCTTCTTTTGAGATAGATGGCAAAAGTTGTACTGATGTTCGCATAGAGCAGGCTTACAAAGCCAACTTCCATTTGTATGCAAGCATAGATGGGCGAGACTGTAAGTTTATTATCGGAAAGAATAAGCCAGAATATGCTTTGATTCAAGAGTCGGGAGTATCTAATCTTCCGGAGTCGATGCTTAGAGATTTGGTCGCGAAATATCTGGTGAGATAGAAGAAAAGTGATTAAAAATAGAAAAAAGGAAAGAAAAGTGAGGCTTATATGCAAATTTTCCCCCAAAACTTGTGGCTATGTCGGGAAAGTTTTGTAATTTTGAAGCGGATTTGGTGTATGCCATCTCCAAGACATATTAGAATATAAAGAGGCGTTATGCTTATCTTGTAACTTTGGAAACCTGAGAAATTTTCAAAAAGAGATACAATGGTAGCATAGTGGTTCTCACGCATAGCGTGGGCTACTATTACTATATCTGTATCTCAGGGTTTTCTCAGGACCTCCAAAGTTAGGTGTGGTATATGTAGACCACGCTTCTTGTATATGAAAGTTTAACTAATAAATAATGAGATTATGAAAGTAATTTTAAAGAAAGCCGTTGTGGTTGTTACCATAGGAATGATGGCAATGCTACAGTCTTGTTCTAGTAATGACGACCTGGATGGTTACACTCCTACTAATTTTAATGTAGGTGGTAAAGTAGAAAAAGGTCCTTTTGTTAGAGGTACAGCCATTCAAATGCAGCCTTTAGATGCTGAACTAGATGAAACAGGTGAATCTTTTACTTCTACGATTACAGATAATGAGGGTACTTTTACTTTTGGATCTAAATTGTTAAAGTCTCCCTATGTAAAATTGTCTGCTTCTGGATATTATTTTAATGAAGTAACTGGCGAACTTTCTAAAGGAACTTTGGCTTTAAATGCTGTTGCTAATCTTCAAAATGCAGCTGATGTGAATTTGAATATTCTTTCACATCTTAAGTATCAGAGAGTTATGGATTTGGTAGCTAAGGATGGTAAGTCATTTAAGGAAGCAAACAATCAGGCACAAGAAGAAGTCCTCAAGACTTTTGGCCTCGAAAAGTATGCTAAGACTGATGTTAATCATTTCTCGATTACTTCTGGTACTGATGAAGCTGCTGCTCTTATTGCCGTGTCATCTTTAATTCTGTACAATCGTTCTGAAGCACAAATTACTGAGTATTTATCTCAACTTTCAGAAGAGTTTGCTGAGGATGGTAATTTCTCAGAAACTACCAAACTACAAATTCGTAAAGATATGTTCTCTTTGGAAAGCAAATTGCCTCAAATAGCAGAGAATATCAAGAAACGCTATCAAGAGATGGGTAAAGAGGTTGCCGTTAAGAATCTTATCTATTATTTCGATTGGGATGGAGATGGAACCGCAGGAAATGAAATTGCGCCTGAAAATCATCCTGTCCGTTTGGAAACAAATAATATCAATGTACCTATGGAAGGTGGAAGCTATGAGGTAAAGGTAAATACAACTGTACCTGTTTACTTAGAGCGACCAAGTATTCCTGGTGATGATATATACGATAATTCGACTTCTGTTTCGGGAATGGAAATTTATGAGACCGGAAGTGAACCTTGTATCAACTATACTAAAGAATTGAATAATAATATCTTAAAGGTGGTTGTAAAGGCTGCCTCTTTTAGAAAGGAACAAGCAGTTTCAATTCCTTTATATGATGGTATGGGTAATGTAGTGGCTAGTTTGAACTTAACTCAGCAAGCTAATCCTAATGCAGAAATCATAGTGCCTCGACTCGGAAGTGATGGCATCAGATTGGTTTCCGGATTAATGGAGAGATTGGCAAATGCTGTAACCCTTGAGGCTCAGATGAATTATCGTTATACAAAGATAATAAATGATCCTCATTTTGTTGCTCCTATTAGTAGCAGTGAACCGAATATCAATAATTGTTGGAGGTACTCATATCAAGCGCTGAATAGAATTGCAATGTTGTATAGAGCAGATGCCATGTATAGGGCAGTATATTCTCCTTATCTGAATGTTTATCGAGATTTGTGCTACTATCAAATGTTGATTTGGTGGGGTGGTGTAGTTGTGGTGCCTAATGCAGGTTTTGAAAGTTATGCAGATCCTTCAAGAACATCCGAATCTAGTATTCTACAAATGCTGGAAGAAGAACTGGTAGAAGCAATAAGAAATTTGGATGAAAAGAAATGTGTAGCTTTTGCAACCAACGCCAATGATGCTCTGTTCGTATCGAAGGATGTAGCTCGTATTCTTTTGGCGAAAGTATATATGTACCAGCAAAAATGGGCTGCAGCTAGTAATTTACTCCAAAAAGTTGTTGATAAAAGCATATATCCTATAGAAAAAGTTCCAACAAAATATACATCTGAAAACAAAGATTTGATATTGGCTTTGATGGTTGGCAATGAGTCAAGAGCCTCTAGAGTATATGTAGATGGAAGTCCTGAAGATGTAGTGCCTATTATGACTACTACGGACGTCAAGCTTTTATATGCTGAATGCGAAATTCACTTGGGTAATAATGCAAAGGCTTCAAAATATATTTCAGAAGTAGATAATGTGAATGGTATTTCCGGAACAAGTGTTTCTGTTGAAGGAATTAAACAACTGAGGAAGTCTCTTAAATTGCAAGACTATTTTGCTTTCTTGAAAAGGAATGGTTTGGCGATAAAAGAACTCGGATTAGAAAAATATCAGTTGCTTTTACCTATTCCTCAAAATGAAATAAATATGAATCCAAATATGACTCAAAACCCAGGGTATTGATATACAAAAATAGGGAGCGTTGATATTTCATAACGTTCCCTATTTTCTTGAAATAGACTCTGGTAGTCTGTAAAGTCTAAAAGTTGAGTAAAGGTTACAAAGTATTTCAACTCGACCCTTGTATCCTTATACGTAAAATGCTCCATCGTCGTCCACCTTGGAATTTCGTTTGCAAATGATACGAAATTAATTTCACATCGAGGCTTCCGGTATAGGGATAGACGTTGCAAAGGTAACAATTCTATTTCGGAAAATGTTTTATTCGACAGATAAAATGTGATTTTATGGTCTGATTTAACACTATTAAATATAAATATGTCAAAGAAATCTACTTTTGCGCGAATTTTCTTGCTCAAAAGTTTGTATTATCAATAATTATTTGTATCTTTGCAGCAACAGAATCCGCCACGCTTCCCATTTGAACAGCGAACCAGGGCGGGTCTTTTGCTTTTTATGGGTACATTAAGATTATACACTAAGCAGGCTCTTTCTATTTCGGAACAAATAGAACTACTAAAAAGTAGAGGCTTAAATATTGCTGATTCATCCAAGGCTGAAAAATTTCTTGGTGAGGTCAGCTATTTTCGTTTTGTTCAATACCTTCGTCCTATGGAGGAAGACAAAACTACACATCAGTTTAAGCCTAATAGTAGATTTGAAGATGCCGTAGCTCTCTATAACTTTGATATAGAGTTGAGAGATTTGATGTTCAAGGCTGTTCAACGATTAGAGATTGCTTTGCGCACAAAGATTATACAAGAGTTCTCTTTGGCACATGGACCATTTTGGTTCTTTGATACAAGCCTTGCTGACGATGAGCACAAGTTTATTGAGAATATGAACTCCATAGATCGAGAGCTTCAGCGTTGTAAAGAGGACTTTATCAAGGAACATAGGCGCAACTATGACAAGCCGATATTCCCTCCTGCATGGAAAACGCTTGAACTGGCATCTTTCGGTACGCTTTCAAAACTCTATTACAATTTCGGTGACAAGAAGTTGAAGAAGCGTGTAGCTCGTCAGTTCAATCTTCCACAGCATGAGGTGTTGGAAAGTTGGATGCGTAGTGTAACTGTCCTAAGAAACTGTTGCGCTCATCACTCACGACTTTGGAATCGTTATCTCTCCAATGCTCCACAAATGAATGCCTCTTTGCGTGGTGCATGGGTGAACATAGAAGGTGTTGATGCGAACAAAGTATATGCTATAGCCTGTTGTATTGCATATTGGCTTGATTCTATGGGATATGGATTGGACTTCAAGAATGAGCTCAAATCCTTACTCGTTTCTTATCCACAGGTAGATCCTGCAGCAATGGGATTCCCTGAAAATTGGATTTCCGAGCCCCTATGGAGATAACTTTATAGATAAAATACAAGTAAGCTTATGCCTAGTAAAAACTTGCAGGAAACATTATAAATGAAAAACAGCCAACTTTCAAATATGCTATTGAAGGTTGGCTGTTTTTTCTTGCTCAAAAGTTTGTATTATCAAAGATTATTCGTATCTTTGCAGCACGAGAACCCGCCAAGCCTCTCAACGATGCTCAAATGTGCGGGTCGTTTTTTAAGGCCGTTACCGCCCCGTTTCAAGCATGTTTTGTTGAATTGCGGTTCTATTTTTGCAGTGATATATTGTTAATAATCAGAAAAATGCTTGTTTTCTGAAATATTATCTGTATCTTTGTACATTAATTATTAAGAGTAAGATTATGGCTTCAAAGAGATATCCTTTGGGAATACAAACGTTCTCCGAAATCGTGAAGGGGAATTACTTCTATGCTGACAAGACGGCTATCGTCTATCAGTTGGCTCATTATGCCAAGTTTCATTTTCTGAGTCGCCCACGTCGATTCGGAAAATCCTTGTTTGTATCTACTCTCAAGGCCTACTTTGAAGGTAAGAAAGAACTGTTTAAGGGACTTGCCATCGAACAGATGGAGAAGGAGTGGACGGCATATCCTGTCATCCACCTGGATCTGAGCTGTGGTAAATATTATAGTTTGGAGAATACATATTCAATTCTAAACGGAATACTAGAAGTAGAAGAGAAAAAATATGGTTTAAAAGTTAATCCAATAGATGAGAAGTCTTTTGGAGGTCGTCTTAAGAACATCTTGCTTGCAGCAGCTGCTCAAACAGGTAAACAAGTTGTTGTTCTCATAGACGAATATGATGCTCCTATGCATGATTCTGTCAGTGACGAAGACTTGCAGAAAACCATCCGCAATATCATGCGAGATTTCTTCAGCCCCTTGAAGCAGCAAGAGGGAAACATCCGCTTTGTATTCATCACAGGCATCTCCAAGTTTAGCCAGCTCAGCATCTTTAGCGAGTTGAACAATCTCAAGATTCTCACGTTGAAGGATGAATACAGTAGCTGTTGTGGTATAACCAAGAGTGAATTGACTCAGTATTTCCGTGAGGGTATCGAGGAGATGGCTGAGCATAATGGACTCACTTATGAGGAGACCTTGCAGCAACTCAAGCAGCATTATGATGGCTACCATTTCAGTATCAATAGCGAGGATATCTTCAATCCTTACAGCATTATCAATGCTTTGGATGATAAGGAGTTTAATAGCTATTGGTTTACATCTGGTACGCCTACGTTTCTGGTGGAGTTGTTGCAGCAGAAGAATTTGGATATGCTCAATCTGGACGATCTGTGGATACAGGCATCACGTTTTGATACACCTACGGAAAAGCTTGCTGATCCTATTCCTGTCCTTTTTCAAAGTGGCTACCTTACCATTAAAGGATATGAGAAGAAAGGCAAGTTGTATCATCTCTGTTTCCCAGATCAAGAAGTAAGACAAGGTTTCTCGGAAAGTCTCGTCAGGTATTATTCTGCGCAAGACATGAACAGATATGATGCCATCGTGTATGCTTATTCCAAGAATGTGCTCATCAATGATGACATGGAAGCTTTTATGCCTCATTTGAAGGCATTCTATGATAAGTTCCCATATACGATTATCAACAATAATGAGCGTCACTATCAAGCCGTGATATTCACCATCTTCACCATGCTTGGCGAAGATGTGAAGGTGGAGCATACCACTTCGGATGGAAGAATAGATCTTGTGCTCAAGACGGATAAGAGTATCTTTATCTTTGAGTTGAAATATAAGAAGTCTGCCGACATCGCCATGGCGCAAATCAGCGATAAGAACTATGCCAAGGCTTTTGCCGATGATGGGCGAAAGGTTGTGAAAGTGGGTATTAACTTCTCGGAAAACCAGCGAAGTATAGAGGATTGGGTGATAGAATAAATGAAATAGAAGAAAGTTGGTGACATTCATCAGGTGTATGTCACCACACTATATAGATAAAAATATAACTGAACAGGGACGGTAACTCGATTTTTTTAGGCAGTTACCGCCCCATTTCAAGCATGTTTTGTTCTTTTGTACAGTCGCAGAACTTAGATAATCACCGCCGTTCCGCTGCATGTTACCATCAGCATGGAGCCGCTTTTTCCTACGGTTTCGTAATCCAGGTCGATGCCCACGATGGCGTTGCAGCCCAGGGATGCGGCACGGTCGGCCATCTCTCTGAGGGCTGTATCCTTAGCCTCGCGGAGGGTGCTTTCGTAAGAACCGCTTCTGCCGCCGATTACATCACGGACACTGGCAAAGAAATCCTTTACAAAGTTGGTACCGATGATGGTTTCGCCGGTTACTACGCCACGGTATTCACGGATAGGGTGGCCTTCTATGGTTGGAGTGGTACTTAAAATCATAATCTTTTCCTTTCTTTTTTATGTTATTATCAATGTTATTTATAGCTTAGACGATAAAAGTAGTGAAAAGGTTGCAGAAAATCCAAAAATAATTGTTACTTTTGCATCTGAAAAATAAATATTTATAGGTTATATGAACAAGAGATTGATGTTTTCGGCAGCAGTCGTGATGACGCTGCTTTCGGCAAACGCTCAGAAAAGAGCGTTTACCATCGAGGATTTGTACAGGGTGAAGGGCGTATCTTCGGTGAGCCTTTCGCCTGATGGTAAGACGGTTTGCTATACCGCCAGTTCTTCTGACCTGAAGAACCAGAAGTCTGGCTCCGATATCTACATCATGAATGCGGATGGCTCTCACGCCAAGGCTCTTACCGAGGATGGAAAGAGCAGTTCTGCCGTATGGAGCAAGGATGGAAAGAGTATCTTCTTTACTAATTATGAGAAAGGGACGGCTCAGATCTTTCGCATGGATCTGACTACCTGTGAGACGGAACAGGTAACTGATTATGAGTTGGGTATCGGTAGTCCTGTCATCTCTCCGGATGAGCGATACATTGCCTTTACCGCAGAAGTATATCCCGACCTGGGAGCTGATGCCAAGGCTAACAAGGCCCGGATGGAGAAAAAGGAGCAGGGACCTGTACAGGCGCATATCGCCGACAAGTTGCTCTACCGTCATTGGACGAGCTATAATGATGGCAGATGCAATCACCTTATCCTTTTCGATACACAGACGAAGACTTACAAGGATCTGACTCCGGGCAATTATTCGCTGATATTCGTGGTTGGGGGTGGAATCACCTATCAATTCTCTCCTGACAGCAAGGAGATCTGTTTCGTATCCAATCATGATGAGCATCAGGAGGCTAGCACCAATGCCGACCTGTGGACGGTATCTGTGAATGGGGGAGAACCGGTCTGCTTCACGAAGGAGAACAAGGCTTGGGATGGTACTCCAGCCTATTCGCCTGACGGCAAGTATATCGCTTACCGCTTGCAGCAAGTACCTGGTTATGAGTCAGATCGCTTCCGTCTTGCTATCTACGACCGGGCTGCAAAGAAGTCTACCATCCTGACAGAGAAGTTTGACAACTGGGTAGATGATTACAAATGGGCTCCCGACAGCAAGAGTATCTTCTTCCTCGGTCAGGTACAGGGCGCTCAGCCGCTCTACAAGCTCGATATAGCCAGAAAAACCATCTCGCCGGTATTGACGGGCAAGGCCATCTCGGAGTTTGATTTCGACAATAAAGGTATGGTATATTATACCTATAGCACGACAGGCAAGCCATCGGCTCTCTATCGCCAGCAGATGAAGAAGTGGAATGGAACTCCTGTAGCCAGCGGCAAGGAACAGCAGATTACCTTCCTCAACCAGCAGTTGGAGGATGAAGTGGATATCCGTCCATCTGAGAGTATCTGGGTAGAGGGTGCTGGTGGCGACAAGGTACAGGTATTCATCGTGAAGCCACACAACTTTGATGCCAGCAAGAAATATCCGCTTATCATCAATGTGCATGGCGGACCACAGATGCAGTGGATGAATTCCTTCCGTGGCGACTGGCAGGTTTATCCTGCTGCCGGTTATGTGGTGGCTTATCCTAACCCTCATGGCTCTACGGGATATGGTCAGGCTTTCACCCGTGCCATTTCCGGTGATTGGGGCGGAAAGGTATTTGAGGATGTGATGAAGGTTACCGATAAGATGGCAACTCTGGAATATGTTGACTCCACGAGGATGGGAGCGATGGGATGGTCGTATGGCGGTTACATGATGAACTGGCTGCAGGGACATACCAAGCGATTCAAGTGTCTGGCTTCCATGATGGGCGTATATGACTTGCGCTCTATGTGGGGCAGTACTGAGGAAGTATGGTTTCCTAACTTTGAGTTAGAGGGACAGCCTTATAATTCCGATCTCTACGAGAAGTGGTCGCCATCCTCATACATCAAGAACTTCTCAACACCAACTCTCGTGATGACGGGCGAGCTGGACTATCGTGTACCATATACCCAGAGTTTGCAGTATTTCACAGCTTTGCAGACCCTGAACATTCCTTCTCGACTGATAGTCTTGAAGTATGATGGTCACTGGCCAAGCAACCTGAAGTCTATGCCGCTCTATTACAATGCGCACCTCGACTGGTTCCATCGTTATCTTGGCGGTGCTCCTGCACCTTGGGACACAGAGAAAATGGTGAATAATGAGATAGATTACTAAAATGCCCTATATATAATAAGGTGTAGAAAACCAAAATAAAAAAGCTCCATTCGCAAACTGATACGAATGGAGCTTTTTTCTGATAATTAAAAACTTACTTTGTTTCCTGTTCTTCCTGCATGTCCAGATACTGGTTGTCCTTGTCGTAGAATTCGTACTGGAGGAATGCCAGTTTCTGTGAAGGAATCACATTGAAGCCGAAACCATACTTAAACTGCCATCTGCGCTTCAGGGAAATGAAGCCCTTGTTGATGAAGGCAGCCACGTAAGGATTCACATACAAAGTGAATTTCTTGACGCCAATCTTGTTGACTAGGCGGTCGATTTTTCTTTCCAACTGGTCGGTAAAGAGGATGCTCGACTTAATCTTGCCCGTACCGAAACAGGTAGGGCAGGTTTCATCTACATTCACATCCATAGCCGGACGTACACGCTGGCGTGTAATCTGCATCAGTCCGAACTTGCTCAATGGCAGGATGTTGTGCTTGGCACGGTCCTTTTGCATGTTCTTGCACATGCGTTCATAGAGCAGCTGTCGGTCTTCGGCAAGATTCATGTCGATGAAGTCGACAACAATGATACCTCCCATATCTCGGAGGCGCAATTGTCTTGCCAACTCATCAGCAGCGCCGAGGTTAACATCCAGTGCATTTGCTTCCTGACCTTTCTCACGAGTTCTGTTACCACTGTTTACATCGACAACGTGCAAGGCCTCGGTGTGCTCGATGATGAGATAAGCACCGTGCTTGTAGTTAACAACACGACCAAAGCCAGCTTTAATCTGCTTGGTAATGCTGAAATTGTCGAAGATAGGCACCTTACCGGTGTAGAGCTTAACTATGCCCGCCTTTTCAGGGGCTATTAGAGAAACATAGTTCTTCACCTCGTTCATTACATCTTCGTTGTTCACGTAGATGTTCTCGTAAGATGGGTTAAACAAGTCACGCAAGAGAGCAACGGCTCTTCCGGTCTCCTCGAATGCAAGTTGCGGGCGCTGCTGGGTCTTCTGTACCTTGGCGATAGCATCCTCCCATCGCTTCACCAGGACTTTCAGCTCAGCATCGAGCTCAGCGACCTTCTTACCCTCAGCCACAGTGCGGACGATAACGCCGCAATTCTTTGGTTTGATGCTGTGAATGAGTTGTTTGAGTCGGGAGCGTTCTTCACCGCTTTTAATTTTCGACGAGACAGAAACTTTATCACCGAATGGCATGAGTACCAGGTATCGGCCCGCGAATGAGATTTCGCCTGTGAGTCGAGGTCCCTTGGTAGAGATTGGTTCCTTTACGATTTGTACCAGCACTTCCTGTCCTGCTTTGAGCACATTCTGTATGCTGCCGTCCTTTTCCAATTCAGGCATTTTGCTGGCTTTAGAGAATGGGAAAAGTTTCTTTCTGTCGCTCTGTACTTGTTTAAGGTACTTCTGGTAGGAATTAAAATGACTTCCTAGGTCAAGATAATGAAGAAAGGCGTCGCGTTCATAACCTACATCCACGAAGCAGGCGTTAAGACCCGGCATCAGTTTTTTTACCTTTGCGATGTAGATGTTGCCCACAGAGAACGATGCCTCACGAGGTTCGTTCTGGTATTCTACCAGCTGCTTGTCCTCCATGAGTGCGATAGAGATGTCTTTCTGTTGGACATCAATTACAACTTCGCTTGTCATATCTTCAATAATCTTTTAACTTTAAATTAATACAAAAAAAGGGTATGTCATTCCATATCAGAACTGACACACCCCCTCAGTCACGAACTGACCGAGAGCTATAGTAGACTAGCTACACTGCTAGCTTACTTGCTCTTATGTCTGTTCTTACGTAATCTTTTTTTACGCTTGTGAGTAGCCATCTTGTGGCCCTTCTTTTTCTTTCCGTTTGGCATGATTTTAAAATTTTAAAATATTGTTATTATAAAAAATGATATTTCTCTCTTCCTGTCCAGCAGTATTACTGAGCGTTCTGCATCTCCTCGATGAAGCTCTTTGATGGCTTGAAGCTTGGTAAGTCGTGAGCTGGAATGGTGATGGTTGTATTCTTAGAGATGTTACGGGCAGTCTTAGCAGCACGATGCTTGATGTTGAAGCTGCCGAAGCCACGCAAGTATACATTGTCCTTCTTTTCGATGAGGCACTTCTTAACCTCTTCCATAAAAGCCTCTACTACAGTACCTACTTCTTTTTTAGGCATACCAGTAGCGATAGCTACCTCATTAATGATATCTGCTTTGGTCATTTCTTTATTTTTTACTAATTTTACTTGTTAATCTTTATTTCGGTGTGCAAAGATACAAGTTTTTTATGATATAACAAAATACTTAAGGCTTTTTTTGCAAAAATAATGCTCTAAGTATTTGCATATAAGGTTTTTATTGCGTATTTTTGCACCAAAATAGAGAAATTATGAGATTTAAGAGATATTTTTTTGCTTTGATGATGGTTGCCTTTCATGCATTGGCGTTGACGGCTGGGGAGGTCTGGACGGCGAAAAATGTACCGATTCCTTTCCTCAGGGATTCTACGCAATATGTTTCCGACCCGGATGGATATGTTGATAAGGCTCAGAAGGATTCTGCCAATTTCTATCTTCAGAAACTGAAGTTGGAGTGTGGCGTACAGAATGTGCTCATCATTGTGGGAAAGGTTGACAACAAGGATGCCTTTCGGATGGCGCAGGATGTGGGCAACCAATATGGTATCGGTTACAAGAAGAGCCGGAGAGGACTGGTTATCGTCATCGCGGTGGAGGACCATAAGTACTTTATTGCTCCAGGAAGTGGACTGGAGGGGGAGTTGACCGATGTGGACTGCGATGATATTGCCCGGGCTTGCATCGTGAAGTATATGCGTGAAGGCAATCCGGGCGAGGCGGTAGCATCTGTGAGCCGTGCTATATATAATAAGGTGAAAAGTGGACGGACGGGAATTGTGGATGTTGATGAAGGTTCGGTTAATGACGAAGAGGACTGGTTCCTGGTCATTATCCTGTTCCTTATCTTCTTCGGTGTTCCTATCTATCTGTTTATCAGGTATATTCTGGAGATGCTCGGTATTGTGAAGCCAAGACCGAAGAGCAATCAGAGAAACCAGTCTCGTAGGAGAAACAATGACGATGACTGGATACCTCCTTTCTTTATGGGAGGTGGCGGTTCTTCCGGCGGCGGTTTCTCGGGCGGTTCTTTTGGCGGAGGTACCTTTAGCGGAGGTGGCTCTGGCGGAGGATGGTGATGCCTTTGATAGTTAATAGTTTATAGTTTAGAATTAATAATTAATAATAATGACAATGGAACAGACAATGAATTCAAACATGCAACCGGCAAAGAGAGGTATAAAGAAAAGCTGGATTATTCTGGGCATCGTAGTTGTGCTGGTACTATGGATGTTCAGTGGTTATAACGGATTGGTAGAGAAACAGGAGTTGGCTACCACAGAGTTGGCTAATGTTCAGACTCAGTATCAGCGTCGTGCTGATATGATGCCACAGTTGGCTAAAATCGTAAAGGCTTATGCCAAGCATGAGAAAGAAACCTTTGCCGAGGTAACCAAGGCTCGTGCTGCTGTTGGTCAGGTAAAGCTGGATGCCAATAATCTTACTGAGGCTAGCCTGAAGAAGTATGCTGCTGCACAGGGCGAGTTGGCGAATGCATTCTCAAAACTGATGGTAGTAGCCGAGAAATATCCTGAGTTGAAAGCCAGCGAGAACTTCAAGGCTCTTCAGGTTCAGGAAGAGGGTACGGAAAACCGCATCAGCGAGGCACGCCGCAAGTATAATGAAGCCGTTCAGAACTATAACCAGACGGTTAGAAAAATGCCAAGTGCCCTTATCGCCGGCCTCTTCAATTTCAATGTGATGCCTAAGTTTGAGGCAGCAGCAGGAGCTGAGAAGGCGCCAGACTTGGATATTTAATTTAGAATTGATCATTAAAAATCCTGTTTTTCAACGGGATTAATAGATTTGTTATCTAGTCAATGGGAACGAGAAGTGTCCCATTGGCTAGATTTTCTGTTTTATGCGCTTTCAATTTGAAAGTAACTTAATATTTTATATATATTTTGTATTTCAGATGTTTTTTATTTCAGAAATTCTTTGTATCTTTGCACGCAATTTAAGAAATATGGTAGAAATACCGCAAACATTGAAATTTCAATAAGGTAAATTACAAATATGAAACAAACAAAGATTGTCGCTTCCATCAGTGATCGTAGATGTGATCAGGATTTTATCCGAAAACTGTTTTTCGCCGGTATGAACGTTGTTCGTATGAATACTGCTCATGCCACAGAAGAGGGTATACGCACCATCGTAAAGAATGTAAGAGCCGTGTCTCCACATATTGGTATTATGATTGATACCAAAGGTCCTGAGGTGCGAACTACAGGTGTGAAGGAACCTATCCACTACAATGTTGGTGATGTAGTGAAAATCTTTGGACGTCCGGAAATGGAGTCTTCTCATGATATTGTGAATGTGAGCTATCCTGACATCGCAGCCGATGTTAAGGTAGGTGATGATTTGCTCTTCGATGATGGTGAACTCGATATGAAGATTATCGACAGCCAGGGTCCTATGCTGGTTGCCGAGGTTCAGAACGAGGGAGTGCTCGGGGCTCACAAGAGCGTGAATGTGCCGGGAGAGCATATCGACCTGCCTGCACTGACAGAGAAAGACCGCCGAAATATTGAACTCGCTATCGAGTTGGATATTGATTTCATCGCTCACTCTTTTGTGCGCAATGCAGCCGATGTGAAGGCAGTTCAGGATATCTTGGACGCTCACAACAGTGATATCAAGATTATCTCTAAGATTGAAAATCAGGAAGGTGTTGATAATATTGACGAGATTATTGATGCCTGCTATGGTATCATGGTTGCCCGTGGTGACCTGGGTATCGAGGTGCCAATCGAGAGAATTCCAGGCATCCAGCGCCGCATCATCTCTAAGTGTGTGAAGGCGCAGAAACCGGTAATCGTAGCAACACAGATGTTGCATACCATGATTAAAAATCCACGTCCTACCCGTGCTGAGGTAACTGATATTGCCAATGCTATCTTCTATCGCACCGATGCGCTGATGCTTTCTGGTGAGACAGCAAGCGGTAAGTATCCTGTAGAAGCTGTGCAGACCATGGCCCGTATTGCTGAGCAGGCAGAGAAGGATAAGTCTCCACTGAATGATATTGATCCAATGGAAGATGGTAAGATTGACCAGAAACTCTTCCTGGCTCATGCTGCCATTGAGGCTACAAAGAAGTTGGGGGTTGCTGGTATTATTACCGATGGCGAGACCGGTCAGACTGCACGCGACCTGGCAGCCTTCCGTGGTCCAAATCCGGTATTGGCAATCTGCTATAAGGAAAAACTCCAGCGCTGGTTGAATCTGAGCTATGGTATTATTCCAATTCATCAGAAGGATCAGGTTTCTACCAAGGCTATGTTTACCGCAGCGGTACGTATGCTTCGCCAGAAAGGCTACTTAGGTGAGGAGGATAAGATTGCTTATCTGAGCGGTAGCTTTGGAGAGGGTGGAGGCACAACCTTCGTTGAGATTAATAAAGTGAAGAAGATTTTCGATAACAGTTATAGCTTTAATTTGCCATCAAATGGTATCGAAGATAAGTAAAAAAGGCTATTATTTCAAAAAAAAATAGACGTAAATAGAATTATTGGTGCAAAAATTTGCAGTATTCAAAAAAATACCGTAATTTTGCACCAATATTTTAAAACGAAAATTTTAGAAAATGAAAAAACTCGTTAGTTCAGTTTTAGTCGCTTTGACTATGCTCTTAGTACTTGGCAGTTGTGGAAGTACTAAGAATGTAGCTTATTTCCAAAATGCAGATTCTATCAGTTTGGCTGCTTCAAGAATGCTTTATGAAGCTAAGATTATGCCTAAGGACGAACTTACCATTACCGTGATTACGACAGATCCAAAGGCTGCCATGCCTTTCAACCTTTCTGTTTCTCAAACTTTGGGAAACAGCGGGCAGTTGAGTTCTGGTACTGGTTCTTTGCAAGGTTATCTGGTTGACAATTCCGGTAACATCGAGTTTCCTGTTGTTGGAACATTGCATGTAGGTGGTTTGACCAAGAAACAGGCAGAAGATCTTATCAAGAAAAAGGTAAAGCCTTACTTGGCAGTAAAGGAAAATCCAATCGTTACAGTTCGTATGGCAAGTTATCATGTTTCTGTATTAGGTGAAGTTACCAAGCCGGGCATCATTTCAGTACCTCAGGAGAAAATGAGTATTCTCGAGGCTTTGGCTCAGGCAGGCGACCTTACTATCTATGGTAAGCGCGACAATGTGTTGCTGATTCGTCAGGATGCAGCAGGAGAGAAGCATACCTATCGTATGAACTTGAATGATGCAAATATCATTAATTCACCATTCTATTATCTGCAGCAGAATGATATTATCTATGTAGAACCAAATAAGGTGAAAGCTCAAAACTCATCTATCGGTTCATCTACTACATTGTGGTTCTCTGCCGTTGGTACATTGATTTCTATCGCATCATTGATTGTCAATATCTTGCGATAGCAGGTAATAGAAGGGAGTAAAATCAGGATACTACAAAAATAATAATATATATATGTGTGGCATTGTAGGATATTTAGGTAAGGGTGAGGCTTATCCTGCTCTTATCAAAGGCTTAAAGCGTTTGGAATATCGTGGATACGATAGTGCAGGCGTGGCTCTTATCAGTAATGATGGTGCTTTGAACGTTTACAAAGCAAAGGGTAAGGTGGCAGATCTTGAAGCGTTCTGCTCTGATAAGGATATTTCGGGACATGTGGGTATTGCTCATACTCGTTGGGCTACCCATGGAGAGCCTTCAGCTGTAAATGCTCACCCGCATTATTCCTCTAGCAAGAACCTTGCCATGATTCATAATGGAATCATAGAAAACTATGCCGATATCAAGAAGAATCTCATTGCTAAGGGAGTAGAGTTTAAGAGCGAGACGGATACTGAGGTTCTCGTTCAGCTGATTGAATATATTCAGATAAAGAAAAATCTCGACTTGCTGACTGCCGTTCAGGTGGCTCTCCGTCAGGTAATCGGAGCCTACGCTATCGCTATTCTTGATAAGCGTAACCCTAATCAGATCATTGCTGCCCGTAAGCAGAGTCCGTTGGTTGTAGGTATCGGAAAGGATGGTGAGTTTTATCTCGGTTCTGATGCCAGTCCTATCATCGAATATACAGATAAGGTGGTTTATCTGGAGGATGGTAACATCGCTGTGATGCGCCTCGGTGAGGAATTGCAGGTGGTGAACATCCAGAACGTTAAACTCAACCCTGAGGTACAGACCGTAGACATTGATCTCGGTCAGATAGAGAAGGGCGGTTTCCCTCACTTTATGTTGAAGGAAATTTTTGAGCAGCCAGAGTGCCTTCGTAACTGTATGCGTGGTCGTGTAGTTAGCCGCACAGTGGAAACTCGCGTAATGACTGATGGCGACGATACAACCAGCAAGAAGGAGACTGAGATGGGTGTCGTGCTCAGCTCCATTACCGACCATCGCCAGCAGCTTCTCAATGCCAAGCGAATCATCATCGTGGCTTGTGGTACATCATGGCATGCCGGACTTATCGGCAAGCAGATGATAGAGAACTATTGCCGCATCCCTGTGGAAGTGGAATATGCATCAGAGTTCCGTTATCGCAATCCTGTGGTAACGAAGGACGATGTTGTCATCGCCATTTCCCAAAGTGGTGAAACCGCTGATACCCTGGCTGCCATCAAGCTTGCCAAGGAGAGCGGTGCGTTTATCTATGGTATCTGTAACTCCATCGGTTCTTCCATCGCACGGGAGACAGATACAGGTACCTATATTCACGTAGGTCCGGAGATTGGTGTTGCCTCTACCAAGGCGTTCACTGGTCAGGTTACCGTCCTTATCCTCCTGGCACTTGCCATCGGTAAGGAGAGGGGAACCATCAGCGAAAATGAATATCAGAAGATTACAGAACAGCTTTGGAACATTCCTGCCAAGATGAAGGAAGTGTTGAAGCTCAACAATAAGATAGCTGACTTGAGCCGTACGTTTACATACGCTCGCAATTTCATCTATCTGGGCCGTGGATTCCAGTATCCTGTGGCCCTTGAGGGTGCATTGAAGTTGAAGGAGATTAGCTACATCCACGCTGAGGGTTATCCTGCAGCGGAGATGAAGCATGGTCCTATCGCATTGATTGACAGCGATATGCCAGTGGTAGTTATTGCTACCCACAACTTCATGTACGAGAAGGTCTTGTCTAATATCCAGGAGATTAAAGCCCGTCAGGGTCGTGTTATTGCTATTGTCAGCAATGGCGACGAAACCATCTCTAAGATTGCCGACGAAGTGATTGAACTCCCTGAGACCTTGGAGTGCCTGGAGCCATTATTGGCTACCATTCCTTTGCAGCTCTTGGCTTACCATGTAGCTGTATGTAAGGGCAAGGACGTTGACCAACCTAGAAACTTGGCCAAGTCAGTTACTGTAGAATAATATATAAAGGGATTCGTCATTTCTTGACGTTTCCCTTTTTTTGGAGGGGGATCCCTCGGATAGGTATATTCAAATTTAACTAAATAAGATAAGGATAATAGAGAGATGGAACCATTGAAACATGAGTGTGGTGTAGCAATGATCAGATTGCTCAAGCCACTGGAGTATTACCAGCAGAAGTATGGTACTTGGATGTACGCACTCAACAAACTCTATCTGATGATGGAGAAGCAGCACAACCGTGGCCAGGAGGGTGCTGGTATGGCTTGTGTCAAACTGGGCGGTAAGCCTGGTCATGAGTATATGTTCCGTGAGCGTGCAGAGGGCAAGAATGCCGTGACCGAAATCTTCGGCAAGGCGAATGCCAACTTCAAGAGCCTGACTCCCGAGCAGCTTGCTGATGCAAAGTTCGCTAAAGAGGAACTGCCTTTTGCAGGCGAACTTTATATGGGACACCTGCGCTACAGTACCACCGGAAAGAGTGGCATTCAGTATGTGCACCCATTCCTGCGACGTAACAACTGGAAGGCGAAGAACCTCTGCCTTTGTGGTAACTTCAACATGACCAACGTAGATGAAATCTTCGAGGAACTTACCAAGCAGGGCCAGAGTCCTCGCATCTACAGCGACACCTACATCATGCTTGAACTGATGGGCCACCGTCTGGACAGAGAGGTGGAGCGCAACTTCGTAGCTGCAAAGGCGATGGAGATGCAGAATACCGATATCACCAACTATATAGAAGACCACGTGAAGATGAGCAATGTACTCAAGACCACGATGAAGAACTTTGATGGCGGTTATGTGGTTTGCGGTATCACCGGTTCGGGTGAAATGTTCTCTATGCGCGACCCTTGGGGCATCCGTCCTGCGTTCTATTACAAGAACGATGAAATCGTGGTAGTAGCCAGCGAGCGCCCTGTACTCCAGACCACCTTCGACCTGGAGGCAGAGGAAGTGCAGGAACTGATGCCGGGCACGGCGCTTCTCGTGAAGAAGAACGGAGAGTGCAGCATCGAGCGCATCATGGAGCAGAAGGGCGATTCAGCCTGCTCATTCGAGCGCATCTACTTCAGTCGTGGTTCCGACAAGGATATCTATAAGGAGCGTAAGCAGTTGGGCGAGCAGTTGACCCAGCCTATCCTGAAGGCTGTGGATTATGATGTAGACCACACCGTGTTCAGCTATATCCCGAACACTGCCGAGGTGGCTTACTATGGCATGTTGAGCGGTTTCAAGAAGTATCTTAATGAGACCAAGATTGAGCAGATTGCCAACCTCGACCATGTTCCATCAAAAGAAGAATTATACGAAATCCTCGGCGACTTCGTCCGCTCAGAAAAGATAGCATGGAAGGATATCAAACTCCGTACCTTCATCACCGAGGGCAACAGTCGTAACGACCTGGCGAGCCATGTGTATGATGTAACCTACGGAAGCATCGAGCCGAATGTGGATAATCTTGTCATTATCGATGATAGTATCGTGCGTGGTACTACCCTGAAGGAGAGTATTCTCCGCATCCTCGACCGTCTGCATCCTAAGAAGATTGTAGTGGTTTCCAGTGCCCCTCAGATCCGATATCCGGATTACTACGGCATCGATATGGCAAGACTGGAAGAGTTCTGCGTGTTCCGTGCTGCCATCCAGCTTTTGAAAGAGCGCAAGATGGAAGACCTTATCGAGCAGACCTATGAGGCTTGCAAGGCAGAATTGGCAAAGCCAAAGGAGGAGCAGATCAATCCGGTACGCTCCATCTACAAGCCATTCAGCACCGAGGAAATCAACGAGAAGATTGTTGAGATGCTTCGCCCAGAGGGCATGACCACTCCTATCCAGCTTGTATTCCAGAGCATCGAGGGCTTGCGCGAGGCGATTCCAAACCACAAGGGTGACTGGTATTTCACCGGTCATTATCCAACTCCAGGCGGCACGAAGCTCTGCAACCAGTCGTTTGTAAACTACATCGAAAACGTTTATCATAAATAAGTGAATAGAGAAGAACGAAGAGTGAAGAATTCATTTGCTCTTATAAGTATGAAATAAAAGAATCAAATGTCAGATATGAAAAAAGTAACCTTAGTTTTGAGCGATGGAACCAAGTTCCATGGCAAATCTTTTGGATATGATGCTCCTGTAGCGGGTGAGGTTGTGTTCAACACAGCCATGATGGGATATCCAGAGAGTTTGACCGACCCTTCTTACGCCGGTCAGTTGATGACACTTACATTCCCTCTCGTGGGCAACTATGGTGTGCCACCATTTACTTTTGAGGAGAATGGTTTGCCAACCTTCATGGAGAGTGACAAGATTTATGCTTCTGCCATCATAGTGAATGATTACAGCGAGCAGTACAGCCACTGGAATGCAGTGGAGAGTCTTGCCGACTGGTTGAAGCGCGAAAAGGTGCCAGGAATCACAGGCATCGACACCCGTGAGTTGACTAAGGTGCTTCGTGAGCATGGTGTGATGATGGGTAAGATTCTCTTTGATGATGAACCTGACAACATTCCTGAGGCTAACTATGAGGGTGTAAACTTTGTTGACCAGGTAAGCTGCAAGGAGATTATCCGTTATAACGAGGGTGCCGGCAAGAAGGTGGTTCTCGTTGACTGCGGTGTGAAGGCAAACATCATCCGTTGCCTCATCAACAGAGGCGTAGAGGTGATCCGTGTGCCATGGAATTACGATTACACCGATATGGACTTCGACGGATTGTTCCTGGCCAATGGTCCTGGTGACCCAGATATGTGCGAGGATGCAGTAAACATTATTCGCAAGCAGATCAGCCAGAGCCGCAAGCCTATCTGCGGTATCTGTATGGGTAACCAGTTGCTTTCTAAGGCAGCCGGTGCTACTATCTACAAGTTGAAGTATGGTCACCGTTCACACAACCAGCCTGTGCGCATGGTAGGAACCAACAATTGCTACATCACCTCTCAGAACCACGGTTATGCCGTTGATGCCAAGACATTGGGCAACGATTGGGAGGAACTCTTTGTAAATATGAATGATGGCTCTAACGAGGGTATCCGCCACAAGGTGAACCCTTGGTTCTCAAGCCAGTTCCACCCAGAGGCTTGCTCAGGCCCTGTGGATACAGAGTTCATGTTTGATAAGTTTGTAGAAACACTCAAGTAAGTGAAGAGTGAAGAACGAAGAGTGAAGAATTCGAATGATTTTATTGTAATTTAGGAAAATAATGAAAGACGAAAATATAAAGAAGGTGCTCCTCTTAGGTTCTGGAGCCTTGAAGATCGGTGAAGCAGGTGAGTTCGACTACTCAGGTTCGCAGGCCCTGAAGGCATTGCGCGAGGAAGGTATCGAGACTGTGCTCATCAACCCGAATATCGCAACCGTACAGACATCAGAAGGTGTTGCCGACCAGATTTACTTCCTGCCAGTGCAGCCTTACTTCGTAGAGCGTGTCATCCAGAAGGAGAAGCCAGACGGAATCCTCCTCAGCTTCGGTGGTCAGACTGCCCTCAACTGTGGTGTGGAACTCTATCGCCAGGGCATCCTGGAGAAATATAATGTTAAGGTATTGGGTACTCCAGTACAGGCTATCATGGATACTGAGGACCGTGAGCTCTTCGTAGAGAAGCTGGATGAAATCAATGTGAAGACCATCAAGAGTGAGGCTTGCGAGAACATCGAGCAGACCCGCAAGGCTGCTGCTGAGCTCGGCTATCCTGTCATCATCCGTGCTGCTTACGCCTTGGGTGGCCTCGGTTCCGGTTTCGCAGACAACGAGGAGGAGCTGAACAAACTCGCAGAGAAGGCTTTCTCTTTCTCTCCACAGGTATTGGTAGAGAAGAGTTTGAAGGGCTGGAAAGAGATTGAGTATGAGGTAGTTCGCGATCGTTACGACAACTGTATCACAGTTTGTAACATGGAGAACTTCGACCCACTGGGAATCCATACTGGTGAGAGTATCGTCATCGCTCCATCTCAGACCCTGAGCAATTCTGAGTATCATAAGCTCCGTGCTCTCGCCATCAAGATTATCCGTCACATCGGAATCGTGGGTGAGTGTAACGTGCAGTATGCCTTCGACCCTAAGAGCGAGGATTATCGTGTAATCGAGGTGAATGCCCGTTTGAGCCGTTCATCAGCCTTGGCATCTAAGGCTACTGGTTATCCTCTTGCCTTCGTTGCAGCCAAGCTCGGTATGGGCTACGGTCTGTTCGAGTTGAAGAACTCAGTAACCAAGACCACATCTGCCTTCTTCGAGCCAGCATTGGACTACGTAGTTTGTAAGATTCCTCGTTGGGACTTGTCTAAGTTCCGTGGTGTAGATAAGGAGTTGGGTTCATCTATGAAGTCAGTAGGTGAGGTAATGGCCATCGGCCGCAACTTCGAGGAGGCCATCCAGAAGGGTCTTCGTATGATTGGTCAGGGCATGCACGGTTTCGTAGAGAACAAGGAACTTGAAATCGACGATATCGATGCAGCTTTGCGCGAGCCAACAGATAAGCGTGTGTTCGTGATTTCAAAGGCAATGCACAAGGGCTATACCGTAGATCAGATTCACGACTTGACCAAGATTGACAAGTGGTTCCTTGAGAAGTTGAAGCACATCATCGATATCGACGAGGCGATGAAGAAGTGCAACATCAATACTCTTGAACAGGATTTGCTCCGCATCGCTAAGGTTTACGGTTTTACCGACTTCCAGGTAGCCCGCGCCGTGGGCTTGGAGCAGGAGTTGGGCAACATGCACAAGGCTGCCCTCCTGGTTCGCAACAAGCGCAAGAGCTATGGCATTCTGCCTGTAGTGAAGCAGATTGATACCCTGGCAGCAGAGTATCCTGCTCAGACCAACTACCTCTATGTAACCTATGCAGGCGTGAAGAGCGACATTACCTTCGAGAACGACCACCGTTCTATCATCGTACTCGGTTCAGGTGCTTACCGCATCGGTTCTTCCGTAGAGTTCGACTGGTGTGGCGTTCAGGCATTGAACACCATCCGCAAGGAAGGCTGGCGTTCTGTGATGATCAACTACAACCCAGAGACCGTATCTACCGACTACGATATGTGCGACCGTCTCTACTTCGACGAGTTGACCTTCGAGCGTGTGATGGATATCATCGAGATGGAGCAGCCTCATGGCGTTATCGTATCTACCGGTGGTCAGATTCCAAACAACCTGGCTATGCACCTCGATGCACAGAACGTGCCAATCCTGGGTACTGCTGCCAAGGACATCGATAACGCTGAGGATCGTGCCAAGTTCTCTCAGATGTTGACCAACAACGGCATCAACCAGCCAGAGTGGAGCGCCCTGACCTCTATGGAGGACATCGACAACTTCATCGAGCGTGTAGGTTTCCCTGTATTGGTTCGTCCCAGCTACGTGCTTTCGGGTGCTGCGATGAACGTATGTTCTAATGAGGAAGAGCTGAAGCGATTCCTGCAGTTGGCTGCCAACGTGAGTGAGGATCACCCAGTGGTAGTAAGTAAGTTTATCGAACATGCCAAGGAGATTGAGATGGATGCAGTGGCAAAGAATGGTGAGGTGATTGCCTATGCCATTTCCGAGCACATCGAGTTTGCCGGTGTTCACTCTGGCGATGCTACCATCCAGTTCCCTCCTCAGAAGTTGTATGTTGAGACAGTTCGTCGTGTAAAGCGAGTAGGTCGTCAGATTGCCAAGGAGTTGCACATCAATGGTCCGTTCAACATCCAGTTCATGGCTCGTGACAATGATATTCTCGTTATCGAGTGTAACCTTCGTGCCAGCCGTTCGTTCCCATTCGTAAGCAAGGTATTGAAGATCAACCTCATCGAGTTGGCTACCCGCGTAATGCTCGGTTTGCCAGTAGAGAAGCCACACAAGAACCTCTTCGATCTCGACTATGTAGGTATCAAGGCTTCTCAGTTCAGCTTCAACCGTTTGCAGAAGGCAGACCCAGTATTGGGTGTGGATATGAGCAGTACGGGTGAGGTAGGTTGCTTGGGCGACGATACATCTACCGCACTTCTGAAGAGTATGCTTTCTGTGGGTCATCGCATTCCTGCCAAGAACATCCTGCTTTCTACTGGTTCTGCCAAGCAGAAGGTAGATTTGCTCGATGCAGCCCAGATGCTGGTTAAGCATGGCTACAAGCTGTATGCAACCGGTGGTAGTAGCAAGTTCCTCACCGAGAACGGCATTGAGAACACCCGTGTACTCTGGCCATCAGAGGAGGCAGAAGGCGGTGCGCCTAAGGCTTTGGAGATGCTCCACAACCACGAGATTGATATGGTAGTGAATATTCCGAAGAACTTGACCAGCAGCGAGTTGAGCAATGGTTACAAGATTCGCCGTGCAGCCATCGACCTGAACGTGCCATTGATTACCAATAGCCGTCTGGCGAGTGCATTCATCTATGCATTCTGCACTACCAAGCTCGAGGATATCGACATCAAGGCTTGGGGAGAGTATAAATAGTTGATAGTTAATAGTTAAGAATTGATAGTTAAGTCATTCTTGACGATTCCCAATAGAAAAATCCCTGCTCTAGGAAAGGCTTCCTATGGCAGGGATTTTTTAGATAATAAACGTCTTACTCAAATTCAATATGCTCTTGTGAAGGAATACGGAAAGAGAACCATGTTTCTCCATTTTTGTTGGTGATAGCTAAGTCTCCTCGTGTAATGGTGTCCATGCCAATGATAATGTCATTGTCTTCTAAATCACAAGCAAGAACTTCCAAATCTTTTATCCAAGCACCTTCTTTGGCAAAATATAGGCTTATTTTATAAGTGTAAGCCTCTACATTTCCGCCAATTCCTGCAATCATGGCTTTTTGGATAGGTTCCAATCCTAAAGCAGCTGCTATGTTTCTGGATATAATAGTGTTTGTAGCACCTGTATCCCAAAGGACATCCTTGGCTTCGCAATATTCAAGTTTATTGTTAGTTGCAGGTTTTATCACAAAACAGCTTGACAGAATGCTTTCAGCCTTTGCAGGATATTTTTGTGTAATAGACTTTTTCATCTTGAAGTTTTTATTGAGCCTTAACCTTGTGGATGGTAGCAAGTCGTGCTATGTGTCCTTTCGGAAGTGGAGACATAGTAATCTCGCTATGAGCAGGGAAAAACTTGTCGATGTCTTTGTAGTCTATGGTATGAACTTGTATTTTCTTGTCTTTTGTTTCCATATAGCTTTCCTTTCTTTTATTATTGTTGCAAAGATACGCTGAAAATTCGAAACTGCCAAACTTTTCTAGTAATTTTTGTGATTTATAGTCAAATGATAAGGGTATGCCAGTAAATTCTTGTGTTTATAATGTGGGATTATGGATACAGGAATTTACTGGTGCGACCAAAAAAGCAGTGAAAACTTTGGTTGTTTCAAAATAAAGCCGTAACTTTGCGTATGTAAACTGGTTAAATTTCATAGCATGATGAAACTGCAAGTAAAACAAGTACCATACGGAGTATCTGATTTTGCCACGGTGATGAGTCAGAATCTATATTATGTCGATAAGACGATGTTTTTGCCAGAGCTGGAGAAGCAGCAACGCAATCTCTTTTTCATCCGTCCCCGTCGTTTTGGAAAAAGCCTGTTTCTCAGTATGCTCTACTCTTACTATGACTGTAACCAGAAGGAGAGTTTCGAAAAACTCTTCGGTAATTTGTGGATAGGCCAGCATCCTACATCCCTGCAAGGAATTTACCAGGTACTGTTCCTGGATTTTTCTCAAATTACAGGTAAGATAGAAGTCTTGGAGGAAAGATTCAATGCCTATCTCTGTATCAAGTTGGATAGTTTTGCAGAGCAGTATGCTGCATATTATGGTGATAAGAAGGTTCAGGAAATCAAAACAAAGACACAGTATGCTGATAAGATGCAGATAATCTTTGATGCAGCCAAGGCAAATCATTTTCAGCTTTATCTTATCATCGACGAGTATGATAATTTTACTAATGTAGTGCTCAATGAACATGGTGAGAAAGTGTATCATGCCATTACTCATGCCGATGGTTTCTATCGTGATGTTTTCAAGAAGTTCAAGGGAAACTTCGAGCGCATCTTCATGATGGGTGTCAGTCCTGTAACCCTGGATGATGTGACAAGTGGGTATAATGTGGGATGGAATATCTCTGTAAAGCCAGAGTTCGACGAGATGCTGGGCTTCTCTACCAAGGATGTAGTCGAGATGTTCACTTATTATAAGGAGATGGGAAGCATTCCTGCAGATAGCGATGTGGAAGCCATCGTCAACGATATGAAGCCTTGGTACGACAACTATTGCTTTGCAGAAGAAGCATTGAATAAGAGTGTCAGAATGTTTAATTGCGATATGGTGCTTTACTATCTTCGCAATTATATGGATTACGGACGCTCTCCTCGGCAGATGATAGACCCGAATACCAAGACCGATTATGGCAAGATGAAGAAACTCTTGCAATTCGATAAGTTGGATGGCGAGCGCAAGGGTATCATCCGCAAGATAGCGGAAGAGGGACAGATTGTTGCCCAACTGGAGGAACAGTTCTCTGCCTATCAGATACCGAAGGCTGAAATCTTCCCAAGTTTGCTGTTTTATTATGGTATGTTGACCATCAAGGGTACACGTGGTTCAAAGTTGATTTTGGGCATTCCTAATAATAATGTTCGCAAGCAATATTATGGATATTTGGAAGAAGAGTATCAGGCAAAGTCGTATGTGGATACCAACAGATTGACGGATTACTATTACGACATGGCTTATGAAGGAGTATGGGAAGAAGGACTGCGTTTTATGGCTGATGCCTACGCTAAGGTTTCTTCTGTGCGTGACGGAATAGAATCGGAGCGAAATCTGCAAGGTTTCTTTATGGCATACTTGAACCTCAACGATTATTACATCACGGCTCCCGAATTGGAGTTGAATCATGGCTATTGTGATTTCTTCCTGTTGCCTGATCATACCCATTATGCCACTCAGCACAGCTATATCCTCGAACTCAAGGTTCTCTCCAGAAAGGAGTTTGATGAAGAGTTGAAGGATGTCTTGAAGGAAGATGGTAGCCCTATGAAGAAGTCGGAGAAGCAATGGTTGGATGCTGTGGAACAGATTAGGCGATATGCCGATGCTCCAAGGGTTGAGGCTCTTCGCCAGGGCACAACGCTTCATAAGATTATCATGCAGTTCAAGGGCTGGGAGTTGGCAAGGATAGAGGAAATAGAGTAAAAGATAGGGTTTATAACTCTATCTTTTATCATAAAATGCCCCTCTATCAATTCAGTTGGGTGGTGTTGAAATCATTAACTTCCTCCTCTTTCTCCAGTTCCGCCTTCATGGCTTCGAAGGCGTAGATGGTGAAAGAGGAGGCGATAACATTTAACATTACGAATTACTTCACCCATTCCATCAAGTCGTCGTAGTTGGTTACCTTATGATAGTAGATGCCCGAACTTGAGAGTTGTTCGAAGAGCCTGTCGGCACAGGCTATCTTGCCATCTTCTATGCCTCGCAAGTCGAGGGTTGACATGCTGCCCTTGGTTTCGGCTACGAAATAGACATGTTTCACGGCACTATCCTTGAAGGCTATCGCCCAGTCGGGAGAATAATTGCCCACAGGGGTAGGAATGTGGAAGCCTTTTGGCAACTTGGCATATACGGCAACGTCGGTACTCGTATCGAGGTCTTCTACAAACTTGCGCTCTACACTCTGCTTTGCCGTTCCATCGGTAAACACATAATCCACGATGCTCTTCCTGCCTTGGTAAGCCTTGTCGAGCGAGGTATGTTTCTCTTCCGTAAAGATGGCGGAATCGTAGCTCCCCTCTATCTCGTTGTAACTGATATGATCTACGATGATGGTGGCTTTCTGCTCCAGTATCAGACGACTTACCCTGCGGATAAACTCTTCCGGATTCATCTTGTACATATCAAACTTTTCTGGCTTAATCTGACTCAGAATCCCGGCGATGGTCTTGCGGGTCAATCGGGTGTTGGCGGCTATCTTGCCCAGCAGGTCATACTTCACGGTGCTTACTACATCCGTTCTCAGGTCATCATGCTGCATTTCTTCCTGCACCATCATGCTGCCCGCCTTCATGTCGTCATGTTTCAGTTCCGTCTTCTGCACTCCTCGGGTTACCACGTAGCTCAGTTTCGAAACCACCAGTTCCTTGTTGATGGCAGCAATGGCTTTCTCTATCAGTTCCTTGCTTTCGAAGTTCACCGTATAGGTATATTTGTGGTTGATGCGATTCCAAAGTTCCTGGAACTCCTTCTTCGTAAAGTTCTCATTCAGTCTGTTCTCCGGAGTCTGCGGCGTATTTCCGTTCTCTATCATACCATCAAGGGCAGAAGGGTTCCATACGCCTTCTATCAGTTTGTGAATCCATTTGCCGTATGGCTTTACTTCATCTGGCAATGTTGCGAGTGTTCCCGATGTTGCGGCAGAGCGGTAAGCATCGGTTACATGACTTTCGTCATCCACATAACCGTTCTTCACCAGATAGAAATATATCTTCTTGGCTTCTGCCGTTGTGATATAGTGCTTGCTGCCATCCTCAATCGTGAAAGTCTTTCCGTCGAAGTAGTCGATGTCGGCAACCTTCGGACGGTCGTAGAGATCTTCCGAAATATTCTTCTGCAGGTCGTTTACGAAATCAGCATAGCCCTCTGAGGCAATCACGGTAAGGCGGTTAATCTGCTGCACCTGCCCCTGCAGGGTATCGGCATCCTGTCGTACTCCCTTGTTGTCAACGCAGAGTCGCAATCCTCGTCCCACTTCCTGACGCTTCTGCGAGATGCTGTTTGCCTGACGGAGTGAACAGATCTGGAAGATGTTCGGATTGTCCCAACCTTCTCGCAAGGCTGAGTGGGAGAAGATGAAGCGAACTGGCGAGTAAGTTGGGTCGAGACTCAGTAGTCGTTCTTTATCTTTCATAATCAGGTCGTAAGCCGATACGTCGTCGCTTCCTGCTCCCTTCTTCTCATCGCTGTCCTTGATGCGCTTGGTCTTGGGGTCGATGGAGAAATAACCCTCATGGGTCTTGTTGACAGGGATGCAGCTGAGATACTGCATATACTCCGGGTCATACATATTCTGATTCTCCCGTAGTTCTGCCTGGTATTCCTGTTCGAATATCTCTCCATAGCGTCCCAGCATCGCATTGCCGTCTTCATCATACTGGCGATACTTGGCAACCTCGTCGATGAAGAAAAGGGAGAGGCACTTGATGCCACGATGGAAGAGGGCGCTCTCTTTGCGGAAGTGCGCCTTGATGGTTTCCCTTATCTGGATGCGAGCCTTGTGGTCGGCAGTTACGTTGCCGATTACCTCCTTCAGCATCAGACTCTCGCCGTTGCTGAACTTCATCTGGCTACGACTTGGCTGACGGGCATCCACCACGATATCGGTAATCATGAATCCCTTGTATTGCAGCATGTTTCCAGAGGCACTATAGAGGTCGTCGCCTTCGCCCAACTTCTTGTAGATTCGCTTGATGATTCCCGTAGTGCTCTGCTGTTCTATTTCCAGTCTTACCTGTGGAGCCTTGTCTTTCGAAAGCAGCAGCTCTGCAAAATAGATATAGCTGTCGGTACCTTTCAGGTTCTTCAGTTCGAAGCCTACTACCTCTATCTTCTTCACCAGTTTGTGGTTGTAGGCATCGAGTGCATCGAGCACATACACCGTGTTGTGGTGCTCCTTGTGGGTAGCTGAGTAGTTCAGGGTGAAGAGCGGATTGAAGGCTTTGAGTGCCGTCTGTGTAGCGGCACCTCCCATCTTCTGCGGTTCATCCAGAATGATGATAGGGTTGTTGGCAGCAAGAACGGCAATAGGCTTTCGGGAACCGAACTCATCTCGTTCGGAGTTGATGATGCGTGCCGCCTTGTTCTTGGCTCCTTCCTTCATGGTGTTGAAGGCCTGGGTATTGATAATCATCACGCTGATGTCGTTGCTCTGCGAGAAGGTGTCGATGTCGTTGAGGCTGCTGCTGTCGTAGATGAAGTAGCGAGCCTTCTTGCCGTATTGCTCCATGAAGTGATCTACCGTAATGTCGAAGCTCTTCTTCACTCCTTCTCGGATGGCGATGCTTGGAACCACCACGATAAACTTGGTCCAGCCATACTGCTTGTTCAGTTCGAACATCGTCTTGATATAGACGTATGTCTTTCCCGTACCGGTTTCCATCTCCACGTCGAGCTGGCAGGCACCGAGCTTCTGACAGAGTTCTTCATCCTGATGGATATTGTTCTCGGTCTGAATCTGTCGGATGTTGTCAAAGAGAGCCACCTTATCCATGACTAGGCGGTTGTTCTTATAGCCCAGGCTATTGCCCGCATCATCGTTATCAGCAAAGACATCTGTTTGAACGATTTTGATGTCATGCTTCTTGCTATCAACCACATACAGTTTTCCCTTATCCATCCTGTATTCCAGGTTGGCTTGGTTGGGCTGCCCCTTGAAGACGTTGATGACGCTCTCCACGGCATCGGTCTGATATTGTTGTATCTTAAACTTCAGTTTCATAATCGTAATCAGTAAAGCTCTTTTTACTTTTACAAGTTTCAAGTAAACACAGCAAAAATGTTCTTTTTACTTTTTTACCTTTTTACTTTTTTACCTTTCTAAAGGATTTTGGTGACTGTGTCAGGAGAATATGTTTTAAAGATCTGCTCGAAGTTGGTGGCGGTGGAATCGTCCTTCATGCTGGTGTCACGGAGCACGGCATAGGCTGGTTGCATCTGAGCGATGGATTTTACCACATCGTCGGTAATATTCGGGTCGGAGCAAGCCACGAGGTATCCTTCGGCAACGTTATAGATGGTCTTGCCAGCTACCGTTGTCGTTTCTATCTTAGAATCCAGGGTTGCACCGAGTTCAAGCATCACCTGGAAGAGCAGGTCTTCGCCCGTTCTATCCGGCTTCACATTATCAACCTGCGAGAAGAGGTCGGCTTGCGAAATATCCTTTGGAGAATAGTAAATGTCCTGCATATTGGTGGAATCGAGTTTCAGCACACGGAAGCCAGTATCGAGGTCCTGAGTGGTTAAAAGAGACTCCTCCTTGATTTTCTTGCCGGCTCTTCTTATTCTTTCCTTTCCTATTTCACAGATGTTCTTATAGCCTGCCTTGAAAGCTTCGCTCTTCTCATCGGTCTTTTCTGGGAGCTGCACCATGATGAACTTGCGGTTGCCGCCATCTTCGGAGTTGAGCTGCATGACGGCATGGGCTGTGGTGGCGGAGCCACTGAAGAAGTCGAGGATGAGAGAATTTTTGTCAGTAAAAGAGTCGATGAAACTACTTAATATTTCTTCATCTTTAGGAAATGAAAAACAATCATTTCCCATGAGGGAACGTAATCTCTTACTGCTACCTCTTCTATCTTTATAAAATACGGTTTCTTTCAGTTGCGTTTCATTATCTTTTAGGTATCTTTTTTTGCATGGAACTCCATCGCCATTAAAATGAATTAACCCATTTTTAATGTCTTTCAATAAGTCCTCTTTGCTTGAATAAGCCCAACCTCGTTGAGGCGTTTTAACGATATTGTGAGTATAGGGATTTACAATATCCCATTTGGGACCACCACCTCCTCCTCTAGATATATCTGAAGCAAAGTATACTCCATTCTCATCAATCCAACTATAGTGAGAATGATTTCTACTCTCAGAATCATCAGGTAAAGATTTATACCATGATTTTAATTGTGCAGATGATTTCTCGTAATCTGTTCCATTGATTTTTTTTAGTTCTTCTGCTTTTTTGTATATTTCGTTTAATCCCTTTTTCTTTTCATGCCAACTGATGTTGTGTTCATTGCAAAAAGTAAGATTTTTAGCAAAACAGATTATATACTCATGTGATGTTGAAATGAATTTTGCTGCATTTCTTCTTCCTCCTCTCCAAATGAATTGAGCAACAAAGTTACTTTCTCCAAACACTTCATCGCAAACTTTTCTGAGATTCTCTACCTCATTATCGTCAATAGAGATAAATATCACACCATCATCGGTCAGCAAGTCTCTTGCAACCTTCAATCTCGGATAAATCATGTTGAGCCAATCAGTATGGAATCTGCCATTGCTTTCGGCATTGGTAAACATACGGTTGCCCTGCTCGTCAAACTGTCCTGAGTTGGCGAGGTATTCTTCTGAAGACTGAGCGAAATCATCTTCATAAACAAAATCGTTTCCGGTATTGTAAGGTGGGTCTATATAGATCATTTTCACCTTGTGGAGATAAGTCTCCTTCAGACATTTGAGAACATCGAGGTTGTCGCCCTCGATATAAAGGTTCTGGGTGTTGTCGAAATCAACGCTGTCTTCACGGCAAGGGCGAAGTGTGGCATTGATAGGAGAGTTGGCAAGGAGAATCGCCTTGCTCTTGTCGGGCCAGGTAAACTGGTAGCGTTCCGCTCTTTCTGACATCACACTATCAGAAAGATTCTGTTTGAGTTTCTCGAAATCTATGAGGTGCTTTGGCTGACCGCTTCTTTCATCCACGGTCTCCGTAACGCAGTCGGGAAACAGCTGCGCAATTTTCGTAATGTTATCCTCGACACCATTACTACTCTGCATTCTTAATTTGTCCATTCGTAGCTCTTTTCATTGTTGGTTACTATATATAATAAGGTATAGCAACAAACTTTGAAGCGAACTCCAACGTCTTTTGCTATAGCTGATGGGTGCGTTTGGAACTAAATCATTATCGGAGTAAAACGGGCAGCGGACAGAAGGATTAGCAGAAAGCCATCCAAGGAAAGCCTTGATGAAGTGAAGACAAAGAAGAAGCGTGAGCTTCCCTTATCAACACTTGAGGCTTTGGCGTGCCCGTAACATACGATAAGTTCCGCCCACGCTATAGCGTAGGCGTTTACAGAACTTACTCTTTCGTACGTTACTACTTTAAATCGCCAAATTTCAAGTGTATTCCGAACAAATTAGTAAACGCAAGTTTATAATCTTACTATGTTATATCTTTCTTTTCTGTTTCTTATATCTCTTTCTTTTTAAATTGTTATACATTCAAATTTCCTTGTTGGTCATTATGATGGCCAACAAGTTTTAATGGATACTGGAATTTCATCCATAAGGAGTCTATTCGCAACACTATAAGGTTTCCATCCATGCGATAGCATCTTGAGCAGTGCCAAAGCACAGAGTTTCTCCGTTTTTATGTTCTTCTCTCGCCTTGTCAAGCTTCGCTTGCAAATCGGGAGTAATCGCATTAGTTGATGTGCTCATATCCTTTGTTTTTAATTGTTATTTGATGGCAAAGATAATAAAAAATAATGAGAAATGAGGTGATTCTTATGAATTTTAACACAGATAATCACAATTATAGTTGTTAAGCAAAAGTTTCCTTCACAAAATTTGTGAATATCGAATTAAAATATTATCTTTGCAGCATCAAAACATTAAGGTTATGATAGTAAATTTCAACGAGGATTATCTGCGTGATCTATATAGATCTGGCAAATCTGATAAAAAGCATCGCTTTCAACCGCAAATAGTTAGAAAGTATATTCGAGTGATAGACCTTATGATATCGGAAGATAACGTTCAAGGTCTATGGAAATATAATTCTCTCAATTATGAACGGTTAGAAGGAAATAAAGAAGGTTTGTCCTCGGTAAGAGTGAATGACCAATATCGAATAGAATTTGAAGAAGAATTTGAGGATGGTCAAACTATTGCAACCATATGTAATATAACTGAATTGTCAAACCATTATAAATAATATAGTTATGAGCAACGATAATAAAACAACAAAGGAAATGCGAGCAAACGAGATGACTCCAGCTTTTCCTACGCATCCAGGGGATGTTCTGAAGGATGAGATAGAATACCGTGGAATCTCTCAGCGCCAGTTGGCGGAGGAAATGGGGATTGCTTATTCTGCCCTGAACGAAATTCTGAATGCTCGTCGCCCAGTAACGGAAAAAACGGCCCTGCTCTTTGAAGCTGCACTTGGAGTGAATGCTGAGCCTTTGTTGAAAATGCAGATGAGATATAATCTGCAATCTACTAAAAGTGATTCTACTTTTATGACGAGATTGGCAAAAGTAAGAAGGGTGGCTGCAGCCTTGTAAAAACAGAAGATATGAATAGTGATAATATAGATTTTGTAACTTGTTGCATTGGCTACTTGTCTCGTTGCTTGGGATAATATAATCAGCAAGTATATCAACGTCTTAAGACTTCTGGTATACTTGCTGATTTGATTTTTTACACAGATAATCATAATGTAAAGAGTCTGATAACTCTATCTTTTATCACAAAACACCCATTTATAACTCTATCTTTTATCACAAAACATGTCTTTATAACTCTATCTTTTAGCAAAGTTAACATAAAATAATTGCTTATCTCACTAATAATCAGTATTTTTGCGCATAATCTTTTAAAGGATCAAAAAAACTAAGAATATGGCTAGAGCAACAGGTTCAATCAATTATTTGGAGCATCGCACGCCCTTGAAGGACGAAAGCGGTAAGTATCAGATACATCCGATGTTCGTGAAACGGGATATCGTTGACAGGGAGAAGATGGAGAAGCGTGTTCGCGATCATTGTGCGATGAACGTTTCGTCCTTTATCTCCGCATTGGAAACGCTGGAGGATGAAACGCTTTATGCCCTGGCGGATGGCAACGAGGTGAGGGTAGGTGATATGTTTATCGTCAAGCCTAAGCTGGGGATGGTGAAGCATAAGGACAAGAATGGAATCGAATGGAAAAGGACTTATCATGAGGGTGATCTGATTCCAGCCAATGAGGTGGATATCTGCGGCTTGGAAATTCAGCCCACGAAGGAGTTTCTGGAAAGGCTGAAGCGCCACTCTAATGGTTGCAGCCGACAGTATTGGAGTGTGAAATCTACTCCAAAAGAGGCGGATAAGGAGTTTACTGATATTGTAGAGATTTGTCAGCAGCAGGGTTATATCACGGTGAAGGATATGATTCGTGAATTCGGTGTTACCCGCTATCATGCCAATAAGGTGTTGAATGATCTCTGTGAGGAACCGGCTGCCAGAATGTATGCTACCAAGGAAGGTCCTATAACGCTCTATCGTTTGTGGAAGAAGGAGTAACTAAGACGTAGTTGTTGAAACGGCTCTTTAGGTTGACGGAATCGGTTCCTTAACTTGAATGAAGCGTCTCTTCTCGTTGAATGAAGCGTCTCTTCTCGTTGAAGGATACGTCTCCGAGAGTTAAAAGAAGCGTTTCCTGGAGTCAGAACAAGCGTCTTTTAGAGTACAAGCATATACCTTCTCAGACATTGCCACTAGGCTCAGCAGCTCTGCCGAGCCTAGTCAGCAGGTCTGCTGACTGCAGTCAGCACCTCTGCTGAGCCTAGTGACAACACCTTTTAGTCGTACAGCTATAACCTGTTTAGTTGTACAACTGTATACCCTTTAGTCGTACAACTATAACCTCTTTAGTTGTACAACTATACACTTTTTAGTTGTACAATCGTAAAATGATGATACTTCTATGATATATTGGGTGCTCTCATTCAATCCAAACATACAGCATCTTCCTTTTATAACGTTTGTTTGCTTTTGTTCTATTTCAACGAACGAAATGAGGAAAAGCAGCTTCTCCTAATTCTGGCTCATATTCAAAACCTTCGTAACTGAAGCCTGCCAGTTCCTCTGGAGTAAGAAGCTGATTATTCAGAATATATCTCACCATGGCTCCACGGCAAGATTTAGCCCATACAGCCTGCATCTTCAATCTGCCGTCTTTCTGACGGACATAAAAGAGTGGCTGAATGACCTTTATCTCCTTACATACTCTCTTCCAATCAAACAGATGTTCATATTCCTCAGTTGATAGATGGATGAGTATGCCATCGTCAGCCTTCACACTATCGATGAGAACATCCGTGAGTTTGTCTTTCCAGAACTGATTGATAGGCCTGTCGTTTGTTGCTTCGAGAGATACGCAATGCTCCATACGATAAGGTACGATGCCATCCAACGGTCGAAGCAATCCATAAAGGAAGCAGGTAATCCAGAGATGTTTCTGGGCATATTCTAACGACTCCTCGCTCAAAGAACTGGCACGCAAATGTTTGTATGCCTGACCATTGTAAGCCAGGATAGCCGGCATCTTCTCTGCAGCCATAAAATCATGATATCGCTTCCAGTTCGTCATTGCAATCTTGCTGCTGCAATCCAGTTGCTTAGCCAAATCCTCTACATTCATCATTGCCATTTCTTTGGCCAAGTCATTGGCAACTGATTGGAATAGTGGCACGGAGATAGGCTTCCTGTCTGCCTTCTCAAACATGATTTTGGCATTTGCCAATAATATCTGCATAATAATCAATCTTTTGAATTGTACCTGCAAAGATAAGAAAAAATCAATATACAATGCTAAATAGCCAAAAAAAATCCCATAAAATTAAAATTTTTTATAAAACGAGCATTATATAGTACTTTTTCTTGTGTAATCTATAAATATTTGTTACCTTTGCGTGAAAAGAACAATATAATACACTACTTAGTATGGCGGTTAAATATGAGATTCGTCAAACAGTTTTCTCATACCTCTTTTACCTATATGATTTATGAACAAAAAATATCAGTTTAAGACAATGAAGCAAGTAAACATTCAATATTACAATTCGCCTTGCGGAGAAATCATCTTGGCATCGATGGGTGACGAACTGTGCCTTTGTGATTGGAATGAAATGCCATGTGCAGAGCGCAATAAGCATCGGCTTTTACGGTATATGAAGGCTGATTTCAAGATAGAAACATCCCCAATCCTGGATCAGACCAAAAAGCAATTGGATGAATATTTTGCCGGTAACCGCAAGATATTTGATATTCCGTTGCATCCTGTAGGAACTGATTTCCAGAAAAAAGTGTGGCATGCATTGCTCGAAATACCCTATGGAGAGACAAGAAGCTATAAGGAAATAGCTATAAGTATAGGCAAGCCTAACGGCATCAGAGCCGTGGCAAGTGCCATTGGAGCTAATGGCATCAGCATTTTCGTTCCCTGCCATCGAGTTATCGGAAGCAATCATTCCCTTACAGGTTTTGCCGGAGGATTGGACGCAAAGAGAAAGCTATTGGAGCTTGAAGCTTAATAAAACCAACATAAAATGGTGATTTATTATTAATTTAAATATCCGTAAAAACAAATTTTGATTAATTAATAGTTGTTTCTCTTACATTCTTAGTAAATATCATTACCTTTGCACCATGAAAACATTATTAGACGTTCATACACATACAATAGCATCAGGTCATGCCTTCAGCAGTTTGCAGGAAATGACCTTGACAGCAAAGGAGAAAGGGTTGGATATCTTGGGAATCACAGAGCACGGTCCCAATATCCCGGGTACCTGTGATCCTATCTATTTCAGAAACCTTCATTGTGTTCCACGCCAGCTCTATGGAATCAAACTGATGCTTGGAGCAGAACTCAACATCCTCAATACGAAGGGAGATATCGATCTCGACAAGGATTACTGGCGTATGCTGGATATCCGAATAGCAGGCATCCATAGCCTTTGCTGGCAGGGAGGAAGTAAGGAGGAGAATACGCAGGGTGTCATCAATGCCATGCGCAATCCCTTCGTGCAGATTATCTCTCATCCCGGCGATGGTACGGCAGAACTGGATTTCGAGGAACTCATGAAAGTTTCCAGGGAGACGCATACCTTGCTTGAAATCAACAATCATTCCATGGCTCCCATCCGCCACAAGACTGTGGCTGCTCCCAATAATCTGGAACTGCTGGAACTTGCCAAGAAGTATGAAACTCCAGTCATCTTCGGAAGTGATGCCCACTTCTCTACGATGATTGCCGACTACAGCAACATTATGCCACTGGTAGAAAAAGCAGAGTTCCCGGATGAGCTGGTTCTCAACTATCAGCCAGAGAAATTCATGGCTTACCTCAAGCCAACCCCTGAGAAATAGGAAAATTTAGTTTCACATTTCAATTTACATGACTATGATTATAGAAGAAATCATCAAGTATAATGAAAACTTCGTAGCCAGTAAGGCTTACGAAAAGTATCTTACGAGTAAATATCCAGACAAGAAACTTGCCATTCTTTCCTGTATGGACACCCGCCTCACTGAGCTTCTGCCAGCAGCTTTGGGCCTGAAGAACGGAGATGCCAAGCTCATCAAGAACGCCGGTGGACTGGTTATCAGTCCTTTCGACTCTGCCATGCGTAGTCTCCTTGTAGCCATCTACGAATTGGGTGTAGAGGAAATCATGGTCATTGCCCACTCCAACTGCGGTGCATGCCACATGAACGGACAGCAGATGAAGAAATTGATGCTCAAACGTGGCATCCATCAGAATGTTATCGATACCATCGGGCTTTGCGGCATCGACCTCGACCATTGGCTGGAGGGATTCCACGACACAGAGGATTCTGTAAGGAATACCATCAATACGATCCGTACACACCCTCTCGTACCAAAAGATGTCAATCTTCATGGTTATATCATTGACTCACAGACGGGCAAACTGACAGAAGTGAAATAGAATAAAGGTATTAGTTTTAATTAAAACACATAACAGCAGTTTGTTGTACTTTCACCTTCCCTATATGATGCTCTTTCCAAGAAAGTAACTTTCGTTACAGTCCCCACATATCATTCAGCATACTGATAGCTGATTCCGAGCGGAATACATGATTGCGGAAGGTGATGATGCCTTCGGGAGCAAGGTGGGCTTCGAAGGAATTCACCAGAAAATCTGCTTCGAGCAGAATGCGGTGGTCGAGGCTGGTAACATCTTGATAAGTATGATGATGGGCAATGAGCCAGCAGATTCTTTCTATCTGTGCGGCTGTGAATCCATCTACTTCTGACAGTACTTTTCTTGCCTCGTCAGGACCCAGTTCTTCCTGATGCTTGCCATCGCAGTTGCCGTATCTGGCTTGTGAAACGTGAATGCCTACATCGTGAAGAATGGCTGCTGCTTCGAGCACGAAGAGGTCTTCTCTGGTCATTCCCTCTGCTATCGCAATCATACGGGCAAAGTCGTGCACCTTTACGAAATGCTGGATGAGTGGCGCATCGCCACCATCATACTTAATCATCGCCCTCATCAGTTGGGCGAGTATCAATTCCTTGTTTGTCATAATCTTATGTTTTTTACCAATAAAAAGAATACTAATCGAAGAGTTTCTTCCAAATCCACAATACCGCTATGGCGCCAATGACGCAGAAAATGAAGTTGGTAAGATAACCCTTGCCAAACAGTTCTATGTTCAGTAGATTGCTGATGATGGCGCCGGCATAACTGCCCACAATACCTATGAATAGGTTCATACAACATCCTTTGCCTTCGCCGCTCATGATGCGGTTGGCAATATAGCCAATGAAAATTCCAGTAAGGATTGGCCACGCTGTGAAATCTGCAATGTGTTCTAACATACTCTTTTTCCCACTTCGTTCGTTTTGTTCTTTATTGATGGATATAATCCAGAATCTGCTCTGCATGAATCTTGGTCTTGATCTCCTTTGGAGTGAAGATCTTCTCGATGACGCCTTCTTCGTTGACAAGATAGGTAGTGCGGAGGATGCCGATGGTCTTTCTGCCGCAGGTTACCTTCTCGCCCCAGCAGCCGAGTTCCTGCAGTAGGGTGGTTTCGGTATCTGCGATAAGAGGGAACTGCAAACCCTTGGTTTCGGCAAACTTCTTCTGCAGCGCCTGTTTGTCCTTGCTCACGCCGATAATCTCGTAACCGGCTGCAGCCAGCTCCTCCTTATGTGCTTGCAGGGAGCAAGCCTCGGCAGTGCATCCGCTGGTGTTAGCCTTCGGATAACTGTAGAGCACAATCTTGCGACCACGGTAGTCGCTTGCCTTTATCTCACGTCCGTCCTGGTCAATGCCAAGAATCTCTGGTATTTTATCTCCTACATTCATAATTCTATATTTATTTATTATATGTCTTGTTATGATGCAAAGATAATAAAAATAATGCGAACCGATGTGATTCTTATGATTTTTAACACAAATAATCGTTGTTTATCTTTCTACCTGGAAGTTTAAACGAATCTTTCTTTTGGATAAAAAAAAGAAAAATATAGGGAGGATATTTGGTAATATGCTGATATTTACTTACTTTTGTGTGATGAACGTTCATGGTATGAAACAGGGAGCGTGATACTAAACAGGTAAAAAAGGAAGAAAATGAAGAAGATATTTTTGTTTATATTATTCTGTCTTTCCGTATGCAGCATGTCGGCTTACGACTTTCTGCGAGCTGTGAAAGATGAAATTCCGGGAGGTTACAACTTCTGGGTTTATACGCCGGTAGATTATTTCTATTCGCAAGAGCAGACACCGGTCATCATCTTTCTGCATGGAGCCAGTCTTTGTGGAAGAAATCTGAATAAGGTGAGAAGATACGGACCGCTTGATGCCATCGTCAAGGGGCGCGATATTGATGCGCTGACCATCGTTCCGCAGAATCCGGGAGGAGCCTGGAACCCGAAGAAAATCATGGATATGCTCGACTGGGTGAAAAAGAATTACCCGTGCGATTCTAATAGGGTTTATGTCTTGGGTATGAGTTTGGGCGGTTATGGCACCATGGATGTCTGTGCTACTTATCCCGACAGGATAGCTGCCGGCATGGCGCTGTGTGGCGGCTGTTCGTATAAGGATGTGAGTGGATTGGGCGATTTGCCTTTCTGGATTATCCATGGCACAGCAGATAGGGCAGTACCGGTCAAGCAATCGAAGGTTGTGGTAGATAAACTTGAAAAGGATGGCAAGGATACCCGATTGATATACGACTGGTGGAAGGGTGCCAATCACGGTACCCCTGCCCGCGTGTTTTATCTGAAGAAAACCTATCAGTGGCTCTTCTCACACAGCCTTTCAGATAAGGACAGACCCGTGAACCGCAACATCAGTATTACGATGAGCGATCTGGGCAGAGCATATGGTGATGTGAACAGAAATGCCCCTCAGCCTGAACTCATCGACGGTCCGAGTGTAATCAAGGAAGAGGGAAATGAATATTAAGGAATCAGGTGAACAGTTCTGCTACCTTCTCCAGCCAATTCTTATCAATATCATCGAAGGTGCTGAGGTGTTCGCTGTCAATATCCAGTACGGCAAAAAAAATTGAAAAACTGTCATTTTCATAGAAATATTTCTATCCTTTCAATCTTTTTTCGTACTTTTGCACCATCAATTAAAATAAAGAAAATCCAGTTTTTTAAATGAAGTAAGAAAATGGCTGATAAAGATATGAAATGGAAGACGCTCTCGCAGAAGTATCTGATAGAGAAGCCATGGCTCACGGCACGAGTGGATAAGGTGGAATTGCCTACGGGAGCCATTATCGATGAATATTACGTGCTGGAATATCCTGATTGGGTGAACACCATCGCCATTACGAAGGAGGGAGAGTTCGTCTTCGTTCGCCAGTATCGCTATGCGATAGGTAAGACGGTGAATGAACTTTGCGCAGGAGTGATAGAGAAGGGCGAGGACCCGATGGCGGCTGCCAAGCGAGAGCTGATGGAAGAGACTGGATTCGGTGGCGGAAACTGGCAGAAGTGGATGACGATTTCGGCTAATCCGAGCACTCATACTAATCTTACCCATTGCTATCTGGCTACGGATGTGGAGCGCATGGATGTTCAGCATCTTGACCAGGCTGAGGATATCGAGATTCGCCTCTTCTCAAGAGAAGAAGTGATGGAAATGCTGGAGAAGGGAGAAATCTGGCAGAGCCTGATGGCGGCTCCGCTCTGGAAGTATTTTGCGAAAGCAAAGTAAGCTGCAGGGCTTCATCTATAAAAGCCAAGTAAATATTAGACATTAAACAATAAACATTATAAAGATGGTAATAGATTTCGAAAAGATTGCTGAGGCTCATTTGGAGGGCTTCAAGGGTGGACAGGGTAAACTCGACACCCGTAACTATGTGGATGACAAGGTGAAGATTATGTATTCTACCTTGCGTCCGGGTGCATCAACTGGTCTTCATACTCACGAGGGCAACTGCGAGATTATCTATGTGGTAAGCGGCACTGCTACTTTCCATTATGATGATACCGTGGAGGAGGTTCGACAGGGACAGGTGCATTATTGCCCTATGAACCATGCTCATTATATGGAGAACCTCACCGACCATGATTTGGTGTATCTCGCCATTGTGCCTGAGCATCATTAATATCCTTGAAACATCAATCAGGGAAAAACGCATCATATTCCTCAAGGAAAACGAAAAAAGAAAGTCCAACTCGGATGCCTCTCTCTGAAAGGCTCCAAGCTGGACTTTCGTCATTTTTATCTCTTTCTCTTGTATTGCTATGCTAATCTGTGTTTATCTAAAAGTCAGCTGCGGATTAGAGTTTCTCGCAGAACTCGATTTTCTCCTTGTTAGGACCCTCGATGGTGAAGAACTTTACACCATTCTCCCAGAAAGGAAGACCATTTACCTGCTGATCCAACATTTTGAATGTTCCGGCTTCCTTCACAACTTGGAAGAGATCGTCTATGTTCTTTACATCGATGGCGATGTGGTCAACGGCTCCATATTCCATCTTAGCCTGATGGTTCTGATAGGTCTCGATGATGAGATTGTGGAGCTGGAGGAAGGCTACTTCCTCGGTGCCGTTTACTGTGCGGAGGGCAGTCTCGAAGCCCAGGGCATGATAAAACTCAATGGTCTTGTTGATGTCGTTGGTAGGAATGCCGATGTGCTGCACGCCTGTTGTAAAATCTTTAATCTTCATAATGAATTTGTGTTTAGATGATTGTTATGATAAAACTTTCTGTGTTTTTTGAAGATTTAGAAGCGGATGATTTCTGCTCCAATCTGGAAATAACTCTGGTTGCTCTGCGGATTCCACATGCCCTTGGCGTAAACCGGAATGGTGTAGTTGCCGAGCTTGAGGTCGTGGGTGGCTTGCAGCGATACGTGAACGATGCCTGCCGTGGTTCCGAAGAAGTGGGCATCCTCGCCAGCTCTGTTAAGGGCGAAGGCTCCACCTACTCCTGCATCAACCTTCCAGCCATCCTTCTGGTAGATAGGGTATTCCGCATAGGCGAAGGTGGAATATTTCTGCTCGGTATTGTCGCTGTTGCGGTCGCGTCCGAATACTACCGTTGACCAGCTTAGGAGCAGTGGAAACTTCTCGTCCTGGAACCGGTAACTCAATGTAGCATCGAGGAATCGGCCGGTGGTATGGGCAGAATAGTTCCAGTATTCCTTATTATTATAAGTGGCGCCAGGGGAGAAGTTGTAGGTGTCCCACAGGGCGAATCCCCAACAGCCAGCCTTCAGATTCAGATAATGGTTAAACTCCTTGTAGGAGCCTTCCGAGTTGCAGCCTCCCCAAAGTCCCACGGTAACGTGGTCGTTGACCATCGTATAGCTCAGGTCGGTGAGGAGGACGATGCCGTCGGAAACTTCCATGCCACGCCACAGATGATTGTTCTGCACGTTGGCTTTCAGATGGAGCTGTGCCTGGGCGTTTCCCAGGCAAGCAGCCATCATCAAAACAATAACTACAATTCTTTTCATGGTTTTACTACAAAATAAACTAATAAACCTAATTAACTATGAACCTTATAAACGTTAACTAATTACTTAAACCATATATTACTGATAATTATAATTTGCATATAATTTGGGCAAATAAGGGCTTATCTTGTAAATTCCTTTGGCAAGATCGGCATGGCTCCGTTCTGTGTACAGACGAATGCCGAAACCTTTACTGCCAATTCATGAGCTTCCTTTACGCTCTTGCCCTTCAAGATGCTTGCCACGAATGCGCCTGTGAATGAATCACCGGCACCCACTGTGTCTGCCACTTCTACCTTCGGAGTCTCAATAAATGAAACTTCGCCAGGGGTGAATACGTAGCTGCCGTTTACACCGCAGGTAAGGATGAGCATCTTCAGATTGTACTTGCCCAAGAGAAGCCAGCATTTGTTCTCTAGGTCGATGCCCGGATAGCCGAAGATGCGGCTTACGGTAATCAATTCCTCATCATTGATCTTGAGGATGTTGCATCGCTTGATGCTCTCGGTGATAATTTCCTTATTATAGAATCCCTGACGGAGATTGATGTCGAAGATTTTGAGGATACCTTCGCCCTTAGGCATGTGGTCGAGGAAGCGATAGATGGTGTTACGGGAAACCTCGTTGCGCTGAGCTAGCGAACCGAAGCAGGCTGCGGTGCAATTCTCTGCCAACTTTTCCAGGGCTGGCGTGTAGGGAATGTTGTCCCAGGCTGCTCCCTCCTTGATGTCGTAGCATGGAATGCCGTTGGCATCGAGCGAAACCTGGACGGTGCCTGTAGGGTAGGCTACCTTGTCTATCTGATAGTTGAGATGGTGATCGTTGAGTTCCTTCTCCAGTTCCTTGCCCAGCTCATCATCGCCCATTGCGCTGACCGCACAGCTTTCGAGTCCGAACTGTGAAACGTGGTAAGCAAAGTTGGCAGGAGCGCCACCTAGCTTCTTTCCTTCTGGAAGCACATCGAAGAGTGCCTCGCCAATACCTATTACTGATTGTTTCTTTTCCATTGTCATTTTTACTTTAAGAATGTTAGAGATGTTACTTGATTTCTGTTGCAAAGGTAGCATTTTTCTGCTACCTTCACAAAGAAAATCATCTAAACTTTCTGCAAACGTTCCCGCAATCGTTTCCAATTTCTGCAATCGTTTGCAGTATATTTCTTCTCTTCTATCTCTTTACTTCTTCTCTCCAGGTTTCTGTTCGAAATCGATGAGAACCTTCATGCTGGTTTCGCGATGAGTGTCGATAAACTTATAGGCATCATCGTATTCTTCGAAGGCAAAACGGTTGCTTACGAGTGGCTTGAGGTTGACGATGCCCTTGCTTACGTAATCGATGGCTGTGAGATAATCTTCGTGGCGATACATCATTGAACCGATGAGTCTCAACTCATGTTCGCCGAGATAGAACATGCTGAGGGATGGGTCCTTGGCAAAGACTGCCACAACAACGATGTCGCTACCTTTCTCGATGGTCTCCATCAGTGAACGGATGGAAACTTCTACACCTGCTACCTCGAAACCTACCTGATAGCCTTCCTCACCGAAAAGTTCCTGGGCAGCCTCCTTCAAGGTCTTCTTGGTAATGTTGAGGGTGTGCTTGATGCCGCATTCGCGAGCCTTAGCCAGGCAAAGGTCGCTTACATCGGTAATGAGTACATTCTTGGCGCCACGGGCAATGCAGAACTGGGCTATGAGGTTGCCGATGGTTCCTGCACCGCTCACTACTACATTCTTACCCTTCACGTCGGTGCGGTTGCTGGCATGGGCACCAACGGCTGAAGGCTCAATCATGGCACCATAGTCGAGGCTCATGTCTTCCGGCAACTTAGCCACGCGGTCGTCATCTACTACAAAGAAATCCTGTGCTGCACCATCTGCCTGAAAAGCCTGAACACGCAGGTGCTCACAAACATTATACTGTCCGCGCTTGCAAGGGTTGCACTTGCCGCAAACCAACTGTGGGCGAGCGGTGATATGGTCGCCAGGCTTGCAGACGGTAACTTCGCTGCCTACAGCCATAACCACTCCAGAGTACTCATGTCCCTGAACCACTGGATAGAAGGTGGCTGGGTGAAGACCGTGGTAAGAGTGAATCTCGCTACCGCAGATGCCGATGCGCTTGATGTTGACGAGAACCTGATGAGCAGTTAAGTCTGCTGCCTTTGGTTCTGCTACTTCCTTGAATTCGATATGCTTTGGTTCTACCAATATTGCCTTTCTCATAATTATAATGTTTTGAAATTGTTATTGTTATGTTGGTGGGATGAAAGATCCCGGTTTATCTTTATATTCTTTGCTGAACCCACTTTTTAAGTGGGCTCTTTTTTATTTCTTCTTATTTTCTTTCTTTCTTCTTATTCTCCAGATCGGTCATGATCTGCTTGTATTGCTTCTTGTTGAGCTTGTAGAAGCAGAGGCATCCTGCGGTGATGATCCACAAGACTCCCGGAATGGTGCTGAAGGCGTGGTGCATAATGCTCAATACTTCCGGATTCTGCATGGCATTGCTTACGTATCCTGCGCTGCCCAGAGCAATGGCGAGGAGCGATGTGCCGAGTGCCATTCCTATCTTGTTGCCCAGCGAGATGAAGGCGTACTGGAATCCGTCGTTTCTGATGCCCGTCTTCCACTCGCCATACTCCACACAGTCGGGGATGATGGCATAGATGGCTGTATTGAAGCCTGAGAAGAAGAACCACGACAAAGCTGAGAACAGATAGAACATGATGGCGCTGCCGTTAGGGCTGAAGAAGTACAGACCTATCATCGTAATACCGGTGAGGAAAGCGAAGATGGCTGCCGTGAAACCCTTGTTGCCCGTTTTTCTGAATACCAGAGGGAAGCAGGCTGCACCTATGATGCTTGGCACGATGATGGCCATGGAATAGTAGGAGAAGAGCGTTGCCGAACCTTCTACATAAGTGAAATAGTAGAGCATGTCGGCGTTGCGTCCGTAGTGGATGAAACCGAAGAGTAACTGTCCTAAGAGGGCGAGCAGATAGGGCTTGTTCTTCATCACGGAACGAAGCTGCACCTTTAATGGGAGCTTCTGTCCCACAGGAACTTCTACCACTTCCTTGGTCTTATGGAAGCAGAACAGATGGCAGGCGGCGAAGATGATGCCGTAGAGTACTGCCACAGCCAGATAACCATATTTGGTATCGCCTGCGCCAAACCAGCTGATGAGCGGAACGGTTACGATGTTGATTACTCCGATGGCCATCATGGCGCTCACCGAACGGCTGGTGTTGAGCTTGGCTCTCTCATCGATGTCTTGCGTCATGGCTCCGCAGAGTGTGCCGTAAGGCAGGTTCACGCAGGTATATCCCAGCACCAGGATGCAGTAGGTTACTGCCATATAGATAATCTTGGCGGTCTGGCTCCATTCCGGATGAGCCCAGAAGGTGAGTATCAGTACCAGTGCCGTGATAGGAGCTCCGAAGAGCAGCCAAGGGCGGAATCGTCCCCATCGGGTGTGGGTCTTATCGGTAAGTGTGCCGATGATGGGGTCGTTGATGGCGTCCCAGAATCGGGATACAAGCATCAGGGTTGCTACGGCACTCATGCTGATTCCGAACACATCGGTGTAGAAAATCATGAGGAAGTTGCCCACGAACATCCAACTGAAGTTGCAGCCCACATCGCCCATGCCATAGGCGAGCTTACTGATGAAGGGAACCTTTCCCTGCGAATTGTTCTCTAGCGAAGTGTTCGCTTGAAATTTTGAATCTTGTTCCATATTCTTTTTTTAGGTTTGATTGTGATACTTAATATTGTTTATTCTTTGTTTTGTGTAGGAATAGAGCGATTTGAGAAATCGTTTTTCCTTTTCACGCTGCAAAGATAGAACGATTTTGCTGGAAAAACAAGAAAAAAAACGGCTGTTTTTCCGCAACCGTTCCCGCAACCGTTCCCATTTTCCGCAACCGTTCCCAAAAAGATTTCTCTGTTTTTTGTTGTAGCTTTCATAGAAAATAAGTATCTTTGCAAGCACATATAACAAGAAAGAAAAAGAGATATGGCAAAATATGTAACTATCATGGATATTGCAAGGGAACTGGGGATTTCCAAGTCCACCGTTTCGCGTGCTCTTTCGGGAGATACGGGTAATGTGAAGGCGGAAACCTTGCAGAAGATATTGGCAACTGCCGAGCGGATGGGCTATCATCGCAACGAACTGGCTGTGAACTTTCGCCAGCAGAGTACTCATAACATCGGCATCATCATTCCCGAAATCGTCACCACTTTCTATATGACCTTTATCAATGAAGCTCAAGCCATCTTGCGCAAGCAGGGGTATAAGGTAATGATTGCCATTTCTAACGAGAATCATGAGCAGGAGAGAGAGAACATTCTGATGATGGAGCAGCTGCGTGTGGATGGCATCCTGATGAGTGCATGCGATAAGGAGCATAATGTGGACCTATATAATAAGGTGATAGAAAGGGGCATTCCCATTGTGTTTTTCGATAGAACGGTGGAGAAGGTAAAGGCTTCACAGGTGCACATGGACGATTACATCATGTCGTTTTTCATGGTGGAGACTTTGTTGCGCAAGGGGTATAAGCATATTATTCATATCCCGGGACCTGCTTATATCCGAAACAGCTATGAACGATTGAGGGGCTATCGGGATGCGCTGGAAAAGTTTCATATAGAGTATCAGGCGCAAGATGTCTTGTCGCCAGCCTTGTCGGCTGAAGAGGGTAGTTGGGTGATGGAGCGTTTCCTGGAGAAGAATGTGCCCTTTGATGCGGTTTTTGGCTTTACGGAGACTGCTGTGTTGGGAGCCAAGAGTGCTATCCAAAAGCGTGGCTTGCGCATTCCGGAGGATGTGGCGCTTTGCTGCATGTCTGGCACAGCTCTGGCTACTTTGGTTCATCCTCAGTTGACGGTAGTGGAACAGCCTATTGAGAAAATGGCGCAGGAAAGTTGCCGACTGCTGCTGGAGCATATTGCCGATGGTTATAGAAGGATAGAGGAAATTGCATTGAGAGGTGAAACTGTGATAAGGGAATCTACTTAATAAAGGTATCGGCTTCAGGAATCTGCATAAAAGAAGCTGTTTTCAGAAAGCAGTGTAAAAGGAAACAGTTTTTGAAAACAGTGTAAAAGAAACGGGTGTATCATCTATATTATTGAATGATACACCCGTTTTCTATCTCTTTATTTTAAGCATTTAAACTTAATCTATCGCCTTATCTTAAGCTTCCTCTTCCTCTTCTTCATTTTCCAGCAAGTCGGTGCCGAGGTGAGTGGTCTGTTCACGCTTCAAACGATCGCGCACTTCCTTAGGCTTGGTGGCGTAGGTAATCATTCGGATAGAATCGTTGTAGCTTACGTACTTCCAGAGCCAGTTGAGCAATACCATTACCTTGTTCTTTACGCCAAGGATAGAGCGGAGGTGAACTACCAGCCACAATACCCAGGCAAAGAAGCCCTGGCTGTGGAACTTGCCTAGTTCTACCACAGCCTTGTGTCTTCCGATGGTAGCCATAGAACCCAGGTTCTTGTAGCGGAAAGGCTTGAGTTGGGAATCAGTGGCTCCCTCGGCAATCTTCTGGATATTCTTAGCCAGGAGTGCTGCCTGCTGAATGGCTACCTGTGCCAACTGTGGATGACCGCCAGGATAAGCTGGGTCTGTGGTCTGGATACACTGGTCGCCGATGGCGAAGAGACCGTCAATGCCAGGGATGCGGTTGAATTCATCTACTACGATTCGGAAACCACGGCCCAGATGGTCGCCATCGATACCTGTGATAGGCTGTGCCTTTACACCTGATACCCAGAGGAAGGTGCGGGTAGGAATCTCCTGACCATCCTTCATCAGAACCTTGTGGTCCTTGTAGTCGGTTACCATTTTGCCAAACTGTACATCCACACCCATACTGGTAAGGAATTCGTATGCTTTCTTAGAAGAGTCCTGTGACATTCCGGCGAGCAGTCTGTCGCCCGCTTCTAGAAGATAGATGTGCATCAGAGATGAGTCCATATCAGGATAATCATAAGGAATCACGTAGCGCTTCATTTCTGAGAGGGCTCCGGCAATCTCTACACCTGTGGCACCACCGCCTACAATGACCACGTTCAGGAGTTCCTGTCGCTCCTCTTCTGTGGCACAGGTCAGTGCACGCTCCAGGTTACTCAGCACAGCGTTGCGCAATCCCATTGCCTCTGAAACGGTCTTCATCGGAATCGCCCATTTCTCGATGTTGGCATTGCCATAGAAATTGGTGGTGGTTCCTGCTGCGAACACCAGGTAATCGTACTCGATCTTACCGATGGAAGTCTGCAGAATCTTCTTGTCTGGGAATACGGCTCTCGCCTCTGCCATGCGGAAGTAGAAGTTCTTGCGCTTGCGGAAAATCTGGCGGAAAGGGAAGGAGATGGAACTTGGGTCGATACCTGCTGAGGCAATCTGATAGATAAGTGGAGGGAACTGATGGAAGTTATTCTTATCAATCAACACCACCTGCAGGTTTGCCTTGCTCAGGTCTTCTGCCAAGCGAAGGCCACCGAGTCCGCCACCTACAATCACTACTCTCTTCAACTGATTTCTCTTGATATTAATGCTCATAACTACTGCTGTTTTTTATATATTAATTACATATATTTGCTGAAAATTCTATTCTTTATAAGGCGTAATGCCTGGTTCTTGCTGAAAATTCGACTGCAAAGGTACAACTTTTTGATGATGTGGCAAAGGAAGATGAGAAGAAATGTGGGATTGAAAACTGTTGCAATCGTTCTCATTTTAGATTCTTGAAAATGAAGTTGTAAAATGTAATATTCAGATAGCATTTTTTTTAGCATTTTTTTTGAGAAATGTTGTCGGTTTAAAGGAAAAGTTGTATTTTTGCATCGACAACTTCAATATTCGAACGTTTATCTTATAAAAACATAATGATGAAACATGTAACAATCAAGGATATTGCCCGTTCGCTCTGCATCTCGGTCTCCACTGTTTCCAGAGCGTTGACGGATGACAAGAATATTCGCAAGGAGACGCGTGAGATGGTGGTGGAAGAGGCAAAGCGACTCGGATACAAGCGCAATCCGGTGGCGATGAACCTGAAGATGGGACGCACGAACACCATCGGTGTCATCGTACCGGAGATGCACACCCCTTATGCTTCGCAGGTGATTAACGGAATACAGGAAGTGCTCTACAAGAAGAACCAGAAGGTGATGATTGCCGAGAGCGATGAGAAGCCGGAGCGGGAACTGGAGAACCTGAAGATGATGGAGCAGTTTATGGTGGATGGACTGATTGTGAGCCTCTGCAGCTATCGCAAGAACATCGAAATGTATCAGCAGTTGGCGGCAGATGGTATGGCAATTGTCTTCTACGACCGCATTCCGTATGGATTGAAGATGCCGCAGGTTGTGGTGGATGATAATGTAGATTCTTATTTCATGGTGGAGCATCTGATTCGCCTGGGCAGGAAGCGCATCGTTTATCTGCAGGGACCAGACGACATTTATAATGCCTATCAGCGAGGCTTGGGTTATCGTGAGGCGATGGAGAAATTCCATCTTTTTGATCCTTCACTGATTGTGAAAACGGGAATGACCTTCAAGGATGGAGCCGATGCCATCGACCGCCTTATATATGATAAGGTGGAATTTGATGCCATCTTTGCCTTTACTGATACTTTGGCGATAGGTGCGCAGAATAGGCTCCGCGCTTTGGGTAAGCGGGTACCGGAAGAGATCTTCGTGGCTGGTTTTTCGGGCACGGAACTATCTACCATCGTTTCTCCGCAGATTACTACTATGGAGCCTCCGCTGGAGGAGATGGGCAGAAAGGCGGCAGAACTGGTGATGGAGAAAATCAACAATCCGGAGATGGAGGACAGGCAGGTGGTGCTGAAGACCACGATGCAATGTAGGGAATCTACTGGAGAATAGTCAAACTATGTGGCTTCCGGAAATCTCTGGAAAGTATTTGAAACGTTTGCAGAAATTGGGAACGTTTGCGGGAACGTTTGCAAGGTTTTTTCGAAAAAAATATCTTTTAATCTCGAAAAAACGAACTATCTTTGCCATCGAAAACGAGAGACAGGCTTGCTGGAGAGACACATCCAGGTGGCTTGCTTTCGGAAAGAGTAAACAATTAAATAATAACAGCTAACAATAAAAAATTATGGCAAATTTAGTAAATGCAAACGCAGCAAATGCAACTCAGGTAGTGAAAGGTTATGCTTATAACCGCAGTTTGGTAAAGGCAGGTATCCTGCACTTCGGAGTAGGTAACTTCCATCGTGCTCACCTGGAGTTTATGACCAATATGCTCCTCGAGAACAATACCCAGCAGAACTGGGGTATCTGTGGAGCAATGATTCTCCCAGGTGATGAGCGCCTCTACCACGCCCTGAAGAAGCAGGACGGCGAATACACCCTTACCGTATGTGGACGCGACGACAGCATCCAGGTTTATCAGTTGGGTGCGCTCGTTGAACTCTATTGGGGTATCGCGGAGCAGGAGCAGATTCTGAACAAGATTGCGTCTAAGGATATTAAGATCATCACCCTCACTATCACCGAGGGTGGATACAACATCTCTCGTCAGAGTGGCGAATTCATGCTCGACAATGCGCAGGTGGCTCACGATATCCAGAATCCAGCCAAGCCGGTTACTGCCTTTGGATATGTTGCCGAGGGATTGCGTCGCCGCAAGGCTGCAGGCAATGGCCCTCTCACCATCCTTTCCTGCGATAATCTGCAGCACAATGGCAATACAGCCCGCAAGGCATTCATGACTTTCGTCGGGGCTCAGGACAAGGAACTTGCTGCCTGGATGGAGGAGAATGTTACCTTCCCTAACTCCATGGTTGACCGTATTACTCCTGCTACCCGTCCTGCCGACATCGAGCGATTGAATGCTCAGAATGGAACCTGCGATGAGGCTCCTGTTTATTGCGAGGACTTCATCCAGTGGGTAGTAGAGGATAACTTTGCTGCCGGTCGCCCTGCTTGGGAAACCGTGGGTGCTCAGATGACAGACGATGTGACTGCCTTTGAGAACATGAAGCTTTCTCTTCTGAATGCTTCTCATACATTGCTCTCATATCCTTCTTTCCTTGGCGGTTACCGTAAGGTAGATGCTGCTATGCACGATGCGAGAATCCGAAAGTTTGTACGTGCCTTTATGGATGAAGACATTACTCCTTACGTGCCAGCTCCACAGGATACTGATCTGGAGGCATACAAGCAGTGCCTGGTAGAGCGCTTCGGCAACCGCATGGTCAGCGACCAGGTGGCTCGTCTCTGCTTCGATGGTGCCAGCAAGTTCCCTGTTTACGTGATGCCGAACCTGGAGAAGATGATTGCAGATGATGCTTCGGGCAAGCGTCAGGATGTGGAGTTCAAGCGTGTGGCTTACCTCTTTGCAGCTTACCGCCATTATCTGAAGTATCAGGTAGATGACAATGGTGATGCATTCGAAGTGGCAGATCCATGGCTCACCGTTGATGACCATAAAGCCATCGACAGCGATGATGCGCTCGATTTCCTTGGCATTTCAGCCTTTACAAGCACCGATCTCAAGGCAGCTTCTCATTTTGTAGAGCTTTACCTAAAGATGGTGGAAGACATCAAGGCAAAGGGTGCCATGAAGGTTTTGGAAGATGAAATCTTGTAATTTATGAAACAATCGGAAGATGAAATCTTGTAATTTATGAAACAATCGATAACGCTCAGGAGTGCGGGACCATTCCTCCTCCTGACATTCATCTATTTTATAGTAGGCTTCCTCACTACCGTCAACGGTCAGTGTCAGGGTCCCTTGAAGATAGCCTTCCTCTCGGAGGTTACTACCACCAAGAACTCCCTGGCTACGCTTATCTCCTTCGCCTTCTTCCTGGGCTATCTGCTCAATAGTGCGAAGACGGGACGCTTGCTCAACAAGGTGGGCTATAAGAAGACGCTCATCCGTTCGATGCTGGTCATGGTGCTGGGACTTGCCTTCTATCTTGCTTCGGCGCTGATTGCTGAATATTGGGGTGGGGCAGGTGTGCATATTTCTCAGGATTTCGTACCATTCGGATATTTTATTTTCCTTTTCGGTTCCTATCTGATGGGTACGTCTGCGGCAATGCTTCAGGTGGTTATCAATCCATACATAGCTGCCTATCCTTTGCCGGGCACTCAACCGGTGCAGCGCATGAACTTCACTTGTGCGGTGAATTCATTCGGTACTACCATTGCTCCTTTCTTCGTGACGGGCGTGATGTTTGCCGGCGTTTCCCTGGATCGTGTTTCTGCCGATCAGCTCACCGTTCCTTTTCTGGTGATGATGCTCGTCATTGCCTTTACAACATGGAGCACTTCCAAGGCGAATCTTCCTGACATTGAGGGTACGAGAGAGGAAACTCAAGATGTGGAATCTGAAGGAAAGACAACTCCTTCTGATGATTCCGGAAATGCGAAGAAACGCAGTATCTGGTCGTTCCGCCATTTGAAATATGGTGTGATTACCATCTTCTTCTATGTGGGAACCGAGGTGGGAATCGGCAACAATATGAATCTTCATGCGATGGATTTGATGGGACATGGTTACGATTTTTCTCCAGCCCTTCTTGCCACACTCTATTGGGGAGGATTTATGATAGGTAGAATGGTTTCTGCTGGTTTGAAGAACGTGGCACCTCGCCCTATGCTTATCACCGTTAGCGTGGCAGCTATCGTATTGATGGCTATTTCCATGTTTACCGAAAATCTCTGGTTGATGGCTGCTGTGGGATTGTTCCATAGTGTCATGTGGAGTTGCATCTTCACCTTGGCTGTGGATGGCTTGAAGGAATATACTTCCAAGGCTTCGGGGGTGTTTATGATGGGTGTTTTCGGTGGTGCAGTCTTCCCTGTGCTTCAGGGATTGCTTGCTGATTATATCGGTTCATGGCAGTTCACCTGGCTCGTTCCTCTCTTCTGCGAGTTCGTCATCCTCTGGTATGGACTTGTGGGTTACAAGAAGCAGGAAGCATAAAAGACATTAGTAAGACATAAATTAATAAGAATATAAAAAACTCGGGGTGTTTCCTTTTTCGAAGTATCCCGAGTTTTTTATTTTTAAGAATCATTCTGCAATCTGATGAATCACATAGGTAACCACGCCCCAAATCATGAAGCGGTTGGTTTCATCTACCCGGATTGGGGAGAAGTTTTTGTTCCATGGGATGAGCCAGCCGAAGGCACCGCTCTCATCCATCTTGAATTGCTTGATGGTGAATTCACCATCCATGAAGGCGATGACGAAGTTGCCGTTGGAGGGTTCAATCTGCCTATCTACAATGGCTAGGTCACCGTCGAGAATGCCTGCATCCTGCATGCTGTCGCCCGAAACACGTACATAGAAGGTGGCCTCACGATGGCGAACCAGAATATCGTTGAGGTCTATCTCTCCCTCCATATAGTCTTGTGCCGGCGAAGGGAAGCCTGCCTTTACGCTTTGCTCTGCCAGCGGAATAGGCATCTTGGCTCCGAATTCCGCAGGGTGAAATGTCAGTTTTATCTTGTTATCGCTATTCTTATTCATCTTGTTTTTTCTTATTTATGGAGCTCATTTTTAGAATGGGCTTATTCTGCTTTAGAATGGGCTTATTCTGCCTCTCATTGAGTTTTTACTTTCAGAATATCATGGATGTTCGTGGTAAACTGCTTCGACATGTACTCGCGTTTCAGGTCGAATCGGCAGTCTGTGCCTTGTATGGCCTGGCGTATGGTGCCATAACCATTCTTCCGGTTGATGGCGTCGATAGCCTCCATCAGCTTTTTTTGCTTGCTTCGGTCGATGGGGTCGAAGAGGTCTTGCTGGCGAGGATGGTCGGGTGAGATTTGCCACAGGATAACGCCAGCTTTTTTGAAGTGAAACGACATGTCGGGGCGATCGGGCCTGCTGTCTGCCATCGGTTTCGGGTATTTAGCCCGGAGAATGCTGAGGGCAGCACCTACTATTTCTTCCTGCGCATTGGTGGCGATGGGCAGGGTAAGGGAATCGTGGATGGTGTATTCAGGCACATGCTCGTTAAAACGGGAAGTCCATGCGAACACTGTGATGCCCTGACATACGCTACCTTGTCTCCTTAATTTTTCTGTACAACGTACAGCGAAATTAGCCACGGCTTCTTCTATCACATTTTTGTCGGTAATGCCCTCGTTGGCAAAACTCCTGCTGGTGCAGATGCTCTTCTTCTGCGGCAATTCCTCGATGCTGATGCAGCTTTCGCCATTCAGTTCTTTCCATGTTCTTAGGGTGGTGATATTGAAATGGCTGCGGACCCAACTTTCTTTCTTGTCGGCAAACTGAGCGGCGGTCCTGATGCCCATATAATCGAGCTTTCGGGCTATCTGTCTGCCTATTCCCCATACATCTTCTACGGGGAAGAGAGACAGCGCCTTGTGTCTCCGTTCATCCGTGTCGATGAGGCAGCAGCCTTGGAAGCCCTTGTATTTCTTGGCGAATTTAGAGCCGATTTTCGCCAATGTCTTCGTTTCTGCAATGCCTACAGATATCGGGATTCCAACAGCCCGAAGTACATCTGCCGATATTTTGGAGCCATAGTGATGGAGCAGGCTATCGGGCTTTTCTGACAGCTTGTATATTGTCATTTTATTGAACAAAGTAGGATGGTCTTCCGCATGCTCCCGAAAGAAAACTTTCGCCATTGATTCGTCTGCCTCGAAGAAACTCTCATCGATAGAGTATTGGTCGATGCGTGGGGAATAATGGGATAGCATCGACATCACGCGGTTGGAGAGCGAACCGTAGAGCGTATAGTTGCTCGAAAAGATAGCCACTCCTTCAGCCTCCAGTTTTTCCTTCACCTGATAGAACGGGTCGCCCATCTTATAGCCCAATGCCTTGGCTTCTTCAGAGCGTGCGATGACGCACCCGTCGTTGTTGCTCAATACAACCACGGGCTTTCCTATCAGGTCGGGGCGAAACACTCGCTCGCACGAACAGTAGAAGTTGTTGCAGTCTGCCAGTCCTATCATATCTTATCATTAACACCTCTTGTTATCACCAGAAATCCTGGTATGATGTGCAAAAATACAAAAAATAATCCGAAAACGATAGTTTTTCATTCAAGTTTTTTTGTCGTTTCGTGATTTATTCTTACCTTTGTGGTCATAAGCTAGTATTGAAACATCATAAAACTGAACGATATGAATGATAAGAATAACATGTTGGCATTGAGCCTGGAGCGTTTCTCGGCTCGCAAGTTTACTCCGGAGGCGGTGAGCCAGGAGGATCTGGACTATATCATGGAGTGTGTGCGCCTGGCACCATCAGCAGTGAACAGGCAGCCTTGGCGCTGGCTCATTGTGCGCTCAGAAGAGGCGAAGAAGAAACTGCAGGATTGCTATGACCGTGAATGGTTCAAGACGGCTCCTATATATATTATAGGTATGAAAAACGTGAATGAGAACTGGGTGCGCAGATATGATGAGAAACCGCATGGCGATATTGATGTGGCGATAGCGGCAGAGCATCTCTGTCTGGCTGCCACCGAAAAGGGACTGGGTACCTGCTGGGTCTGCAATTACGATACGGCGAAGATGCAGCAGTTCTTTCCGCGTGAGGGCTATGAGGCGGTGGTCGTCATCCCTGTAGGTCATATTGCCGAAGACTGTCCACGCGCTGAGAAGAAGCGTAAGGAGATGAGCGAAATCACGGAAGAAATCTAGATCTGAATATAAGAAGAAATCTAGTTCTGATATAAAATCTGGTACAAAAAAGAAGCTGTATGGAAATGAACGAAGAATCCATCCTGGCATGGAATATCATAGAAAAGACAAATGCCAACCTCTTCCTTACCGGAAAGGCGGGCACAGGTAAGACGACCTTCCTCAAGCGATTGAAAGAACTGTCGCCAAAACGAATGATTGTGCTTGCTCCTACGGGCATTGCAGCCATCAACGCCGGAGGAATGACCATCCATTCGTTCTTCCAGCTTCCCTTCTCGCCATACGTGCCGGGCACGACCTTTGGCAGCGGCGAACAGAAACGCTATCAGTTCAGCAAGCTCAAGCGCAATATCATCCGAAGTATCGACCTGCTCGTTATCGACGAAATCAGTATGGTGCGCAGCGATCTGCTCGATGCTGTAGATTCTGTGCTTCGCCAGTATCGCAAGCGCCACGATTTGCCTTTCGGTGGTGTGCAGCTCCTGATGATAGGCGATTTGCAGCAGCTGGCACCCGTGGTTACGCCACAGGAAGAGCATCTGCTGGGGCAGCATTATGATACTCCTTTCTTCTTCAGCAGCAACGCTCTGAAGCAGGTGGGTTATCTCACCATCGAACTTAAAAAGGTGTACAGGCAGCAGGATGAACAGTTTATCTCGCTGCTCAACCAGATTAGGGAGAACAAGGCTTCTGAAGCTACGCTGCAGGCTCTGAACCAGCGCTATATTCCAAATTTTGTACCACCTAAGGAGGGCAATTATATCAGGCTTACCACCCATAATGCGCCTGCCCAGTATATCAACGAACAGCAGCTTGCAGCCTTGCCTGCGCAGTCATTTTCTTTTACAGCAGATATAGAGGGCGATTTCCCGGAAACATCTTATCCGGCCGATTTCAAGCTCACATTGAAGCCGGGAGCACAGGTGATGTTCATCAAGAACGACCCGCAGCACCGTTTTTATAATGGTATGATAGGCGAGGTGATAGGGGTTAGGACCGATGAAGACGGCAGTAAGATTACCGTTCGCAGTAAGGATTCGGGCGAGGAGTTTGACCTGGAGAAAATGGAGTGGACCAATGCGAAATATACGCTGAACGAGAAAACCAAGGAGATAGAGGAGACGGTGGAAGGAAAATTCATGCAGTATCCTCTGCGTCTGGCGTGGGCGATAACTATCCACAAGAGTCAGGGACTTACTTTCGAACATGCTATCATCGATGCTTCTCATTCTTTTACCCATGGTCAGACCTATGTGGCGCTGAGCCGCTGCAAGACTTTAGAGGGTATGGTGCTCAGCGAACCGCTTTCTCGCGGAGCCATTATCTGCAGTCAGACAGTGGATGCATTCACCAGCCAGCTTACTGCGCCTACTCAGGAGCAAATCAGCAGTCTGGAGCTGCAGTATATCATTTATTGCATCAGTGAACTCTTCGATTTCTATTCTATCAGAGCCAGCTATGAGCATCTGATGCGCTGCCTGGTTGAGTTCTTTAATGGTAAATATCCGCGTGTGGTAAGCGAGTATCAGAAGCTGCAGGTGGTGTTGAAGAGTCTGATAGCCGTATCGGATAAATTCCGTGTGCAGTATACGGGTATGCTTGCCCGAAATCCTGATGTAAGACAGGCTGAGCTGCAAGACCGTATTCATAAGGGAACTATGTATTTTCTTGACAAAATCGGCATTCTGAGTGATTTAATCAGAAAGTCGAATCTTGATACAGACAATAAGGTGGCTAGGAAACAGTTTGAAGACCGCTTCTCTGTTTTCTCAGAGGATGTAAAATTAAAAGAACGGCTTTTGAAGTATGAATGTAGTGCAGAATTCACGGTAACAGATTATCTGAAAAAGAAGGCGCAGTTCTTGCTGTTGGATGCAGATGCCTCATCAGATAGCGGTTCGGGCAGAAAGTCAAGGAGACAGAAGAAACCGAATGAACCGAAGGTGCCGAAAGTCGCTTCGAAGGAGGTAAGTTATGATTTCTATATGCAGGGAATGACGGTAGATCAGATTGCTGCTAAGCGGGGTTATACCAAAGGTACCATTATTGGTCATCTTACTCCTTATGTGAAAGAAGGAAAGATTGGACTGCGGGCGCTGATTTCAAGTGCCCATGAAAAGAAAATCCGTGATTTCATGAAGGCTCATCCTGAATTGGAGCATTTTAGCGAAATAAAGGAAGCTTTGGGAGCAGGTATTGAATATTACGAAATCAAACTGGTTCATGATTTGATGGAGGGGGAATAAAGCATTCATCGCCTTGCGCCATTTTTCTCCCTTTCGGAAGGTAGCGATGGTAGCAAAGAGGGTTGGTTCATCCAACTCATTTGCGCTTAACCATTTATAAAACTTATTCCGAATATCTTCGTTTGGAATAATGGCGTAGCTGCTCACGATTCCTGCAATATTAAAGGTTTTGGAAGGAGCCTGGAAGGTGATGCTGATATTGTGTGCCTTGTCTGAAACCGAAGCAAACGGGATGTGCTTGTGGCCGAAGAGCGCCATATCCGCATGAATCTCATCGCTGATAATGAGCAGATGGTGCTCATAGCAGAAGTCGGCAAGCTGCTGCAGAAACAGCAATGAATGGGAGAGGGGGTTAACCCAACATTAACCTACAGACTCATTCGTTTAACCTAAAGATAACATTTGTATGGCAAAAATGCAGTAAAAAGAGCAAATTGTAACAGAAACATTCGTTTATCTCGAATTTTATTTGTAATTTCGCACCAAAATCAAAATAAGGATATTTATGAATAAACTGATTCTGAAAACTACAAAAAGCGGACTGGTGGCTGCTGCCCTGATGGCTTCAATCTCTGCCAGTGCCGAAACCATAGAGGTGAAAACGCTGAAATATGCGGGCCCTTATGCCGTAGCACAGCCTTGGATGGCTGACAGTGTGAACATCAAGGGCGAAGCGTTCGACCTTAAGCAGCTGCTCGATTCGCCGCTGTCTTTCACCTTATTAAATAAGGGCAAGGAGGTGACTGCAGCCCAACTCCTTGCCGACAAGCAGGATGCGCTCCATCTGGCTTCTTTCTGCGTTTCTAACACCCAGCGCACCAAAGCAACCATCGCGGTAGAAGGATTGGAGCAATACCGCCTGTTTGTAGATGGCGAACAGGTAGCGGTGAACGGCGATAAGGCTGAAACCATCCTGACTCCTTCGCAGCATACGGTTGTCATCAAATATCTTACCCGGAAGAATGCATCTTCTGATAAGAAATCTATCAAGTTGACCGTAACCGCAGCCGATGGTGCTCCGCTTTTTGTAGGCGATGCGACAGCCAAGCGCGCCTATAACATCTATGATGTGATTTGTGCCCCCAACTATCCGAGTGTTTCTATCTCACCAAACGGAAAGTTTATCGTAGTTCGGAAAACCTGGGTAGATAGAAAAGGTAATAACCATAGCATTAGTGAATTGCGCAACTCTCAGACTAACAGAGTGATGGCTACATTTGAGGAGAGCGTGAAATGGATGCCTTCAAGCAATAAACTGTATTTCACCCAGAAGGCGAGCGACAGCAGTATTGCCGGAGAAGAAAAGCAGGATGGCACATTGCAGCTCATCACCATCAATCCGCTGACGATGGAGCGCGAAGTATTGGCTGCCAATATTCCAGACGGATGGTTCCAGTTTACTCCCGATGAGAAGACGCTTATCTACACTCTTTATACCGAGGGCAGAAAGAAAGATGCGCAGGTGTATGATGTGAAGGAGCCTGATGACCGTCAATCAGGATGGCGAAGCCGTAGCTATCTTGCCAAGTTTGATTTGGCGTCGGGTGTTCTCCAGCCGCTCACTTTCGGCTATCACAACGTCTATCTCAACGATATTTCTGCAGATTCCCGCTATCTGCTCATCGGTAAGAGCGAGGAGCGCCTTACCAAGCGTCCTACTACTCTAAATTCCTACTATCGTCTCAATCTCAATGATATGAGTGTAGAGACTTTGATAGAAAAGGGCGAATTTCTGAACAGCGCCCAGTTCTCGCCAGATGGCAAGAGCATTCTCGTCAGTGCTTCGCCGGAAGCTTTCAATGGCATTGGAAAAAATGTGGAAGAAGGACAGACGCCTAGCATGATCGACACCCAGCTCTATCTGATGACCTTGTCGGACAAGAAGGTTCGTCCGCTGACCAAGGATTTCAATCCGAATGTGCAGAGCACGGAATGGAGCAAGGTAGATGGAAACATCTATTTTACAGCTGAAGATAAAGACTGCGTGCACCTCTTCCAGCTCAATCCGAAATCGGGCAAGTTTACGCTTCTCAAGACTCCTGAAGAGTACATCAAGAGTTTCTCGCTTGCATCTTCTGCAGCAGAAATGGCTTTCTCCGGTCAGAGTGCATCCAATGCCGACCGACTCTATAAGATGAATACGAAGGCGCTGAAATCGCAATTGGTTGACGATTTGAGTGCGCGCGAACTGAAGGATGTTGAATTGGGCGAATGCAAGGCTTGGAATTTTGTCAATTCAAGAGGCGACACCCTTTGCTGCCGTTACTATCTGCCACCTCATTTTGATGCTGCCAAGAAGTATCCGATGATAGTGAACTATTATGGTGGATGCAGTCCTACGAGCCGCATGTTCCAGAGCCGTTATCCTCATCATGTTTATGCAGCGATGGGCTATGTAGTGCTGGTTGTAAATCCTAGTGGAGCCACCGGATTCGGTCAGAAATTCTCAGCCCGCCATGTAAATACGGCAGGCGAGGGAGTGGCTGAAGACATCATCTCCAGCACCCAGGCTTTCTGCGATGAGCATGCTTTCGTAAACCGCAAGAAGATTGGCTGCATCGGCGCAAGCTACGGTGGATTCATGACTCAGTATCTTCAGACCAAGACCGACCTCTTTGCAGCCGCCATCTCGCATGCAGGCATCAGCGACCACACCAGCTATTGGGGTGAGGGCTATTGGGGCTACAGCTACAGCGAAGTTTCTATGGCGAACGAATATCCTTGGACCAACAAGCATCTCTTTGTAGATCAGAGTCCACTCTATAATGCCGACAAGATTCATACTCCGCTGCTGTTTGTTCATGGCACGGCAGATAATAATGTGCCTGTGGGCGAGAGCATCCAGCTCTATACAGCGCTGAAACTCCTTGGTCGTCCTACGGCGATGGTTCTGGTAGATGGTCAGGATCATCACATCATCGACTACGAGAAGCGACTGAAATGGCAGAACACCATCTTTGCCTGGTTTGCCAAGTGGTTGCAGGACGATGCTTCCTGGTGGACGGAAATGTACGGAGATGAAAAGATGTAGTTGAAGCATTTCGGCAGAAATGCCGGCTTCAGTCTCTATCAAATAAGAAAAGAGATTATGTTCCTGTAAGTCGGGAATATAATCTCTTTTCTTTTTTATATGTTTATTTCTTGCAGTTTAGCGTGATAAGCAGAGAAATCATGGCGAAGGCGATTCCTACGATGCAGACACCGAGCCAGTCGGCTTGCGTCCAGATGTAACCGGCACAGAAAGTGCCTAGCGAACCACCGATGAAATAGCTGGTCATGAAGATGGTGTTGGCGCGGTTGGCTGCCTGCGGAATCTCCTGCAGACAACCACTCTGATTGCTGAGCTGCTGACATTGCAGACCGATGTCAACCAGGATGATGGCTGCGATGAGTCCGGCGTAAGTGTCGCCGAAAACCAAGGCTATTGCCCAGGCGATGATCTGCATTCCTGCTCCGAACAGATTGAACTTTCGAATGCCAAACCTAGGAATCAGTTTTCCCACACCACTGGCAGCAACGGCTCCCATGATTCCGCAAAGTCCGAGCATTCCTACCATATCACTTCCTGCGCTGAAAGGTGGCTGCGCCAGATGGAACGCCAGACAAGACCATATTGCCATCATACTGCCGAACCCGAAGGCTGCACGGGTGGAATAGATGCGGATAGAAGAATGGAAAAAGAAAATTTCTGCTATCGTGGTCATCAGCCCTCTGTAGGTTCCTACATAGTTGCGCTTCATTTCAGGCATCATGAGCAGCATGATTCCCATGCAAAATACCATCACGAAAGCAGCTATGATAAACATCTCCCGCCATCCCAGCCATTCGCCGATGTAACCGCTGATTACTCGTGAGGCAAGAATGCCCGTCAGCAGTCCGGAGAGTACAATGCCCATATTCCTGCTCTTGTTCTTGGGTTCTGAGAACTGTCCGGCTATCGGAATGAAGAACTGCGGAATCACGGAACAGGCGCCAATCAGCAGTGAAGCTCCCCAGAGCATCCATACGTTTTGCGCTGCAGCCATCACGATAGCCATCAATGCAGCAATGGTCATATTGACAAGGATGAGTTTCTTGCGCGAAAGCATGTCGCCCAAGGGGATGAGGAAGAATAAGCCCAGCGCATAACCTATCTGGGTAATGACGGTGATGAGGTTAGCTTTCTGCTCGGTAATATCCAGGTCGTGGCGGATGAGTTCGAGAAGCGGCTGATTGTAGTAGCAGTTGGCTACGGTGAGTCCTGCGACGATAGCCATCATCAGGAGAATGCTGCGGGGAATGCCCTGATTTTCTTTTAGCTGTATCATTTTCTGTCTGTTTGTTTCTTTGTTTTGAGTGCAAAGTTACGAAAAATTCTCGGCAATCAAAGTTTTGGGGGACGATTTCTTGGGAAAATCTTCTCTCTCATGCAGAAAATCTTCTTTCTCATGCAGAAAAAGTTTCTGTTCTTTCCCTCTCGCGCGTACCTTATTATATGTATATAGTGCTGCTCTGAAGAGGTGTTGGCGCGCACCCTTGTTACGCTAAAAACACCGAAAAGTGTTAAAATTAGGCTGTTTCCGAGCACATTAAAAACTTTAACCTTTGTTAGCATTTTGTAAGTGGTTGATTTTTAGCGATTTGTAATTTTGTTACAAAATCACCTAAAAAAAAATCGCAAAAAAAAGAACAACGTATCAAAAAAATGCTTACCTTTGCATCGTTCAAAAGAACAAATGATTGTTTTACAGATTTTAAAAAAGCAAAGAAAATGAAGAAATTAGTTTTTATGTTCGTAGCTATCGCAGCTATCTCTTTCGCATCATGTGGTAACAAAACAGCTCAGAACACAGCTTCTGCTGATTCTGACACAGCTCAGGTAGATACAACTGTTGCTGACACTGCTGCTGCTGATACAGCTGCTGCTGATTCTGCTAAGTAATTTGAAATTACTTGCGAACGAAAAAATGAGAGAAACAACCGCTGGACTTCGGTCTAGCGGCTTTTTCGTTTTATAGAGACTATGTTTCATTTTTTTTTAGGTTACCTTTTAGAATTTTAGAAAAGATAATTTATGATAGATTCAAGTGCCTTCCAAGGTAAAAAGGCAGCTTACTATACGCTAGGCTGCAAACTCAACTTCTCTGAAACTTCCACTTTTGGCAAAATGCTCGAAGACATGGGCGTCATTACTGCTAAAAAGGGGGAGAAAGCTGATATTTGTCTGATTAACACCTGCTCGGTAACAGAAGTTGCCGATCATAAATGCCGTCAGGCTATCCACCGGATGGTGAGAAACAATCCGGGTGCATTCGTTATCGTGACGGGCTGTTATGCGCAGCTCGAATCTGAGAATGTCAGCAAGATAGAGGGTGTAGACCTCGTGTTGGGTGCTAACGAGAAGGCGCACTTGATTCAATATCTCAGCGATGCATGGGCGCAGAAATTTGCTCAGGAAAACGGATTGACTGCTCAGGCCCCTCAGAACGGCGATGCGGTAACTCCTCAGAACGTCGATACGGAAAGTTCTCAGAACGTCGATGCTGCGGCTCTTCATCAGCATTATAGCGTGAAGACGAAGGAAATCAAGACCTTCCAGCCTTCTTGCTCGCGTGGCAACCGTACCCGTTATTTTCTGAAGGTACAGGACGGCTGCAATTATTATTGCACCTATTGTACCATTCCATTTGCCCGAGGCAATTCGCGCAACCCAAGCATCCAGTCGCTTGTGGCTCAATGTGAGCAGGCGGCTGCTGAAGGCGGTAAGGAAATCGTCATTACCGGTGTGAATATCGGTGATTTCGGTCAGACTACCCACGAGCGATTCATCGACCTTGTCAAGGCGATGGATCAGGTAGAAGGAATCAAGCGTTACCGCATCTCGAGTCTGGAGCCTGATCTCTGTGATGATGATCTCATAGAGTATTGTGCCCAGAGCCGTGCTTTTATGCCTCATTTCCATATTCCTCTGCAGAGCGGAAGCGATGAGGTGCTCAAGCTGATGCACCGTCGTTACGACAAGGCGCTCTTCGCCCACAAGGTGAACCTTATCAAGGAGAAAATGCCTGATGCGTTTATCGGTGTCGATGTGATGGTGGGCTGTCGCGGCGAAACTCCGGAGTGTTTTGAAGAATGCTATGAGTTCCTGAAGAGTCTGCCTGTTACCCAGCTTCACGTCTTCCCTTATTCTGAGCGTCCGGGCACGGCTGCCTTGAAGATTCCGTATGTGGTTGACGAGAAGGAGAAGAAGAAGCGCTCCAAGCGACTGTTGGAGTTGAGTGATCAGAAGACGCAGGAATTCTATGCCCAATACATCGGTACTGAGGCTGAGGTTCTCTTCGAAAAGGCGCCAAGAGGCAAGGCAATGCATGGATTCACCAAGAACTATATCCGCGTAGAACTTTCGCCGGCTCTCGCCAAGGAAGAATACGACAACCAACTTATCAAGGTTCGCCTGGGTGATTTTAATCACGATAAGACGGCGCTGAAGGGAGAGCTTCTTTAGTTGATAGTTTATAGTAAATAGGGCTTGTTGATAGTTTATAATTGATAGTTTATAGTTAATAGGGCTAAGTAAAAAGGGTTAATCGTAAAGTTCAAAGTCCAATGTATTACAACGATTTTGGAACATGGATCCGGAAGCAGTTTCCTGATTTCCGTGTTCAGAAGATTTCGATAGACGCGGGATTCTCCTGTCCTAACAGAGATGGAAGGATTTCGAGTGGCGGATGTACGTATTGCGACAACCGCACCTTCAATCCGAGCTATTGCGACCGGAAAAAGTCGATTACTGAACAGCTGGAGGAGGGAAAGGCTTTCTTCAGCAGGAAGTATCCTGATATGAAATATCTGGCTTATTTCCAGGCTTATACCAATACATACGCCAGGGTGGAGCAACTGAGGCAGATGTATGAAGAGGCTCTTGAGGTGGCAGATGTGGTAGGAATCGTTATCGGAACCCGTCCGGATTGTGTGAGCGATGAATTGCTCGATTATCTGGAAGAACTGAACCGCCGAACCTTCGTGCTGGTGGAATATGGAATTGAGAGTGCCAATGATGAAACCTTGAAACGCATCAACCGTGGACATGATTTTGCCTGTTGCCGTAGTGCCGTAGAGCGTACTCATGCCAGGGGAATCCTTACGGGCGGCCACATCATCATCGGTTTGCCGGGGGAAGATGCGGAAGAAAGTCTGCGCCAGGCTCCTCTCATCTCTTCCTTGCCGCTTGATATTCTTAAGATTCATCAGATGCAGATTATCAGGGGCACCCGGCTGGCACAGGAATATGCTGAGCATCCCTTCCATGTTTACACGGTAGAGGAATATATTGATGTCATCGTGAAATACATCCGTCTGCTCAGAAAGGATTTGGTGCTGGAGCGCTTCGTCAGTCAGTCGCCCAAAGAACTGCTGATTGCTCCCAAATGGGGACTCAAGAACTATGAGTTTACCAATCTCCTGAATAACAGATTAAAGAGTTTACAATAAATATGGCAAAAGTAGCAATCGTTATATTAAACTGGAATGGACAGAAGATGCTGGCAAAGTATCTTCCGAATGTCATCGAATATTCCCGTCAGGATGCTGAAATATGGGTGGCAGACAATTCTTCTTCTGATGGTTCGATGCACCTTCTGGAGACTCAGTTTCCTCAGGTGAAGACCATCGTGCTGGAGCAGAATTTCGGCTTTGCTGAAGGCTATAACCGTGCCTTGAAGCAGATTGATGCAACGTATTATGTGCTCCTGAATAGCGATGTGGAGGTTTCGCATCATTGGCTTACACCGCTCATCGAGTTTATGGATTCGCATCAGCAGGTGGCTGCCTGCCAGCCTAAGCTGCTTGCGGAATACGATAAGGACAGTTTTGAGTATGCTGGTGCTTGCGGCGGATTCCTCGACAAATACGGCTATCCGTTCTGTCGCGGCCGCATCTTTGATACGGTAGAGCGCGATAACGGGCAGTATGATTACCAGCAGGAAATCTTGTGGGCTACGGGTGCCTGTATGATGATCCGCTCAAAGGATTATTGGACTGCCGGCGGTTTAGACGGCCGTTTCTTTGCCCATAATGAAGAGATAGACCTTTGCTGGCGCTTGCGTCTGATGGGCAGAAAAATCTATTGCATTCCTGAGAGTGAGGTTTATCATGTGGGTGGTGGAACCCTGCCGAAAAGCAATCCGATGAAGACTTATCTGAATTTTAGAAATAATTTAACCATGCTTTATAAGAACCTGAGTGATACAGAGTTGTCTTATGTAATGCGTATGCGAAGATTCTTGGATTACCTTGCTGCTTTCGAGACATTGGTTCTGAATCGCAACTGGGGTGACTTCAAGGCCATCTTCAAGGCGCGCAGGGCTTTCAAGGCATGGAAACATGAGTTTGACGAAGATCGCAGAAAGATACAGGCGGGTAGGGTGAAGGAGGAGATTCCGCAGGTTTACAATCTCTCTATCATCTGGCAATATTACGCCAAGGGCAAGAAACTCTTCTCGCAGTTGTAGACAATAATAAAACAAACTTAAAAATAAAAATCTATGAAGAAAAAACAAATGATGATGGCGCTGGTTTCGCTGATGGTTCTGTCAGCCCAGGCGCAGGCTAATTTCCAGGTGTCGGTTTCCAATCCTTCCAAGGTGGCAAGAACCGATGCTCCGGTGGTGGTAGATCTCAGCAAGTTGGGCGCTATCGGCGACATTCAGCGCGCTGTAGTAACCGTTGACGGCAAGGAGATTCCTTCACAGCTCGACGACACCAACCGCGATTGTACCAACGATGAACTCTGTTTCCTTGCCGATTTGGGCAAGAAAGAAACCAAGACCTATCAGGTGTACCTCTATCGTGAGGGTGAGCAGGCACAGTATCCGGCTCGTACCTTTGCCGAACTCTGCTTGCCAAGCAGAAACAGGAAGCTGGCTAAGAACAGGCAGGATATTTATCTGCGCAGCATCTCGTTTGATAAGAAAACCAAGGATCCTTATCACTACGTCCATTCTCATGGCATCTGCTTCGAAAGTGAACTGATTGCCATGCGTGTTTATTTCGACCATCGTCAGACCATCGACCTTTATGGAAAAATCAACAAGGGACTGGTGGTTCAGGATACGCAGTTCTATCCTTCAGAAGAGCAGATTCAGGCTGGTTCGGGCGATGATTGCCTCTGGGTAGGCAATACCTACGGACTGGGTGCGCTCCGTGGCTGGGACGGTAAAGACCAGGTGCTGTTCAACAACGTGAAATACCAGGAGCAGCGCGTCATTTCAGAAGGTCCGCTCCGTGCCATCGTCGAAGTCGTGGATAAGGGTTGGGTTCCGGCTCCGGGCTTGCAGCCTGTCAATGCCACCATCCGTTACACCATCTATGCCGGTCATCGCGATTTCGACGTAGATGTATTCTTCAACAAGGATGTTTCTGATTATCAGTTTGCTACAGGACTCATCAATGTGAAGGGTTCCAGCGAATTTGCTGATGGCAAGGGATTGCGAGGCTGTTACGGCAGCGACTGGCCAACAGGCAAGGACGATGGAAAGCACAAGCTGGAGACCGTAGGCTTGGGCATTTATGTACCACAGTCAGCCCTGGTAAGTCAGCAGCCAGCCAATAAGGATTGCTATACTCAGGTGGTGAAACCTGCAGGCAGCCAGCTCAGTTATAAGCTTGCTTATACCAGTGCCAACGAAACCTATGGTTTCAAGGGCGAGAAGGAGTGGTATGAGTGGTTGAAAGCCTGGAAGAAGCAGATAGAAGAGCCGGTTCAGGTTTCAGTTTCTGTCATCATCCGATAAGCAGTATCTTTTATCATCCGATAAGCAGAAAAACTGCGCAAATAGCCAGCAATGAGCAAAAAAGCTTTACGTATTGCTCATTGCTGGCTATTTTGCAAACAAATTTAAGAGAAGATCCCATTTTTTTTGCGAATACGTATGATTTTTTAGCAAAAAAGCTTGGTAATTTAAATAATTTTTAGTATTTTTGCAGTCGTAACTCGAAGATTTGTAAATTATCGTGAAAAGGTTTTTTAATTATATAGTCATATTAGCAATTGTGCTTCTCAGTTCGGCCTGCGAGTTTAAGTTCAAGCCGAACGAGGAAGGAGAGGCTGTGCCCCTGTCGGTACAGCGTTACGACCGATTGGAAAGCAGATATCTTACTACCGGTGATTTCTCAGCCCTGCAGCAGATGAACACCGATTACCCGATAGAAACCCGTACGCTGATAGAGAAAATGCTCCAGCTTGGCACCATTACCGACGCCAATATCAGCAACCGTTTCCTCATGTTCTATCAGGATTCTACCCTGCAGGCACTTATTGCCGATGCTGAGGCAGAATTTGCCAATATGGATGACATCAACGAGCAGCTGAAATCTGCCTTCTCGCGACTGAACAGTTGGATTCCGGAGCTCCAGCAGCCTTGTTTCTATGCTCAGATTGGCGCTCTCGACCAGAGCATCGTAGTAGGAGAGCACTCAGTAGGAATTTCGCTTGATAAATACATGGGCGAAAACTATCCGCTCTACAAGAAGTTCTATACACCGCAGCAGCGCAGCACCATGTCGCGCCAGTATATTGTGCCTGATTGCCTTACCTTCTATCTGCTGAGCATCTATCCGATGGATCAGTTCGACACCCGTCCGCAGCTCGACCGCGATCTGCACATGGGCAAGATTATGTGGGCTGTAAACAAGGCGATGGGCAAGGAGATTTTCAAGACCAAGTATGTAAATACAATCAACGCTTATGTAAAGCGCAACCCTAAAGTAACAGTAAAAGAACTGCTCAAGGACGAAGATTATTCGCCTATTGAGGCATTACATAAAGATTAACACATGAAAAGATTCCCAGTTTTTATTGCAACTGTCATGATGGTTTCAGCAATGCAAGCTGCAGATAAACTCGACCTGAAGGCCATTACCTCCGGCGAGTTTGCTGCCTCTTATGTTACCGGTATTAACCCTATTGATGGCACCGATTTGTACGCTTCTATCAGCAATGATGGCAAGCAGGTTATCAGTTATTCGTTCAAGACGGGCAAGCAGATGAGCATCCTCTTCGATGTGAACGCCGTCAAGGCTCCCTTCGAACAGATTGAGGGTTATGTAATCAGTCCTGATGGTAAGAAATTGCTTATCATGACCCATCGCGAGGCTATCTACCGCCGCTCGTTCAAGGCAGAGTATTTCATATATGATATTGCTAAGAAGAGTTTGAAGAAACTTTCCCAGGGCGTTAACCAGCAGGTGGCTACCTGGTCGCCTGATTCACGCCACATCGCCTTCGTAAAGGATAACAATCTCTTTGTTACCGATGGAGATAAGGAAACCCAGATTACCCGCGACGGTAAGTTCAACGAGGTAATCAATGGTATTCCTGATTGGGTTTACGAAGAGGAGTTCAGCTTCAACCGCGCCTTTGCATGGAATGCGGATGGAACTGCCATCGGATGGATACGCTTCGACGAATCGCACGTAAAGACTTATTCTCTGCAGATGTTCGAAGGTTCTCATCCTACCCATAGCGAGTATCACGACTATCCGGGAGAGTATTCCTATAAATATCCTAAGGCAGGACAGGACAACTCTAAGGTGAGCCTCTGGAGCTATGATATGAAGAACGGCAAGACCGTGGCGCTCGATGTGCCTGTAGATTCCGACGGCTATTATCCACGCATCAAGACATCGCCAGACGCCAACAGTCTGATTGTCTATACGATGAACCGCCATCAGGACGACATGCGCCTCTATGCAGTCAATCCTTTCACCGGCAAGAGCAGGATGCTCATCAAGGAGAGTGTGCCTAAGTTTGTAAAGGAAGAGGTGATTGAAAACAGTATCGTGGGCAAGAAGAACATCCTGCTGCCTAGTGACCGCGACGGCTTCATGCATCTCTATCTCTATGATATGAACGGCAAGCTCCTGCGCCAGGTAGAGAAGGGCAACTATGATGTTACCTCTATCTACGGAATGGATGAGAAGACGGGCGATGTTTATTTCCAGGCAGCCAAGCTCAATGCGCACGACCGCCAGGTTTACGTGGCTCATAAGAACGGAAAGGTGGAGCGCCTTACCGATGCGGCTGGTTCCAACTCGGCTAACTTCTCGGGCGATTACCGCTATTTCGTCAATACCTGGAGTAGCTACAGCCATCCTTATGTCTTCACCGTACGCAGCAACAAGGGCAAGCTTATCAAGACATTGGAAGACAACAAGAAGCTGCTCGAAAAGACCCGGAAGTATAATTGGGGCAAGCGCGAGACTTTCTCTTTCACCACTTCCGAAGGTGTGAAACTGGACGGCTGGATGGTGAAGCCGGTTGATTTCGACGCCAGCAAGAAGTATCCTGTCATCCTCTTCCAGTATTCCGGTCCGGGCAACCAGCAGGTGCTCGATTCATGGAGCACTGGCAGTATGGGCAATGGCGGTGCTTTCGATTATTATCTTGCACAGGAAGGATTCATCATTGCCTGCGTAGATGGTCGTGGAACAGGCGGTAGAGGAGCAGAGTTTGAGAAGTCTACTTATCTCCGTCTGGGCGATTTAGAGTCGAAAGATCAGGTTGAGACAGCTCTCTACATGGGTTCTCTGCCTTATGTAGACAAGGATAATATCGGCATTTGGGGCTGGAGCTATGGTGGTTTCAATACGCTGATGAGTATGAGCGAGGGCCGTCCTGTGTTCAAGGCAGGTGTGGCTGTGGCTCCTCCTACCTGCTACCGCTTCTATGATTCGGTTTATACTGAGCGCTACATGCGCACTCCTAAGGAGAACGAAGAGGGCTACAAGGTGAACCCTATCGAGCGAGTAAAGCAGCAGCATGGTGCGTTGCTTATCTGTCACGGATTGGCAGATGACAATGTTCATCCGCAGAATACCTTCGAATATACTGAGGCGTTGGTTCAGGCAGACAAGGACTTCAAGACCCTGTGGTACACGAACCGCAATCACGGCATTTCGGGTGGCAATACCCGCAACCATCTGCTTCGCCAGATAGCTAACTGGTTCAAGCAGAATTTGAAGTAGAAAATGATATGATATAAAAAAGTGAAGCCATTCCCGGCAGAAAACGGGAATGGCTTCTTAATTTAATGTTAACCTTATTACTTTGCGGAGTAAGGATCGTTTGATTTCTTATTCATTTTTAGCGCCTTTTCTGCGCTTTTCTTTCTTGGCTTTTTTAGCCTTCTTCACTTTTACCTCTTCAACCTCTTCATCGTTTGGCTGAACAGATGAAAAATGAAAATCTGTAGAGTTGATGGTCTTCACCTGATATGGGCTAGGCGCATCGTTCATCTGCTGTCCGTTCTTTGCCTTCTTAGCCTTTGGCTTCTGAATGTATCTTGCATAGAGCTTGTTCCATTTCTTTTCAGCCTTCTTCTGGTTGAAGTCAAACATCACGATACACGTGCGGTTGCCGGCACCTTTCTGCTCCAGATAGTCGCGCAACTGGTATGAATAGTTCTCACGGCTTATCAGAAACTTGTTCTTGCGGGTGAAATAGGCAGAATCAACCTTCTGAACGTCTGTGAAATAGACTGTAGAGTCATTAAACGACGAGGCAAATCCAAAGATGTATGCAGTCTTAACTTCGTTCTTGGCTGATGCAGAGAGCGAGCTGAAACATGCTAATGCAATAGATGCTAATGCAATTTTTGTAATTTTCATTTCTTTTTCTGTCTTATTTTGTTTTGTGCTGTCTGCCCCATCAGTCATGCAGGATCTTTCCTTATCCCAGATAGGACTTCAGCAGTTTATCTGTCGTTTTGTTCCGGAGTCGCCTTATCGTTTTTTCCTTGATCTGGCGTACTCTTTCCCTGGTGAGATGATACTTGGTTCCGATTTCTTCGAGCGTCAGTTCAGGTGTTCCTATGCCATAGAAGGCAGCAATGATTTTCTGGTCTTTGTCCGGCAGCGTCTTGAGCAGTCTTTCTATTTCTGCTCTCAGCGACTCTGTCAGCAGTTCATTGTCGGTCGGATCATCCGAATTGGCCAGCAGGTCGAGCATGCTGCCCTCTTCATCATCAGAAAAAGGAGCATCCACGCTCAGGTGGCGGCTTGTTGACGAAGCCTTCATGGCGTCCTCTATCTTGTCTTCCGGCAAGTCTACGCGGTCAATCATTTCGTCTAAACTCGGTTTGCGTTCAAACTCCTGTTCGAACTTACTCATCTCTCTGTTAATCTTGTTAACGCTTCCCACCTGGTTGAGCGGAAGGCGCACAATTCTGCTCTGCTCGGCTATGGCCTGCAGAATGCTCTGGCGAATCCACCATACGGCGTAAGAGATGAACTTAAAGCCTCGGGTTTCATCAAACTTCTGTGCGGCTTTGATAAGCCCCACATTTCCTTCGTTGATAAGATCAGGCAAGCTGAGCCCCTGGTTCTGGTATTGTTTTGCAACAGACACCACGAAACGGAGATTGGCTTTTGTTAATCTCTCCAATGCCCTACGGTCACCTTTTCTTATACGCTGAGCGAGCTCCACCTCTTCATCTGTAGAGAGCAGCTCCTCATGAGCAATATCTTGAAGATATTTTTCCAACGATGCGCTTGCGCGATTCGTAATTGACTGAGTAATTTTTAATTGTCTCATGCTGGCATCAAATTTTAAGTAGTTGCAAAAATACACTTTTTTGTTTAAATACCAAAAAAAATAGTAGATATTTTTCAGAAATACCTACTATTTTATTGTTTTTTGTCTGTTTCTTGAGTTTTTTGGCAGTAAAAATGCCTTTTTCACTACTCAATCATGAGACGTTTCTCTTCAAACTCTTACCCTTAGTCTTTCTGCAGCGGAACAGCGAAGTAAGCCTTCTTGCCTGTTGGCCATATACCCTGGATGTAGAGCACTGGGTCCTTGCTGGTAGAAGCACTCTTCACAGCCTTCTGCAGGTCATCGAGCGATGTGATGTTGTTGTCGTTGATGCGCTGGATGATGAAACCGCGTGAAATGCCACCATCCTTCAGGGCACCGCTGTTCACCTTCATTACCTCTACACCATACTTGATGTTGAGCTGGTTCTTCTGGCTCTCAGTAATAGGGCGGAAGCTGCCACCGAGCACATCGAGGTCGGCACTCTTGATAACCGAAGTATTACCCTGGGCATTCTTCAGCGTGATGGTCTTGGTGCTTGCCTTCTTGTTGCGCAGGTAGGTGATGCTCATCTTGTCGCCAGGGCGCTTGCCGTTCAGGATTTCCTGCAGCTCAGCCATCTTGGTCACCTTCTTGCCGTCAACCTTGGTAATCACGTCACCTTCCTTCAGTCCTGCATCAGCACCGTTGCCGTCTTCATCAACCTTGGCAATGTAAACACCCTCGTTGGTTCCCAGGTTCACATCCTTGCCGTTCTCCTTCTGGGCGTTGATATAGTTCAGCACATCGCTTCCCTGTATGCTCAGCATCACGCGCTGTACGCTGCCGTATTTCTTCAGGTCGTCTACCACCTTGTTCATGATAGAGGTAGGGATGGCGAAACCGTAGCCGGAGTAAGAACCGGTCTGTGAATAGAGCATGGCGTTGATGCCTACCAGTTCGCCCTGGGTGTTGACGAGTGCACCGCCCGAGTTACCTGCGTTGATGGCAGCATCGGTCTGGATGAAACTCTCTACACCGTTGGCACCGAGTGAACGTGCCTTGGCAGAGATAATGCCGGCTGTAACCGTATTGTTCAGGCCGAATGGATTGCCCACGGCGATGACCCATTCACCCACCTTCACCTTGTCGCTGTCGGCGATAGGCAGGGTAGGCAGGTTCTTGCCGTCTACCTTGATGAGGGCGAGGTCGGTACTCTTGTCGGTTCCGATGATGCGTGCAGAGTATTCACGGTTGTCGTTCAGCGTTACGGTCAGCTCGTCAGCACCTTCTACCACGTGGTTGTTGGTAACGATGTAACCGTCTGCGCTGATGATGACGCCCGAACCGGTAGCCTCTCTCTTCGGAGTCTGTACTTTCTGCTTGCGTGTACCTCCGTTGCCCTGTCCCGGGTTGCCGAAGAAGCCGAACGGGTCGAAGAAACCTCCGAATGGGTCGTCCTGCACATCTACCGTCTTCACCTTCGAGTTCTGTACGTATTTAATATGTACTACAGCAGGCAGCGCCTTCTCGGCAGCATAGGTTAAGTCTACAGGCTGCCCTGCTGGCGCAGCGGTAGCTGCAGGTGTAGCATTTACTTTCATGAAAGCACCGGCTGAAAATGCGAGCGAACCAACGCAGAGCACAGCCACAACATAATTACTTAATTTTTTCATGTCTCTTTTATTTTTATTGTTTACTTTTCTTTTCCTTGGAACTGCAACAGCTAATATCATGCCAAAAGTCAGCTTGTCATGCACCGCTCTGTTTTCCGGTTGCAAATATAGGGTCATTTTTTGAGATACGCTTCATTCTGTGCATAAATTTATTCCGTTTTAACATTTCAAATTAACACTTTAACGGCTATTAAACAAGAAATTCCCTAAATTTACAAATATTTGAATGTAAGCACGAAAACGTTAGTTCTGTATATGTAACTATCTTCTGCTGATTGATAAATATCTGTTAAACAATAGGGACTCAGAAACTCGGTTTTACCGGGGAAAAGAGTGAAAAACAGCCTTGCGAATAATTAATGATGCATAAAAAAGTGGGGAATCGTGCGATAGTATCAAAAGTTTTTTGTACTTTTGCATGTCGAAAGCAGTGCTCCGGTCTGTCGCTGGCATCTTTCAGGTGCGAGAGGAAAGTCCGGGCAGCATAGAGCATCCCACTTCCGAAACTAGAAGCTATTGGTGACAGTAGGTGTCGGTAGAAGAAAATAACCGCTTTCACTTATCCCGTTTGTCCAGTCTGGGGTGGTGAGAGTAAGGGTGAGAAGGTGGTGTAAGAGACCACCAGCTGGCGGGTGATCGCCAGGCTGTGCCATCTGGGAGCTGTAAGCTCATGTATACCGCAGATTGAGGGCGGCTCGTCCGATTGCCTTAGGGCTGCTGTGGAGGGTAGAGTGCTTGAGCCCAAGGGTGACTTTGGGACTAGATAAATGACAGACATTCTTATATCTGATATGAACACAGCATAACAGCATATCTGATATAGGAACACAGAACTCGGCTTACAGGGGCACTGTTTTCTTTTTCTTTTTCTGCATCGCAGCCTTTATATATAATAAGGTATAAGATGCATTCACTTTTAAACGATTTTAAAAACTAGCAAGATTATGAAACTCAGAGAACCGGAAAAGCAGATATTAGATGATTTCGAACATAAGGTAACGGGCAAGATTGAGAAATATGGCAATGAGCCCGATTTCCCAAAGTTTGAGAACTACGGCATTACCCGTATGGAGCTGGATGATTATCTTTTCGATAAGCAGGCAATACTCGACATGGGTGGTTCCAAGCGCAGCCAGCTCACCATCGGCGGTTTCATCACCGTCCTCCCTGTACTGGTGCTGTCCTGTTTCCCGGACAAGTCACCCGTCTACGACAACGGCAAGATGCTCGCCACGGTCATAGCCGTCATCATCGGATTGCTGCTGGCGTGTTTTGTCAAGGCACTTCTCCAGATGATCATCGCCTATCGCGTGAGCCATCATAAGGAGCCTAAGATGGAGACCTTCATCAAGGCAGTCCTCTTCTACGAGAAGCGGTCGTAACTGTAAACTATAAATTATAAACTATAAACTATAAGTAGTATGACATTACCAGACTTTATGGACTATAAGGACAAATTCACCCAGCGTGCATTTGTCGAGAAGATTTCGCATGTTGCCAAACGTGCCGGTGCCAAGATGGTTTATACAGCGCTCATTCTCTATTATACGTTAGAGAGTGACAAGGTTTCGCTGAAGGACAAGGCTCTGATTGTAGGAGCCTTGGGTTATCTCATCAGTCCGCTCGATGTGATTCCAGACGCCATACCTATTGCCGGTTTGGGCGATGACCTTGCCGTATTGCTGTTTGTGCTCAAGAAAGTTTGGGGTGAGGTTTCAGAAGATGTAAAAGCAAAGGCTCAGGACAAGTTGAAGAAGTGGTTTGATGAAGATGAGATTCCATCAGCCGATGACCTCTTCAAGGATTCAGCCACCGATACACCGGTTTAAAAATGATAATGACCGAAAATGACCATGACCGGAAATGACCGGAATCTTTTTGGGGGTTGAAAATGATAATGACCCTTAATGACTTTGACCCTTCATGACCGGCTTTTAGGTAGAAACAAAAAAAGAGAGGGTGGGGCTTGTGACCCTCCCTCGTTTTTGTTTTATCCCATGCTGCTCGTTACTCCGAGCGTAGTAGCGATAGCGGTCAGGATGCTGCTGGCTCTCAGGTCTGCCCGTTCCAGCGCATATCTGGCAAGCTCCATGCTGACAAAGGAGGCTGCCTTATTACTTATTATTATCTTTTCCATACCTTATATATATATAAATAGGTGAAACATTTCTTTCCTGCAAAGATACGCTTTTTTCCGCTCATTTCCCGTATCAAGACGTTAAAAATGTGTTATACATAATAAATTTATTATGGGATATTTGTACATATTAAAATTATTATGTACCTTTGCAATCGAGTTAAGGAACATGTTTAATCAATTAGATTTTTAAGCTATGCAAGAAGATTTAGAAAATGAAATCGAGAGAAAGAAGAAGGAAATCGAAGACTTTCTCCGAATCGTGAAATTCACCGGTCTTTCACAGAAGGAAATCGAAAAGAGACTTGATTATCTCTTAGATGACCTTTCAAGACTGATGAAGAATAGAAAGTAAAGTTTCACTTCCCCTCCTTTGGGAGGAGATTATAAAATATATTATTGATATGGAAAATATTAAGATTTTATTGGAGGAATATCAGTCTCTTGCTGGTAATACCGATGCAAGGAGCGAAGAGCGAAAAAAAGAAATTATCGCTAAGTTGGAAAAGATGGATAAGGATGCTGTTGCTGAAGTGGCAAAACCATTCGTGGAGGAGAATGTAACTCGCCTGGAGAGCGAAATGAAAGCTCTCCGAAGCCAGATAGATGTGGAGGATTACAAACTGCTTCCTATCTCTTATATTGCCAAGACCTATTTCAATAAGAGCGCATCATGGCTTTTGCAGCGTCTCAACGGATATCAGGTGCGTGGAAAGATTTATACGCTCAACCAGGAGCAGAAAGGCATTTTTAACCAGGCAGTCAAGGAAATAAGCAATCGCATCAGTGCATTGCAGTTAGCATAGCTAACATGTTCGATAACTCAACTCAGTCCCCGACACGATTCCGTGCCGGGGACATCAGCGACTCAACGCCTGCATGAGCAATATTAAAGCGGATTTACAAGCAACCGTTTTCTGATGGTCAGAAAGCTTAAACATAGTTAATACTACGATTAGTATCTCCGCTTTTGCAAAGTATATCGGTATGAATGCATCATTGCTCAGGCAATATGCCGCTGGCATCAAGGTGCCACAGGCCAAGAGCTTGAAAAGAATAAGGCAAGGCATTGCCAAAATAAAAGGAGATTTAGACGCTGGTCTCTTGATAGATAAACCAGTTTTACAGTATGTTTGAACGATGTGCAACCAAAAGTTGGTTGTGCTTCATAAAAATTAAATGAACTCTTGAGCCTCTGGTGCGAGATGCATCGGGGGCTTTTTCGTTCCGTCAGATTCCGGAAAATCATTCCTTTTCATTCCCCTCCCAACTGGGAAAATAGATATGCCCGCCACCCTCTTCAATGATTCAGCCACCGATACACCGGTTTGAAAATGATAATGACCCTTAATGACTTTGACCCTTCATGACCGGAATTCTCGGTAGAACAAAAATGACCGCTCTCCTCATATTGAGGTGAGCGGTCGTTTTGGTTTTTATCCCATGCAGCTCGTTACTCCGAGCGTAGTAGCGATAGCGGTCAGTATGCTGATGGCTATCTGAAGAATTGTTTTCCAAGTGTTCGCTTTCATTTTTTTTGAATGTTGAGTGTTGAATGTTGAATTTTTGGGGCGGATAGGCTGGACTAGGGGCTAGCCCCCTAGCCAGTCTATCCTTGGTCTATTCAAGGCCGTCGCCAGTATTGTCCTTGCCGGTAGTACCGCCGCTTGATTCAGAGCCTTGGCCGTCGCTGCCGGTCTGACCGGTGTTTGAACCACCTGGGGTAGAACCGCCTGGCGTATTATCCGGAGTGGTTGGGGCGTTGAGGTCAACGTTGGTCTTACCCTCCTTAATCGCCTTGATAACGGCTGCCTGAGCGCTGCGGCTGGCTACGAGGTTGAACTCGGCGTCATCGCGAAGGTTCTTGAACTCCTGACCTGGCTCCCACTGAACCTTCACACCGGTGATGTTCTGCGAGGTGAACTTGTCGGCATCCTCAGCACCCTTTGAGGTGAGAAGGAGAGAGAAATCACCGAGGTCGCCCAGACGGATTTTCTTGCCCTCGAGCAACATCTCACGCATGCAGTCTACGGCGATGTAGAGGATGGCGCTGATGTCGGCTCTCGAATAAACACTACCATGAGAGGTGATGTGCTTGGCAAACTTCTCGATGGTCATGATGTCGGTGTACTGCGAGATGGCGAAAGCATTCTGCTTCTCGGTCTTCACGAGTTCCAGGTCCTTTGGGTCAGGGGTAGTACCTTCCTTCTTCGCCTGGTTGATGCGTGACTTCGCCTGGTTGATTTCCAGAAGATTTGCGTTCACGCTACGCATTACGATGCTGTAATTAATCATAGTCGTTTGTAGTATGTTTAGAGTCCTTTGTTTTGCAACTCCCCAGAACGCCCCGTTCCTGCCGTTTTCGGGGTCTTCATTGATGACCGGCGCCTGCCATCTTTTATAACCCGTGTAGGTCTTAAGAGAAGACCCGAGCAAGGCACAAAAGGCTGTTCTTTCGATTGCCGGTGCAAAGATACAACATTTTTGGGCAGAATGCAAGCTTTTACCCTGACTTTCTTTCGGAGAAGTAGTGTAAGTGATTGATTGATACTGATTTCTATTGGTTTTCTAGCTGAACTTTATTGCAGAACAATCTGATGGTGAGGTGTAAGGATAAAAAGCCAGCGTGTCATTAAGGGTCAGTGTCATTAAGGGTCATTTAGAAAAATGAAAGTGTCATTTTGGGCTATAGTATATATAAATATTTATTTATATATATACTATAGGGATTTTTCTCCCCCGAAAATGAAAATGACCCTTAATGACCTTGACCCTTAATGACACTCTTGATGATTTCATATTTATAAAAATGATAGGGGCGTAAGTATTATTTAATATATTGGTTATAAGGTAGTTATGTCTATGCTGTTGTATGTGTACTCTAACTTTTGTGTATAACAAAAATCAACATATTAAGTCTAAGTTATAAGCTGTTGTACTGCTTAATTCTACTACTTCATCTTTCCTTTATTGTCGATTTTTGTCAAAAATACCTACCTTCTGAGCGCATTTTAGGATCTGAGGAGGGGCATTTTTCACTCCTAGAAGAGGGCTAAACATCTTCCAAAACCTCTTATTTTGCATTTTATCTTCTGAAAATGCAAAAAACTGCTGATTTTCGCATCATTTCATTTCCTGCTCATAAGAGTAAGGAAGATTTACATCTTTCTGAAGTTTTATATGTAGTTCAGATATTAACTAGCGACTTCAAAACTCCTTGTTTAGTGCAGAATCCTAGTATAATGACATTATCCTATTGTATGGTAACCATTATTTACATAATCTGCTTTTTCCCATTTCGCTGTCTAAGGGGTTAAAATCCCTTTAGAAAGTCTTTTTCTACATTTTTGTGTTAATATTTATAATAAAATGTAGATGTTTCGCAATTATTTTGTACCTTTGGAGGCAATTCTGCTATAAAAAGCAGGCTATAAATATAAAATTTAATATATTAAGGAAATGACAGAACAGCAAAAACAAGCAATTATAGAAAGTGGAAAGCAATATTTCCGTTCTATTATCATTCCTAATCATTTGAAGAATCTGAATAAGCTTCATCTGAGTAGCTTTGATATAAATCCGTTTCTAATCAACTATCTTGCAGCATTCATAAAGGAAGATTCTCAAATTATTGGTTTAGCTAAGGCTTTAGTTTATCCATATATATATGATAAGGTTATTGATGCAAGTAGCGAACAAAATGTTCAGTCATTAGTTTCCCTGCTTCAGGAAGTTACCGGAGGAGCATCCAATTTTGATGGTATTGATTTCGAATTTGTTGATGCTGTTGATGGTCGCCGTAAATTCTGTCAGTTCAAGGCAGGAGTCAAAACGATAAACAAGGATGATATTGCCTCTGTTCTCTGTTATTTCAAACCTCTTATAAGCCAGCCAAGTTTAGACTTACAGTTTGAGGATCTCGTAGTAGGAGTTTTATATGGTGAGAAAGATAATCTTTCTGATTATTATAAGACGATAGCTACACATTATCCAGTGTTGTGTGGTTCTGATTTTTGGCAGCATCTTACGGGAGATAAGAACTTTTATGCTCGTCTGCTCAAGGCAATGGGAGAAGTTCTTGATTTGGGAGATTTTGAAGGGAGCGAACTCATACAGAAACCAGTAGAGGAGATAGCAGAAGAAATCAGGCAGATATGTGCAAGGGGAATCTGATCATTCCGTTGAATAATGTGATAAAATTACCCACTTTCTCTTTTTTTGTGTTAACATATATGATAAAATGTAGTTATTTCGTTTTTATTTTGTAACTTTGGGACAATTTTGCATTTAATGTGCAAATAAAATAATAAAAATATGATAGAGCAGATTAAAAATAAAATACATCAACTGGTTCAGAAGTATGAACATGAAAGGGACTATTATCGCACATCTCGTTTTAATGAGACTCAAGTGCGTAATGAGTTCTTGGACCCATTGTTTGAGATTTTGGGCTGGGATATAAGAAATATTTCAGGAAAGAATACCAATGAACGTGAGGTGTTGCTAGAAGAGTCACTCAAAGCAGATGCTTCTACTCATTCTAAGAAGCCTGATTATACTTTTCGACTTTATGGTGAGCGGAAGTTTTTCTTAGAAGCCAAGAAGCCATGCGTCGATATAAAAAATGATGATGAGCCGGCTAAACAGGTTCGTCGTTATGGTTATACTGCAGGATTGAAGATTTCTGTTTTATCAAATTTTGAAGATTTATTTATTTATGATACGACTGCTCCTGTTGAAGAAGCTGATTCTCGAAACAAAGCATTGATAAAAGCGTATCATTATACAGACTATGAAAATGTAGCAGAGGAACTCCTCCGCTACTTAGGAAAAGATTCAGTTTATGACGGTAGCTTTGATGAGGTGTGGATGGATATAACAACGAATGTCGAACAAATATCTATAGATAAACTGTTTTTAAATCAAATCAACGAATGGCGTTTGTTGCTTGGTCAACAGATTTATGCAGCTATGCCTACAATAGAAATTAGTTATCTCGGAGATGTAGTCCAAAGCTACATCAACAAGATACTTTTTTTACGTGTCTGTGAAGATAGAAATATTGAGACTTATCAGGCTTTGCTGAAAATTGCAGATCATAATAGTTACAAGGAACTTGTATCAAAGTTTAAAGAGGCTGATAATAAATATAATTCAGGTCTCTTTGGGGAACTGTTGTCAGATGATATAATAAACAACGTGAGTTCGGCTTTTTGGAAGATTATAAAGCAACTATATTTTCCAGAGAGTCCGTATTCATTTTCTGTATTTTCATCTGATATTCTAGGACGTATCTATGAGATTTTTCTTGCTCAGAAGTTGGATATAAAAGATGGTGAATTAGTCATTGTCAATAAACCCGAGAATATTGAGCGAGACATCGTAACGACTCCTAATGTAATAGTGCGCGAGATATTGCACCAAACTGCAACAGAAATGATAATAGGTAAAAATGATTCTCAAATCAATGCGCTAAAATGTGCAGATATAGCATGTGGCTCAGGTGCTTTCCTGTTGGAACTTTATCAGTTCCTAAGTGATGCGCTTATTGATTATTATCAGAGTCACTGCCCATCTGTACTCATACAAACAAGTATTAATACTTACAAGTTGCCATTTGGAATAAAGCGTAATCTATTGGTTAATTGTATATATGGAGTTGATAAGGATTTTAATGCTGTTGAGGCATGTAAATTCGGCCTTTTACTGAAATTATTAGAGGATGAAGACGTTAATACACTATCTTCATTCCACCCCATCTTGCCTAATCTTGATGAAAATATTTTTTACGGAAACAGTTTGCTTTCTCCAGAGAATGTTCCATCAGAATTGGTAGAAGAGATTAATCCTTTCGGCTTTGAAGATAGAAAGTTTGATTTGATAGTGGGTAATCCGCCATATATGAAAACGGAAGATATGAAGAAATATACGCCAGCAGAAAAGAAACTTTATACAAAAGAGAAGCTATATGTGAGTAGTTGTGGGCAATATGATAAATATTTTTTATTTATAGAACGTGCAATGGGATTGTTGAAACCTCATGGCTTCTTAGGTTACATTGTGCCTAACAAGTTTATGAAAGTTGGTGCTGCTTCTAAATTACGTAAGTTAATTGCAAGTCGCAGAATTCTTAAGACCATCGTCTCTTTCGGAGCACATCAGGTTTTTGAAGATAAGTCAACTTATACTTGTCTTATAATATTACAAAATAGTGAACGTGATAAATTTATGTATTCGGAAGTAAGCGATTTCTCGGCATGGAAAGTTCGATCAAAAGATTCCAATTTATTCTATGAACGTGATACTACTATGCTTTCAGGGGATACATGGGTACTTTGTACAGATATCCAAATGAATCTCTTGGATGTTATAAGTCGTGGTACTAAAACTCTCGAAGAGATAGTAGGTAAAGATTGCATATTCAATGGGATCCAAACTAGTGCTAATCATGTTTATATCTTTATCCCAATAGAGGAAGATAGAGATACCTATACATTTTTAGCATTTAACGATAAAATATATCAGGTAGAGAAAAAAGTGACAAAACCGTATTTTGTGAGAGCAAAAAGGGAAGATGCATTAAATTCATATTGCACATTTACCCCAAATGCAAGAGTCTTATTTCCTTATAAAAGAAATTCGAGAGGTAAGTTGAAACTCATTCCTTTAGAAACCATAGAAAAGAGATACCCTCTGTTTTATGCCTATCTTATGGATGTTAAATCAGAATTGTCTAAACCATCAAGAGATATTCAACCAGTGCCAACTACGGCTAATGAGTGGTATCGTTATGGACGACATCAGAGTCTCGATGCATGTGAAAGAAGAGAAAAAATTATAGTAGGTGTTTTGTCTTTATCTGATAAATATGCAATTGACAAGAAAGGAACTTTGGTTTCGTCAGGAGGTACTGCAGGTTATTGCCTTGTTGGTATTCCTGCTGATAGCCAATATTCCATCTATTATATACAAGCAATGTTAGGTTCGGTACAGGGAGAGTGGCTTGCATCTCTATATGGCGAAATATTTCGTGGCGGATATATAGCTAGAGGAACAAAGGTACTCAAACAGATACGAATTCCTACTATTGATTTTTCAAATGCAGAAGAAAAAGAAAGACATGATGATGTTGTAAGAAGACAGAAAAGGTTAATAGTTCTAGGCGATAAAATTGCATCGGCAGAGGGTAATAAACGCAAACAGATTCCTTTGCAGAGGAAGTTTGACGCTTTAAAGCAAGAACAACAGAATGCCATTAATGTACTTTATGGTATGACAGAATCACAAGTATCAAAAATTCCTATAATAAAAAAATTATATGCAGCTAATTGAAAATGCATCAGAACAGAAACTAAGAGGAGCATATTACACTCCATCTGCCATTGCGGATTTTATCCTTCGATGGGGGGTTAATGGTAATGACCATATGGATATACTGGAACCTAGTTGTGGCGATGGTATATTTCTAGAGTGTATAGCTAATGCAAATATGCCTTTCAGAAGCATTACTGCCATAGAATATGAAACTGCAGAAGCAGAAAAGGCAAGAGCAATAAATCTACATGATTCAGAAGTTATAAATTCTGACTTTCATTGTTTTTGTCTTGATACAGATAAAAAGTTTGATTTGGTTGTTGGCAATCCTCCTTTCATACGTTATCAGTATTATGATGAGAATCAGCAGGTATTGGCTGATGAAATTTTCAAGCGTTCAAATTTAAAAAGAACAAAACTGACAAATGCTTGGGTTACGTTTGTTGTAGGTTCTTGCCAACTTCTGAGGGATAATGGCAAAATGGGATTTGTTATTCCTTCAGAATTACTGATGGTAAAGTATGCTCAGCAATTGCGCAAATACCTTGCAAAGACATTCAATAAGATTAATATAATTTCCTTTGAAAACCTTGTCTTTGAAGAAATTCAGCAGGAAGTCGTTTTGTTGTTGTGTGAAAAAAATGGAACTAACGAACATCTGATAGAACACATCGAGGTGCGTGATACAGAAGGATTATTGAATTTGGATCCACACAGATTGAGCTTTCCAACTAAGAAGATAGATTTTCACACAGACAAATGGACATGCTATTTTCTGGATAAGGAAGAACTTGAATTCTTGGAAAAAATAAAGAATCAGACGATGCCACAGATTTCATCCTATGCAGATGTGGAAGTGGGTATTACAACTGGTTCCAACAGTTATTTTACTGTGCCAAAATCTGTGGTTTCATTGTATCAGTTGCAGGAATATGCACGTCCAATGATTGGTCGTAGCGTACAGGTAAATAGTCTTTGCTTTACTCATAACGACTGGCTAAAGAATGTTGAGTCAGGCGCAAAGGCTCATCTTCTTGTATTCACTCCTGATGCGGATGTAAAGGGAAATAGTGGGGTTAAAGCTTATTTGGAAAATGGTGTAAAAGAGGGAGTGAATAAAGGTTATAAGACTAGTATACGCGATCAGTGGTGGGTAATTCCTTCTATTAAATTATCTGATGCATTATTCCTTCGTCGTAACAATCTTTATCCTAAGTTTGTTTTAAATGAAGCGGGAGCATACACTACTGATACGATGCATAGAGTGTTCATCCATAAAGGAATCAATAAGAAAGCGTTTATAGCAAGTTATTATAATTCCTTATCTTTTGTTTTTGCAGAGATAATGGGTAGAAACTTTGGGGGTGGTTGTCTCGAACTTATGCCTAGTGAAGTTGAAGGAATTTATCTTCCTTACAACGAACAGAATGAGGATTTATTTAATACGATAGACTTCATGCTTCGCAATAATACATCTGCAGATGAAATTCTAGATGTAACAGATGAAGTAATTTTGCACCAGCGAATGCATTTTTCAAAAGAGCAAGTTACTTTAGCTCGTTCTATTTGGCACAAGATAATGGACAGACGACTTAATCGTGAAACTTTGAAAAAGAAGGAAATGAAAGCGGTAGACTTGAAAAATAAGTATCACGAGCTCAACTTCCTCGATCTTTTCGACCAGTATGCACTCAATAGTATTACTGACAATAGTATGGTGCACAATGATATTAATTGGGAGAAATATGGTGGAAAGTCGCAGCAGGCAGCTATGGTGGAAGAAACCAAGAATGTACTCATTTCGCTGGTAAAGAAAGACAACGAGAAGATGTTTCTTGACGGCTCTGCCACCATCTACTATACAGGCAAGAAGTTCCCTACATCGGTGGCTCTCAACAAGCTTTTCTACTTCATGCCTTATATAAAAGGTAAGGGTGTACGTGATTTATTCTTCATCAAAATAGCCCGTCTGGGTTATCGTAAGGAAGGAACAGCAGAAGAAGACAGAAATGATCTACGACTGGTGTTTGAAGTGGAGTTTGTAAAGCAGCTCTTCGATGACTATAAGCCTGTAGAATTGAAAATTTGGCAAACTTTTACTGATACAACCGTTGATAAACTTATAAACAAATAAATAAACATAGAAGACCATGTCTGGATTTGCAATTTACAACTACAATTTCTTACGCATCATAAGACCTAACGAAGAATATCAACTTGAGTTCCCCGACTGGGTAAAAGTAAATGTGCAAGAATCATTTGAAAATCGCCAGCAATTGCTTGAAGAGCTTTTGCTGGCTGATTTCGAGAAACCATTCCCGTTTGAGAATGCCAGAAAGAAACCATACTGGCACAAACAAATAGTGAAACCACAAGATAATGTCTATGTGATGCGTGTGGCAAATGTTACAAACGTAACGATTACCGACGAACACCTGAAGTCTCAAAAATATGCTGATTATAGAAATTGTCTGGTCATCATCGACAATCGCCCAGGAATCCAACGCATCGCCATAGAGCGAAAATCTACGGCTTTCAGCCATACAAAAACTGTGGCTAATATTCTCGAAGCATCCTTCTGCAAACTACTGAAGAGTAAACTGTTGAAGGTTGAACTATCTGCGGTTTACAGTTCGAATGTGTTTTGGGATATGCTGAAAAAATACCCTAATGGCTTCAGTAAAGTGACTTTTCATTTCCCTCATCTCAATTTAGATCGTCTGACCAAAGTGATGGATAAATATCTCAAAACTGCCCGTGAGGATTGGGATAGTGATCTTGATTTTACATTCGGTGCAAACGAAGGTGGTGCGGTAAAAATCGATCCGGAAAATTCGCGCCAGACTGCACTTATAGCAGGCGCATCAGGAGCGGGAGCATGGATAAAGATGCTTCCAAATGGTGAAAAGGGAAAGGCTATATTATGCGGCAAAGACCAATTCGTGGTGCGTGAACTCGATTCTGAGGTGTTTAATAATCTGGTAATCGGAGCACAGCCGATTCCTGGCATGGGACAATCAGCTATGGATAAGGTGAAGGTTTTTATGAAGGATATGCCGGATACATTTACTCATTAAGCTGATTAAGGGATGGAAAGGTTTGAACGTTTTTCGGAGGAGAGACTTACCTCCTTACGTGCCCGTTATAGGGGCGATGATTTGTTTAGAACTTGGACATGGATTCTCTGTTTGCTTGAGCAACAACTGAACGGTCTAAATGCTGTAGAAGTATGGAGTGAAACGGAAATGATTCGCCAGAAACTGTCTGCAATCAAGGAACATCGTGATAATGAGGTAGAATTTCTCTATGGCGAACTAAAGAATCGGCATCAGTCAGAAAAAACCGCTGTCATCATTCTTACTGTACTCTTCACTCAAATGTGTGATGCAGAATCCAGTAAGGGGGATGATGCTGCTGTGCAAAATCCGAATCGAGCTGTGTGTTCGGTCTTGGCTCATCTTCTTATGAATCCAGAAATAAGATCTTTCTCTGAACAGTTAATCAAAGCTTTCAACCATCGTCGCTACGATAACGAGGGAAATAAGATTGTTTTGCCCATAACAGACTATATGGAGGTTAAATCTCCTTTGGAATTGATGGACGAAGAAGCTAAGGTAGAAGTGGAGAGATGGGTAGAAGAGATAGAGAAACTCACACTGGGAATCAGAGGCTTTCTGAATATAGACTGGACAGCTTACGATACTATTTGGAGGAATATTTGTGCTGAACAAGAAATTTCCCTTTTGCTCAAAAAGGAACAACCACGAAACAATAAATGGGGATTTAATCTGAAACTGGTAGCAAATGTTCTGGGCATATTGCATGTTACTCCTTATGGTGATGGTTTCGTGTTAGCAGGAAGTATCCAAACAATCAGCGATGCTGTAGGAGTGAACGTGAGAGCCTATATTGGAAACCATGCCGATTTTGGATCCAGTAATACTACTTTAACCAAAGAAATGCATGCTAAAATAAAGCAATTCATATTATCTGCAATCGGATAAAAGCAGCTATTACAGATAAAGATAATGAGGGCGTTGATGGAATAGTTCTGTCAGCGCCCTCTTTCTGTCTGATTACCAGCAGATAAGCAGCTGATAAGAAATAGCCTCCTTATTTTTTTATGCGTATTTTTATCTACAGACTAATATTCTTATCTTTGCGCTCGGATTTGGGAATCAGTTTCTCATTTCCGAGTTTTTTTATTTTAGTATTAACCTGAGCGGAGGCGGGGAACCTCACAACGTGATTGAAGATGGCCATCGGGAATCCACGGCTTCTCTCGCAAACCGATCAGGAATCATGGCAGAAAAAAAACATCAGCTTACGGCTCTGGGCATTGCCTATGAAGCCGTCATCAAGTTGGGCTATACGCACAGCAAACTGGTGAATCTCAATGAGGGCGTTAACTTCCATACTCTAAGAAATATCAGAGATGAGAAGAAAGTGAAGAAAGTGACGGAACGATTCTATCTGAAACTTTTCTTCGACTTAATTAATAAGGAATATAATCGGCGTATTACCAGTGGCGCCAATGGAGCAGTCAGCCTGCTTGTCGTGATGAAAAATATCCTTGAAGCTGAGCTGAAATAGACAGAAAAGAGAAAAGCAGTGGAAAGATGAGGGGGGATTCTTCCACCAACTGTTCCAGCGCATTCAAAGACTTCTTATCTTTGCACCAGCTTTCAGCAAGATCGGAGTTGGAACTAATGAGCCTTGAAAGGAAGGCGAGGTCTTGCAGTTAATAGATTATGAACATACTAACGAGAGTGGTGCAGCAGGGCGAGACGTTCGCTGTGCAGAGTCAGAAAAGTGAGAACGGACAGATGATGAAATGCAACATCGTTCTCCAGGAGATGGGCGGCAAGTATGAGAACCAGTATGCTGCGGCAATGTTGGGCAATATGGCCCAGTGTAAGTATGCTCCGGGCGAGCTGGTGGCGGTAACGCTCCGCTTTACTACCCATGAGCACAATGGTCAGGTTTATCAGGATATTCTGGTTACGGACATTGAAAAGGCTTTATAAAGGTAAAAGGGTAAAAAGGCTTTTTTAAAGGTAAAAGGGTAAAAAAGTAAAAAGGTAAAAAGAACCTTAACCCTTTGCAACCACGTTACCATAAAGGGTAAAAGGGTAAAAAAGTACAAAGGGAGGCTTCGCTTGGAGACTTATTGCGGAGATTCTTAGTTATTAACTGAGTTGAAACAGAGGAGGATTTTCCATGGTAAAGCGCGCAACAATCCGGATGTTTCTTCTCCTAAAAATTCAATTCAGATTATGGGTAAGAAAGTAAACAAGGTTCAGAACAATGCTCAGAATAATGTTCAGAACCAGCAGGTGAATAATAATGACTGCCAGCATGTGCAGTTGGGTGGAATGGCTTACTATGATGCTAAGCAGTATTTCCTCTTCTGTCCCCAGGAATCGGGGGTGAATAAGGTTCCTCGATTCCGTTCGATGGGCGTGGCTCAGCAAATGCCAGACGGAACGTTTGATTTCGTGGTTCAGCACCGCCTCAGAACTCAGTCGGAACTGATTAAGAAACTGGCGCACGGTCGTGTGAGCAAGACCAAGGACGGTGCTATTCAGCTCACCTTGAAGGTGTTTTGCCATGAGGGAATCAACATCGCCCAAACGCTGGCTGTTGAGGCAGAAGAAGGGGCTGAGGCGGTATTGGATTACCAACTGAAACATTAGGATTTTTGTATTCAACTTAAAACGATAAGTAGAAACAGATAGATGAGTTGTTATTTAATAAAGGTGGAGAATGGGCACAAGGTTGCCCGCTCCATCACCTCGGAAGAGGAGTATAAGCAGCTGCGTGGAAGCAACGAGCAGAAGGCGAATCTGCGTCTGGCTCGTGCCGGAAACGATGCTGCGAAACGGAGACTGGTGCAGTTTAACTACTCCGGCCATTATCCGCAAGGGGTAGTGAAGGGAATGAAACTGCCAAGCGGCGCTTTCGGATTTGATATGGATGAGCCGGAGGCTTTTGCCAAGGCTGCCAAGCTGCTGCTGAAGGAACCGGACAAGTACGGACTGCTGATGCTGGAACGCAGCGCACGACAGGGTGGACATGCGGTGTTTGAACGCGAAAAGGGCAAGACGGTTCTGGAGAACCAGGTGAGGATTGCTACGATGCTCAAGTGCGAAATGGATACTTCGGCTCACGACATTAACCGGGTTTATTTCACGACCACATCGGATGACGAAGATCTGCTCTTCCTTTCGCCACGGCTCTTCAAGGATGAATATGATGAGGCTGCTGTGGCTGCTGAAGGGAAAGTTCTAGAAGAAAGAGAACGGTATGGGAAGGAGGAACTGCCGGAAGGGGCGCACAAGGCGAACAAGCATTATGAGCCTTGGAAGGAAGAATTCAAGAAGGATTCTCAAGGGGTTTTTAAGGGTCAGGAATTTAAGAATTCGAGAATTTCTACTTCTGCTGCTTCTGCCTCTGCTGCTTCAACTTCTTCTGCTTCAACAGCTTCTGCTGCTCAGGACAATTATCTCGGGATTCCTTATGGGGAAATCATTAAGAAGTGGTGGCAGATGTATAATGATGGGCAGGAGCCGATGCGCTCCAACCGCAATACGCTGACCTTTGAGCTGGCTGTGAACCTGCGCCACATCTGTGGTTTTGACCGCAATCTGCTGGCTCAGATTATTCCCTGCTACGATGGGTTTCCCGAACAGGAAAAGATGGCTTGCATCAACTCGGCATTGAACGAGAAAATCACGCAAATGCCTAAGCGACTGAAGGATGTGCTCTCTGCCATCCGTCAGGAACGAATGAAGCAGGGAAATGCGGGTGGTGGTTCGGCGGCTGACAATGAAGCGCTGGTAAATGCGCTGGACGAGGCTAACGCCAAGGATGATCTGTTCTATTATAATGCGCTGCCTAAGTTGCCGCAAGGCATTCGGGATTCCATCAGCGCTGTGGGTCCGGCACTGGCACTGCCTGTAATCACAGCCATCTGTCCTGCCATCGGAATGCTCGCCACGGGCGTGAAGGTTTCCGTTCACGGCAAGATGAACTCGCTGAACCTCATCTCCTACATCGCCGGTGATTTTGCATCTGGCAAGGGAAGTATTGACCCCGTGATTGACGCATGGACTTCGGAAGTGAAGGAAATGGACAAAATGTATCAGCAGAAGGAGGATGAATGGCGAGCCAAGAAACGTGCAGCCAAGAACAAGAAGGAGCAGCCGGAAGAGCCGAAACTGCCGGTAAGATGTCTGACACTGAACAATACGGTGGCAAATCTGGCTGAACGACTGGCTAACACAGAAGGCAAGCACGCCTTCTCGTTTACTCCGGAAGCTGACACCGTAGCGCAGAAGTGGAAATCGGCAATGAGCGACTTTTCCGTTATGTTAAGACAGGCTTACGACGGAACAAGCTATGAGCGTGAGGCAAGAAGTGCAGATGCAGTGAATGTTCATATAGACAGACTGTTATGGAACGTAGTGATGTGTGGAACGCCTGATGCGCTCTATCGAGTAGTAAGCAATTATACGGATGGTTTCCAAAGCCGTATCATCGTGGCAAAAACGCCCGATAATACCTTCACTCCACTTTCTGACAACATGCATGTAATGAACGAACGTCAGCGCGACCGCATCATTCAGATTGCTCATCTTCTGCCTTTGCTGACCGGTGAGGTGGTTCTGCCCAAGCTGGAGGATAAAGGTAGGGAATGGCTGGAACAGATAAGACTGGAAACGATGAAAAATGACGACAAGGTGAAAGCCCGCCAGCGTTTCCGTATCTGTCCAACCACCATGAGAATGATGACCTGCATCATGCTCTGCAAGGTTCTGGAAACGCTGATTCAGAAGCATGGTTTCAATGGAGCCGAGAAACAGCTGAAGGAGTCACCTGATTTGTGGAAGGGAATGCTCGTAAAGACGCAGACACCAACCATGCTCGAAACCTTCAATATCCTGGCAGATTATCAGTTGGACAATGCACTCTACTTCTTCCGTAGTCGCATAGAGGATGCGTTCTCATCCAAGAATTATTGCAGTCAGTCTGCTTACGACAGAAGTCGCAGAGGTAAGAATGATTCCATCTTTGAGCGGCTGGACGTAACCTTCAGCTTTGAGCAGGCAGAGCAGCAGAGCATTGCAGTTAAGGGAGCAACAGCCACCCATGAGACGGTAAAACAGATGCTAAAGAACTGGAAACGTCAGGGGTTAATCTGTGTATTACCTGACATGCGCTATCAGAAAGTTTCTCCTACAGTCTAAAGAGGGTGTCATTAAGGGTCAAGGTCATTAAGGGTCATTAAGTTTTTCGGTTCTTAAATCAGGCTTAATGGCCGGCCTTGACCCAATTATTCATTATCAATTATTAATTGTAAATTATCATGAACATCAATATATTCCGCCGTCGCTTCACTCCATGGAGTGTGGATGGCACAATGGTTATAGGTGGCAAGATTTTCTGCGACACCTTAGAACGTCCTAACCGTCATTTGCCAGCAGGACGTTATAAGATTTCTCTCATTCCTACCAAGCAAAAGAAGGTGTCGGAGACAAAGAAGAAAAATAAGTATGAAAGAGGAAAATATGAAATTGTTATTAAGCCTGTTATTCTGTTAAGATCCCATTACGTGCCTCGTACTGTTAGGCGCAGAGCTCGCTTCGTGCCTGGCAACGGTCCGCTACGTCTGAGAAACAAGAGTATTATTCTGGGCAGGTCTCATTATACCGGAATCGTTACGCAATCAGAAAAATGCTATAATGAATTTTGCCAGTTGTTGGATGAGGAATTCAAGAGGATGAAGAAAAAGCATCTACCGTGCAGAATCAATCTGTTTATCAGGGATTTGGGTGTTGACGAAATCCCCTTCAATTATCTGCTTATTTTTCAATAATTAATATTCAATATCATGCGTAAGATAAGGGAAATCATCATTCATTGCAGTGCGACCAAGGAAGGTCGCAACTTCACCGTAGCGGATATTGACCGCTGGCACCGCGAGCGCGGAATGCGCTGCATAGGTTATCATTTCGTGATTTATCGTGACGGCAGCATTCATGTAGGCCGTGCGATAGAGGAGGTTGGCGCCCATTGCAAGGGTCATAATTCCATCAGTATAGGCATTTGCTACATCGGCGGCTTATCAAAGAAAGGCAAGCCGAAGGATACAAGAACCCGAGACCAGAAAGCGGCAATGCGCTCGCTCATCGAGCAGCTGAAGGAGGAATATCCATTAGCCACGATTCATGGGCATAATGAGTTTGTCAATAAGGCTTGCCCCTGCTTTGATGTAAAGAAGGAGTGGGGGAAGAAGTAGACACAAAAATAGCGGATCTGTCACAGACCCGCTATTTCCTATTATTTTAAATTTTTTAAGATGTTTATTAAAAATTTTCTAGCCTTATACAATGCCCTGAGCCATCATAGCCTTAGCTACCTTCAGGAAGCCGGCTACGTTTGCACCCTTTACGTAATTTACGTAACCGTCTGGCTCTGTACCATACTTCACGCAGTTAGCGTGAATATCGTTCATGATGTCGTGGAGCTTAGCATCAACCTCCTCACGAGACCACTTCAGACGCTCTGAGTTCTGGCTCATCTCAAGACCTGATACGGCAACACCACCTGCGTTGGCTGCCTTACCTGGAGAGTAGAGAATCTTAGCATCCTGGAATACCTTGATAGCCTCTGGAGTAGTAGGCATGTTGGCACCCTCGCTTACTGCGATTACGCCGTTGGCGATGAGAGCCTTGGCTGCCTCTTCGTTGATTTCGTTCTGAGTAGCTGATGGGAGAGCGATGTCTGCCTTCTCAAACCAAGGCTTAGCACCCTCAACATATTTTACACCATACTTCTCTGCATACTCCTTGATACGGCCACGCTCTACGTTCTTGAGCTCCATGATGTAATCGAGCTTCTCGCGGTCGATTCCGTCTGGGTCGTAGATGTAACCGTCTGAATCTGAACATGTAACTGGCTTAGCACCCAACTGGAGCAACTTCTCCATAGTGTACTGGGCTACATTACCTGAACCTGAAACCAAAACAGTCTTGCCCTTGATGTCAATACCCTTGGTAGCGAGCATGTTGCAGAGGAAGTATACATTACCGTAACCTGTAGCCTCAGGACGGATCAATGAACCACCGAACTCCTGACCCTTACCGGTCAAGACGCCCTGGAACTGGTGTGTCAACTTCTTGTACATTCCGAAGAGGTAACCTACCTCACGGCCACCTACACCGATGTCACCAGCTGGAACATCCTCGTCTGGACCCATGTGACGATAAAGCTCTGTCATGAAAGCCTGGCAGAAACGCATTACCTCGTTGTTGCTCTTGCCACGTGGAGAGAAGTCGGAACCACCCTTAGCACCACCCATTGGGAGAGTAGTAAGAGAGTTCTTGAATGTCTGCTCGAAAGCCAAGAACTTCAAAATACCCAAGTTTACTGACTTGTGGTAGCGAAGACCTCCCTTGTAAGGGCCAATCGCGTTGTTGTGCTGAACGCGGTAACCCATGTTAGTCTGTACGTTGCCCTTGTCATCTACCCAAGATACGCGGAACTGGATGATGCGGTCTGGAATGCAGAGACGCTCGATGAGGTTTGCCTTCTCAAACTCTGGGTGCTTGTTGTACTCTTCCTCGATAGTACCGAGAACCTGACTAACTGCCTGAATGTACTCAGGCTCATTTGGGAATCTTCTTTGGAGATTCGCGATTACTTCAGATGCTTTCATAATCTTTAATCTTTTATTGTGTTTAAATTCTTATTTTTTATTTCTGCTTGCAAAGATACATGTTTTTCTTGAAAACACCAACAAAAAGAAAGAAAAAATGCAGAAAAAGTAGAAAAAAGTCATTTTTTAACATTTTTAGCCACGTTTTGTAGCGCTTTTGTGTACGCACACCTTATTATATAAGAGACGTTTTTTCGGGGTTTAAGCCTTTATTTCTGTTTTAGGGAATCTTGCATTCTGACGACTTCTGTTTATCTATCCTGCGCCATAGGGCATAAATGAGCAGGATGATAGCGTAGAGACTGATTACCTGAGGCAGACTGATTCTTACGTTTTCGATGCTTGCTCCAGGCAGCATGCTAATCAGTTTTATGGCTGTATTCAAAAACTGGGTGATGCTGGTAAGGGCGCCTGATGTAAGGCTGATGAGTGGGGCGACAACCGGTGCTATGGGCGCCCATAACGTGAGTGGGGAGAACAGGATTAAGGCTGCTCCAAGATATAGGATGAGGGTTGCTGCGGGAATGGCGATGTAATTGGTGAGAAGTGAATAGCACGATATTCTGCCGAAGGTGTAGACGATGACCGGAAGGGTTCCTATCTGGGCTGCCAGTGAAACGCAAAGGAGTCCCCATGCCCAACGGATGAAACGGCTGCGGATGGGGAGGAGGGTGTAAAGGGGTGTGAAGAACAGCAGTATGGAGGCTACGGCCAGGAACGAAAGCTGGAAACTCAACTCGAAAAGATAGAGCGGACTGATGAAGAGCATAAATATATAAGCTGAGGCTAAGGTGTTGAGCGGCAGACCGGTACGATGGAAAGCTAAACTTAAGCTGTAGGCTGAAAGCATGATGGCTGCACGGACTGCACTTGCCGGTAATCCTATGAGAAAAACGTAGGTCCAGATGGAGATGAGGGACAGGATGATGGTGTAAACTGCGTACTTTCTGCCGCCTAGCAGAAAGATAAAAAGCTGGAAGATAATGCCTATATGAAGTCCGCTTACTGCCAGGATGTGACTGGCTCCGGAAATGGAGTAACTGTTTCGGGTGTTCGAGTCGAGTGCGCTCTTGTCGCCCAGCGCCATGGCTGCGATGACTGCATAGTCTTGCTGTTTTACGTGAAGGGAAACCAGTTTGCTTTCAATATTGCTTTTATAGCGTTCGGTATTGATTTTTGCCCGTGTGAGGTAAGACAGTTCCTGCCAGTTTTTCAGTTGTGTAGAGGTTTGGGAATCAGCTATTTGCTTACAGGTAAGAAAAGCCCCAAGGCTCAGGATGCATAAATGAATCATCACGCATTGGGAGTAGATGAGAAACTGGTGGCTCCTGCTGAAGTAAGCTTTTTTGCTTAAGAACTCAGTAAGGAAAAAGATGATGCTGACAAGGGCGCATGAAATGATGGAGATGATGAGCCAGAAGCGCATGTTGAAATCATCATAGCCCCATTTGGCTATGATGATTCCGATCGTCAGTGTGAGGCTGATGGTCATGAGCGGGGTGAGGGATAGCTCTTTCATCATTCCTCTTTCCTTTTAAAAGATGGTAGTTTATCTATTTCTTGAATCCGAAGATGCGCTTGATGAATGTCTTCACAGCGTTTTCTTTCTTCTGTGGATTTACGATAGGGGTGTGCTTGCGTGCAGCCGGCTTGTCGCCCTTTTTCTGGGCTACGCCTCTGCCACGGCCGTTGCTGCCTGGGCGAACATTGTTCTCGGTGCCTGGGCGCTGCTGGTTGCTGTTATTGCTGTTATTGCGGCGCTTCTGGCTGTTGCTGTTCTTTGGCTGCTCGCCTGGCTGGGCTGGCTTTCTGTTCTGCTGCTTTGCGTTCTGCTGCCTGTTGCCCTGCTGTGGCTGCTGCTTTGCGTTCTGCTGCTTGTTGCCCTGCTGTGGCTGCTTGCCGTTTTTCTGCTGTGGCTTGTTATTGCCCTGCTGTGGCTGCTGTTCGTTGCTGCGTGGTGCTTTTTCCTGACGCTCGTTTGGCTTGTTTGGCTTACGCTTGTGAGAAGTCTGGTCGCGGTCTTTCTGTCGGCGGTTCTTGGCGCTGTTCTTTCCGGCCTCGCCGTTTCCGCCGTTACCGCGTCTGTTGTTTCTTCCGTTTGCGCCTTTCTTCTTCGGCTTGTTGAGCTTGATGTATTCAGGACCTTCGCCGCATCCCTCAGGGAGAGGCATTTTGTCTACCACCTTCTCCAGGAACTTCTCTATCTGCTGGAACCAGTACTGGTCTTCTTCGCTCACGAAGGTGATGGCTCTACCATCGCGGTTGGCACGGGCTGTACGGCCGATGCGGTGAACGTAATCTTCTGTATCGTGAGGAACATCGTAATTGATGACCATCTCAATATCATCGATGTCGATTCCGCGCGCCACAATGTCGGTAGCTACGAGAACATCATACTGTCCGCTCTTGAACTTGAACATCACATCATCGCGCTCAGCCTGTTCCAGGTCGCTGTGCATGGCTCCGCAATTTACTCCAATCTGCTGGAGGGAAGCTGCGAGTTGCTTCACCTTGAATTTGCTGCCGCTGAAGACGATGACACGCTTCAGGTCGCCCGCCTTGAAGATGTCCTTGATGATGGTCATCTTCTGGGTTTCGTAGCATACGTATGCTTCCTGCTTGATTTTCTCGGCTGGCTTGCTGACGGCAAGTTTGATTTCTACCGGATTCTTGAGCAGGGTCTTAGCCAGTTCTTCTATCTTCTCAGGCATGGTTGCCGAGAACATGATGGTCTGGCAGGTCTTTGGCAGTTTTGCCGCGATGGTCTTGATGTCGTCAGAGAAACCCATGTCGAGCATGCGGTCGGCCTCGTCGAGGATGAAGAAGCTTACCTTGCTGAGGTCTACATTGCCCAGAGAGATATGGGAGATGAGGCGGCCCGGGGTGGCGATGACTACATCGGCGCCCATGCGGAGGCTGCGCAACTCCTGATCGTAACGGTTGCCGTCGTTGCCGCCGTATACGGCTACGCTGCTCACGCCCTGCAGGTAATAGCCGAAGCCTTGCATCGCCTGGTCTATCTGCTGGGCGAGCTCGCGGGTTGGTGACATGATGACGCAGTTGATGGCGTCTTTCGGATAACCGCCGTCATCGAGCTTGCTCAATACTGGCAGCAGATAGGCTGCGGTTTTGCCGGTTCCGGTCTGGGCTACACCCAATACATCGTGACCTTCTAATATTTCTGGAATGCACTTTTCCTGTACTGGAGTGCATGTGTCGAAGCGCATGTCATATAATGCGTCGAGCACGTTGTCGTTTAAATCTAATTCGTCGAAATACATTCTTCTATAGTTTACAGTTTACGGTTTATAGTTTATAGGGAGCACGGCTGCTATAAACTATAAACTCTTAATTATTAATTGATAATTACCTCGGTGCCTTGCGGTAGCAGAAGTAGGCTACGATGGCGAAGAGGAAGTTTGGAAGCCACGCTGCCAGGACAGGCGGGAAGTTGGCCTGGATGGCGAAGGTGGCAGAAACCGTCTGCAGCATGATGTAGCCGAAACTCAGCGCAAGTCCTACGCCCAATGCTGCTCCCATGCCGCCTTTGCGCTTGCGGGCTGAGAGGGAGACGCCGATGATGGTGAGGATGAACGAGGCGAAGGAAGAGGCGATGCGCTTGTGGTATTCTACCTCGTACTGCACTACGTTGCCCGAACCGCGGTTGATTTGCTTGGAGATGTAATCGCGGAGCTCAGGACTGGTGAAGGTTTCCTGCTGACCCTTGGAATAGACCAGGTCGGTAGGTTCCATCATGATGATGGTGTCCTTCTGCGCTCCGCTCGTAATATGCTCCTTCATGCCCTGGAGCTTGCGGATTTTCCAGTTGCTCAGCTTCCAGTGATACTTGCTGTCGGAAATGGTGTCGTACTGGATGTCCATCGCTGTGAGGTGGCTTACGAGTTTCTTGTCCTGGAACTTGTCGAGACAGAATCCGTAACCGCGTTTCATGCTGTTGTCGTAATGCTGCATATAGGCAATCACTCCCTTGTCTACCTGCAGCTGTACATTCTCGGCACTGGTATTCTTCTTCTTGTTCTTGTACATCGTCTCGAAGTTCTGCCTGATAACGGTTCCGTGGGGAATGACGTAGGCTGAGAGTCCGAAGGAGAGGGCTGAGAGCAGCACGCAGGTAATCATGTATGGGCGAAGGAGACGCTTGAAGGATACTCCCGACGCCAGGATGGCGATGATTTCGGAATTGCTTGCCAGCTTGGTGGTGAAGAGAATGACCGCCACGAACACGAACAGCGCACTGAAGAGGTTGGCAAAATAGGGCACGAAGTTGGCGTAGTAATCGAAGATGATTGCGCGCGCCGGTGCATGGTGCTCTGTGAATTTTGACAGGTTCTCGTTGAAGTCGAAGACGATGGCGATGGAGATGATCAGGGCGATGGAGAAGAAATAGTAGCCCAGAAACTTCTTGATAATGTACCAGTCGAGCTTCTTGATGTACCTGAACGGGTTGAGAAACCTGAATATGCGCAGGAACCGGAGCTTGTGAGCCAGCCAGCGCACAGCCCTGATGAGCCACCCGAACTTGCGGGAAGCCCATCGGCCGGTGCGGTAGAGCCGGCGGTGTTTTCTTATTTTCTTAAAATCTTTCATGATGCTTGCTTACTTAAATTCTTCGGCCAAGCTGGTCGATGATGGAATTCTTCCATGCCACGAAATCGCCCTGCTCGATATGATGGCGGGCATCGGTCACGAGGCGCAGATAGAAAGAGAGGTTGTGGATGCTGGCTATCTGCATCGCCAGCAGCTCCTGGGCCTTGAAGAGGTGGTGGAGGTAGGCCTTCGTGGTTACGAGGTCGATGTCGCAGCCGTCTGGATCTACCGGACTGAAGTCTTTCTCCCACTTCTTGTTGCGCATGTTCATCGTGCCCTGATAGGTGAAGAGCATGGCGTTGCGGCCGTTGCGGGTCGGCATTACGCAGTCGAACATGTCTACGCCGCGCTCGATGGCTTCGAGGATGTTCTGCGGGGTTCCTACGCCCATCAGATATCTCGGTTTGTCTTTCGGCAGGATTTCGTTCACTACTTCTATCATCTCATACATCACCTCGGTAGGCTCTCCTACGGCAAGTCCGCCGATGGCATTTCCGTCGGCTCCCTTGTCGGCAATGTATTTGGCTGCTTCGCGGCGCAGGTCCGGGAAGGTGCAGCCCTGAACGATAGGGAAGAGGCTCTGCTGATAGCCGTAGAGGGGCTCGGTCTCATTGAACCGCTTGATGCAGCGGTCTAGCCAGCGCTGAGTGAGCATGAGGCTGTTCTTGGCGTACTGGTAATCGCTCTGTCCCGGCGGACATTCATCGAAGGCCATCATGATGTCGGCTCCGATGATGCGCTCGGTGTCCATCACATTCTCCGGTGTAAAGAAGTGCTTGCTGCCGTCGATGTGGGAGCGGAACTCGCAGCCTTCTTCCTTGAGCTTGCGGATGCCGGTGAGCGAGAAGACCTGGAAGCCGCCGCTGTCGGTGAGGATAGGACGGTCCCAGCCGTTGAACTTGTGCAAGCCGCCTGCTGCCCTGATGACGTCAAGACCTGGGCGCAGGTAGAGGTGATAGGTGTTTCCGAGGATAATCTGTGCCATGACCTGCTTCTTGAGTTCCTCGAAGTGGACGCCCTTCACGCTTCCTACGGTTCCTACGGGCATGAAGATTGGGGTCTTGATCTGTCCGTGGTCGGTGGTGATGATGCCTGTACGCGCATCGCTTGCTTTATCTGTTACTTGTAATTCAAATTTCATTTCTATTCTTTTTATCATTTTCCTCAATGCTGAAGTCTGTCGGGTTTTTCACCTTCTCGTCGGTCAGCGCGAACTGCCAGACGTCAGCCACATTCTCTACATAGTGGAAGTCTACGCCCTTGAGATATTTCTCCGGTATTTCCTCTACGTTCTTCTGGTTCTCCCTGCACATCACGATGTGCTTGATTCCTGCCCGCTTGGCTGCCAGAATCTTCTCCTTGATTCCGCCTACCGGGAGCACTTTGCCGCGGAGGGTAATCTCGCCGGTCATGGCTGTGTTGGCACGTACCTTGCGCTGGGTGATGGCTGAGGCGATGCTGGTGGCGATGGTGATTCCGGCAGAAGGACCGTCTTTCGGGGTGGCTCCCTCAGGCACGTGGATGTGGATATTCCACTGCTCGAAGATGCGGTAGTCTACCTGGAGCAGGTCGATGTGCGACTTGACGTATTCCAGTGCGATAATGGCTGATTCCTTCATCACGTCGCCCAGATTTCCGGTCAGGGTGAGCTTGCCTGCCTTGCCCTTGCTGAGCGAGGTTTCGATGTAGAGGATTTCGCCGCCCACTGAGGTCCAGGCCAGTCCGGTTACTACTCCTGCATAGTCGTTGCCCTGGTAGATGTCGCGGTTGAACGGCGGATTGCCCAGCAGGTCTTTTACTTCGGCAGGGGTGATGGTGTAGTTCTTCAGCTCCTGGTTGCAGGCCAGTTTGTAAGCCATCTTGCGCAGACTCTTGTCAATCTGTTTCTTCAGCTGTCTTACGCCGCTCTCCCGGGTGTAGTGCTCGATGATGAACTCGAGGGCATTCTTGTTGAAACTTACCTTCGGCGAAACCTTGTCGAGTCCGGTGCTTTCCAGCTCTTCCAGTACGAGGTGGCGCTTGGCAATCTCTGTCTTCTCTTCGGTGATGTAGCCGCCTACTTCTATCAGCTCCATACGGTCGAGGAGCGGACGCGGAATGACGCTCAGGTCATTGGCTGTGGCGATGAAGAGTACCTTGGAGAGGTCGTAATCCATATCGAGATAATTGTCGTGGAAGGCATTGTTCTGTTCCGGGTCCAGCACTTCGAGCAGGGCTGATGCAGGGTCACCATTGAAATTGCTCTGCGCCACCTTGTCAATCTCGTCGAGGATGAAGACCGGATTGCTGCTGCCTGCCTTCAGCATGTTCTTGATGATGCGGCCCGGCATGGCTCCCACATAGGTGCGGCGGTGACCGCGGATTTCGGCTTCATCGTGCAGACCGCCCAGCGACATGCGTACATACTTGCGCTTCATGGCTGCTGCGATGCTCTTGCCCAGACTGGTCTTTCCTACGCCCGGAGGACCGTAGAGGCAGAGGATAGGACTCTTGCCGCCGCCGTTCAGTGCTCTTACGGCGAGGAATTCCAGGATGCGCTCCTTCACATTCTCCATGCCGTAGTGGTCGTGGTTCAGAATGCGCTTGGCACGGGTCAGACTGAGGTCGTCCTGGGTGTAGGAGTTCCAAGGTAAATCTACCATGGTCTGCAGGAATCCTATCTGTATCGAATAGTCAGGACTTTGCGGGTTCAGGGTGTCGAGCTTGGCAATTTCTTTCTTGAAGATTTTGGCAGTTTCCTCGCTCCAGTTCTTCTTTTTCGCCTTCTCCAGAATCTCCTTCTTCTCCGGACTGGCGTTGCCTTCTCCCAGTTCTTCCCTGATGTTCTTAATCTGCTGCTTGAGGAAGTATTCCTTCTGCTGTTCATCAAGGTCGTAGTGGGTTTTATTCTCAATCTCAGTCTGGATGCGTAGCAGATGGCGCACCTTGTTCAGGGATCTGATGGCAATCATGATGCGCTCGCTGAGATTTTCCTCTTTCAGCATCTTGATTTTATCCTCGATGGAGAAAGGGAGGAGGGAGCACATGAAGTTGCACTGCATGTGAATGCTCGAGAGTTCGTTGATGGCCTGGATGGCCTCGTCAGTATAGTTGGCGTTTGATTTGATATAGTCTGTCGCTTCGTAATGGAAGTTCTCGTAGAGCATTCTGAAGAGTTCATCGTTGTTCTCGTCAGGCCATTTCTCCGGAAGACTTTTTACGTGAATTACTGTGTAAGGCTCTTTTTGAACGAGATGTTTCATCTGACATCTGCCCAGACCCTGGATGATGATGCTCATCTGGTCTGTGCCAGGCATCTTAATCACCTTGATGAGTTTGGCGAAGACACCTACAGGGTAGAGGTCTTCTTCGTAGGGTGATTCTGTATCTTTGTTCTTCTGGCAGAATACGCAGAATATGGTGTCTGGTTTCTTTTCCAGCATCCGGACGAGATTCAGACTTTCCTTTCTGCCCACAACGATAGGGGTCATGTTGGTAGGGAAAACTACAATATCTCGCATGCAGAGGGTAGGGTACAAACCTTCTTCCTGGTCTTCGATCAGGGTTTTCGGGTCGCCCTCGTAATCTGCAATCATTTGTATTCGGGTACTTGTTCTTCTATTATCCATTTTTTTGTTATGATTTCTATTTTCCGTGCAAAGGTACTCATTTTTTATGAAATATCGTGGAAGATGATAGATTATTTAATAATAAAATTGCTTTTTCTATATATTAGTACCCGTTTTTATAAATGTAAGTAGCTGCTTTTGCAGGTGGAAGTGGCAATTTCTGCTGTTTGCGATAAAATAAATCGGCGGCGCATTCGTTTTCTTCTGTAAAGAGACAGAAGAATTTATGGGTAATTTTCGATTTAAACAGTTTGAGATAGAGCAAGACCGTTGTGCCATGAAAGTGGGAACTGACGGCGTTTTGCTGGGTGCATGGGCGCAAGGTGGCAGGCGGATTCTGGATATTGGCTCCGGAACGGGACTGATTTCGCTCATGATGGCGCAGCGTTTTCCTGAAGCTGAGGTAGTGGGGATTGATATGGATGCTGATGCCTGCGGACAGGCGAGGGAGAATGTGATGGCAAGTCCGTTTCGCGACAGGGTGGAAATAGAATGCTGCAGACTGCAGGATTTCGGGGGAGCTTCGGAAGCTGCTGAGGCTTTGGAGACTGCTGAAGATTTGAAGGCTGCCGGTGTTTTTGATGCGATAGTGAGCAATCCTCCGTTCTTTGTAAATAGCTTGAAAAATCCGGACAGTAAGAGGACGATGGCGAGACATACGGACAGTCTTCCGTTCCGCGATTTGTTTGCGGGTGTAAAACGGTTACTTTCTGATGATGGTATTTTCTCTGCAATTGTTCCCGTAGAAGTAGTGGAGCAGTTTGTTGCAGAGTCTTGTATATTAGGTTTTTATCTTATACAGAAGTGTGGTGTAAGGACGGTAGAGCGCAAACAGCCAAAGCGCTTTATGCTGAGTTTTGCCAAGCATCGCATTTTGCCTTATGAAGAGCATGTTGAAACGATGATGGATTCGCAGGGAAACCGATCGGAATGGTATAGGAAAATAATGGAAGAATTCTACCTTTTCTAGGAGTGTTGAGTGTTGAATGTTGAGTGTTGAGTGTTGAATGTTGGCCCCAATCTATTCAACATTTAACATTCAACACTCCCTCTAAATTCAACACTCAACATTCAACACTCAACATTCCCTCAAAGGTTCAGCTTCTTCTGTACCAGTTTGCTGATAGCTTCTACTCTTTTGCTCTGGCGCTGGATGTCTTTATGGATATCATCGCGCACGGCATTGAAGTCGTTGAAGAAATCGGCAAAGGCAGACTGAATCATGTTCGGCTTGCGGTCGTTCTTGTTGGCAAACGGGTTCACCAGCATCTTGATTCCCTTTTCTTCCAGGTGAACATCAATCTCTGCACCCGTCATTACAGGGTCGCCATCATAATGGATTACGCCTGGCTGACTGCGGGTGATATGGAGCTTCTTGCAGCGGAACGATTTGATTTTCGAGTTCTTGTCCAGCGTCTTGTTGAACATGTCGAAACTTACCTGAGGCGCCTCGATTACATCGAATGGTTCCATGATGACGACATCCATCAAACCGTCGCTCATGGATGCTTGAGGGGCAATATAGGCATTGTTGCCATACTGAGATGCGTTGGCGCAGGAAATGAGGAACGCCTTATACTGCTTGGTGCCCGTCTCGTCCTCCAGCGTGTAAGTCTCAGGCTTATACTTCAATCCCTCGCGCAGGATATTTTCAGCATAAGTGATAGGACCACGCTTGCCGCTCTCGGCAAACTTCATGCTGACGAAAGCGTCAAAGCCCATGCCGCAGGTGCAGAAGAACGGGTGGTCGTTGATGACACCATAATCCAGATCTCTAATCTGGCATTGGTTGATGACCTCTATGCATTTCTTCAGGTTCATCGGGAGCAGCAGATGTCTTGCCAGTCCGTTGCCCGAACCGCAAGGCAGAATGCCGAGGGCAGTATCGGAGTGAACCAGTGAGCGGGCCACCTCGTTGACGGTTCCGTCACCACCAACCGCCACAACCACATGTACATGGTTGTTCTTCGCTTCGGTAGCAATTTCCGAAGCGTGCCCAGCTCTTTCAGTCATTCTTATCTCGTACTCAAAAAGCTCTTTGTCCAAAACAGAATCTATCAGACTGGGAACTGCCGCCTTGCTGGCTGTTCCTGAAATCGGATTCATGATGAAAAGTATCTTTTTCTTCATTATATAGTCAAGAGTTTGTAAAATTTAGGCTGCAAAAGTAATAAAAATACCCAAAATAACAAGAAATATCGATTAAAAAAACTATAAAAGTAAACTTTCTTATAAAAAAAGCCATTTATTGAGTTCTTTTTTGTATCTTTGCACCCTGAAACTTAGAAAAATATAAAAAAAGATAATAAAGTACACCTATTAATAATGGGACAATTACAAGAAAGATACAAGAATTATCGTGAACCTCAGAAGTATATGGCTGCCGGTGTGTATCCATATTTCCGCGAGATCACAAGTAAGCAGATGACAGAGGTAACCGACATCGATGGTCATAAGATTCTGATGTTCGGTTCTAATGCTTATCAGGGTTTGACTAACGACCAGCGTGTTATTGATGCAGCTAAGGCTGCGCTCGACAAGTATGGTTCTGGTTGTGCAGGAAGCCGTTTCCTCAATGGTACGCTCGATTTGCACGTGCAGCTCGAAAAGGAGCTTGCTGAGTTTGTGGGCAAGGATGAAACTTTGTGTTTCTCTACAGGATTCTCTGTTAACCAGGGTGTCTTGGCTTGCGTAGTAGGTCGTAACGACTATGTTATCTGCGATGACCGCGACCACGCAAGTATCGTAGATGGCCGCCGTCTCTCATTCGCTACCCAGCTCCACTACAAGCACAACGATATGGAAGATTTGGAGCGCGTGCTCTCTAAGCTCCCTGAGGAGGCTATCAAGCTCATCGTTGTTGACGGTGTGTTCTCTATGGAGGGCGACCTGGCTAACTTGCCTGAGATTGTAAAACTCAAGCATAAGTACAACTGCTCTATCATGGTAGACGAGGCTCATGGTCTTGGCGTATTCGGCAAGCAGGGTCGTGGTGTCTGCGACCACTTCGGTCTGACCGATGAGGTAGACCTCATCATGGGTACATTCTCTAAGAGTCTGGCTTCTATCGGCGGTTTCATCGCATCAGACAAGGATACGATCAACTTCCTCCGTCACAACTGCCGTACTTACATCTTCAGCGCCTCTAACACTCCAGCTGCCACAGCAGCAGCTCTCGAGGCTCTCCACATCATTCAGAATGAGCCAGAGCGTTTCGAGAATCTCTGGGATGTAACCAACTATGCCTTGAAGCGTTTCCGCGAGGAAGGTTTCGAGATTGGCGAGACAGAGAGTCCTATCATTCCTCTCTACGTACGCGATGCTGAGAAGACATTCGTTGTTACCAAGATGGCTTACGATGCAGGTGTGTTCATCAACCCTGTTATTCCTCCAGCTTGTGCTCCTCAGGATACATTGGTACGTTTCGCACTCATGGCTACTCATACTAGAGAGCAGGTTGAGCAGGCTGTCCAGATTTTGAAGAAGATTTTCGTAGAAGAGGGAATCATCAAGTAAAATCAGATTTTCCGGTCTGAAATCAGATTTGCCGGTCTTCTCGGTTTGACAGATTCGGGCAGTCGGTTTCTGATTTAAAAGTTTAGCAAGAATGGTTGCGGTTCTTAGCCGCTACTATATATAATAAGGTATAAGGGCAATTCCAGATAGGGGTTGCCCTTGTTTTTGTCAGTATCCCAGCCATTTTGCATTAAAATGCATATTTTTTTGAAAAAAATTAGGGAAAAATTTGGTGGAATCGAAAAAATGTAGTACCTTTGCACTCGCAATTCAGAAATGATGCTTAAAGCAATGCTTAAAAGGTGTCGTAGAGATGAGTGAGCGGGGTGTAGCGCAGTCCGGTAGCGCGCCTGTTTTGGGAACAGGTGGTCGCAGGTTCGAATCCTGTCGCCCCGACAACAAGAAAGCTAAGAAGAGTCAAATCTTCTTAGCTTTTTTGCTATATAAAACTCCCGCCATGGATGGGCTGGAGGTGGATAACGGAACAGAGTAATTATTATATACGTTTTAATTTTATAGAATCATGATTATTACGATAGCGCGCCAGTGTGGATGTGGCGCTGTTCGCGTGGGCAAGCTGCTCGCCGAAAAGTATGGTATTCCTTTTTATACCCGTAAAAATATGATGGAAATGGCTGAACAGAGAGGAGTGCTCGACGAGATGGAGGCTTTCTTCGATGAGCGGCCGGTAGATGAACTGCTCTTCTCGATGTCGTCGCTTGGCGAAACGCAGAGGGCGCTGACAGAAAAACCGCTCCATACACTTGCCGATATGATAGGCGATGAAGACTGTATCATCATCGGCCGTTGCGGAAACTATATCTTCCGCGAGCGCAAAGACCTGATTTCTGTTTTCCTGAGCGGCAATCTGGAGGCTCGCATCAAGGATATTCAGGAAGAACAGGGACTTTCGTATGATGAGGCTGAGGAGTTTGTGGAACACACCGAGGATTGCAGAGTGGCTTATCATAAGTATTATACAGGCCTTACCTGGGGAAATGCCGATGATTACGACATCTGCCTGGATACTGTGCGCCTGGGCGTAGAAGAGACAGCAAGTCTCATTGAGCAGTACGTTAGCTTGATTTAAGAGAGGGCTTTACCTTTGGCCTTCTTTCGGACCTTTTTCCTGAGGGAATCCGATGGAATCGGATTCAACGGTGGCTCGGAGGGAGACATGGTAATCATAAAGTTCCAAGTTCAAAGTTTCAAGGTTTAAAGTAATTCAACATGAAGTTTTTAATTCAATTTTTGATAATCATAGCGTTCTCCTTTGCTGGGGAATTGCTCCATTTTTTGCTGCCATTGCCTATTCCGGCAAGCATCTATGGCATCATCCTGCTCTTTCTTGCGCTGGAAACAAAACTGATCAAGGTGAAGCATATCCGCGAAACCAGCAGTTTCCTCATTGCCATCATGCCCGTGATGTTTATTCCGGCTGCCGTAGGACTGATTGATTCCTATCAGGATATCGGCAATGCATGGTTCCAGTATATCGTAGTTACGGTGGTCAGCACCTTCGTCGTGATGGGTGCTTCGGGCTGGATTACGCAGATGGTAATCAGAAAAGGAAAGGAGGCGAAGAAATGAACCAGTTATTCCAGGATTCTGTCTTCTTCGGCGTTCTCATCAGTCTGGCAGCCTACGGCATAGGCATGCTGCTGAAGCTGAAGACGGGATGGTCGCTGATGAACCCGCTGCTCATCTCCATCATCCTCGTCATCATCACGCTCCTGCTGACGGGCGTAGATTACAAAACCTATTCGGCGGGCGCCAACAGTATCAGCTATCTGCTCACACCAGCCACCATCTGTCTGGCTGTGCCGCTTTATCAGCAGGTTGAGCTTCTGAAGAAGAATTATCGGGCTGTGCTGATCGGCATTGTTTCGGGCGTGCTGGCGAGTCTCTGCTCCGTGCTCATTCTCGCCCTCATCTTCCATTTCGACCATGCGTCCTACGTTACCTTCCTGCCTAAGAGCATCACTACCGCCATCGGTATCGGCGTTTCTGAGGAGTTGGGCGGTCATGTTTCGGTTTCGGTGGTTGTCATCATCGTAACGGGTGTGCTGGGCAATATCTTTGCCGAGAAGTTCCTGAAGCTTCTCTCCATCAAGGAGCCTATTGCCAAAGGTATTGCCATCGGCTGTTCTGCCCATGCGCTGGGTACGGCAAAGGCGATGGAAATGGGTACCATAGAGGGAGCCATGAGCAGTCTGAGCATCGTGGTTTGCGGTGTGATGACGGTTGTTGGCTCATCCATCTTTGCCTTGTTTATGTAGAATCAGATACAATAATATTTCCCTTTTTCCGTTTTTATAGATATGAAACGGAAAAAGGGATTTTTGTATATAATGGGTGTAGGGATGGCGATGAGCGCCCTGCTTGCCAGTTGTGCCGACGATGAGAGTTTCTCAACGTCGAGGGGAGATGTGCTCTCGTTTTCGGTAGATACGCTGAAGATGGACACCACCTTCTCGAATGTGCCTACGCCTACCCGAAGCTTCTGGGTTTACAACCGTACGGGCAAGGGGCTGCGCTGCCAGTCGGTGCGTCTGGAAAATGGTAACCAGAAGGGCTATAGGGTGAATGTTGACGGATCTTATCTGGGCAGCGAAGCGGGATTCCAGACGCTGAATGTGGAGATCAGGAAGGGTGACAGCATACGTGTGTTCGTAGAACTGACTTCGGCGATGCAGAACAGCGAAGAGCCGCAGCTGGTGAGCGACAACCTGGTGTTTGCGCTGGAAAGCGGCGTAGAGCAGAAGGTGAACCTGAGGGCGTTTTCATGGGATGCGATGAAACTCAATTCGCTCGAGGTGAAGGAAGACAAGCTTCTGGAGAGCACGCAGCCGGTAGTGGTTTATGGGGGCATCAGAGTTGATTCGGCTGCTACGCTTACCATTGCTCCGGGCACCCAACTCTATTTCCACGAGAATGCGGGCTTGCAGGTGTTCGGGAAGCTGAAGATTGAGGGCGAAAAGGACAGGGAAGTGGTGATGCGGGGCGACCGACTGGACCACATGTTCGATTATCTGCCTTATGACCGCACGCCGGGACAATGGCAGGGAATCAGACTGATGTCTTCGGCTCATGACTGCAGGATTTCGTTTGCAGATATTCATAGTGCCTACGATGCTGTGATGATAGAAGCGGGCGATGCTACGAAGCAGAAACTGCTCATCGAGAATGCCACGATTCATAACAGTCAGGGCTACGGTGTGAGGATTGATTCTGCCAAGGTGCAGGTTTACAATTCGCAGATAACCAATTGCTTAAACCATCCGCTCTATGTTGAGGGTGGCGATGTTGAGGTAAACGGCTGCACCATAGCCCAGTTTTATCCGTTTGACGGGCGCCGCGAGTCTGCCATCGGTTTTGCCTCTCCGCTGCCTCGTTTCGAGGTGAGAAATTCGCTCGTAACGGGCTATCATGATGATGAGGTGGTCTGGGAGGCTCCGAAAGAGGAGGATGCCTTCAATTTCCTCTTCGACCATTGTGTGTTGCGCACGGAGAAGCTGGAGACGGACGACAGTCTGAAGTTCACCCATGTGGTTTATGAGGACATCAAGGATACGACGGTGTTTGCCGAGAAGCATTTCCGCCTTTTCGACACCGACAATCTGAAGTATGATTTCCATCTGCGCAAGGAGTCGGCAGCAATAGGTAAGGCAGATGCCGAAACCCTGCCTGCAACCGACCGTGATGGTTTGCCGAGAAAGAAAGAGCAGCCTGCCGCAGGATGCTTTGAATATAGGGAGGAATAAGAAGCGGGTGTGTCATAAGATTCTTGCCTAGGGTATAAGATAAGGCACGGATTACACGGATTACACGGATTTATGTTTCTAATCTAAGCGATTATAATCTTATAAAAAATCCGTGTAATCCGTGTAATCCGTGCCTTAAAACTGTAGAGGATAAGCTTTATGCCACACCCTTTCTGTATCTTATTCCTTCATGTTCGAATCTACGAAGCTGAAGGGGAGAAGGTCTTTGATGCTGTCGAAGCAGTAGGTGCCGTTCTCGCCATAGAGCAGGATGCGTACGGGGCGCTGGTAGCGGTCTTCCATCTCCAGTATCACCTGGCGGCAGGCTCCGCATGGCGAGATAGGCGACTTGAGGAAACCATTCCCGTTTCTCGCTGCTATGGCGAGCGTCAGGATAGGCTGGTCGGGATAGTTGCTCTGGGCACCGAAGATGGCGCTGCGCTCGGCACAGAGTCCCGACGGGAAGGCGGCGTTCTCCTGGTTGGCTCCAATTACGATTCTGCCGTCGCCCAGAAGCAGGGCTGCTCCCACATAGAAGTGGCTGTAGTTAGCATACGCATTGCTGGTGGCAGCCTTCGCCCTGTTTACGAGCTCCTGCTCCTGCTGGCTCAACTCTGAGAGCTGAGCCACCATGTATCTGATGTTTAGGTTTTGCTCTTTCATAGATATAATGTTTTTATGATTTCTTTATTTCGTGTAGAAGTCGATGAGGTCTTGCAGCGCCTTCTTGCATACTGCACAGAATTCCGGCGTTTCGTTGATGCGCATACGGCAGTCCTGCACACCGCGGTAAACGCCCTTCAAGCTGTATCCGGCACCTTCGAAGACACCCACCTTGCTCACCGCCTCCTTCTCTTTCTTTGAGAGCGGAGTAGGAATCTTGGTCTTCTTGTCTATCATGTTCTCCCATTTTCCGTGGAAATCGGCAAGGGTAGTGATGTTCTTCTCCCAAGGCTCTACATCGTGAGGATACATCGGTATCTGCTCCTGCTCGTAGGCGTATTCATCGGCAAGTCCGGCAAAGGAATGCCCAAACTCATGCACCACTACCGGCTTGAACCATTTCTGGTGGCAGGTGGTGAGATTGTATGAATTGAGGATGCCGCCACCGCCATACTTATCCGAATTTACCAGCACGATGATGTGCTCGTAGGGGGTACCTGCCAGCCAGTTGTGCAGGTCTTTGAGATGCAGGGTGGTAAGGTAGCGGTCGCTGTAGAAGGTGTCGAAATGAGAGCTGAGGGCGGTCTCGTGCCAGATGCCCTGGGCTGGGATGCTAGGTCCGCTCTGCTTGGATGGCGATTTTACGGCTACGATGTTGAAGCGGTCTCTCATGCTCTTGAAGGGTTCGTGGGCGAAGATGGCCTCTGTAGCCTCCTGCGCATCTTTCAGGAAGACAGGCATCTCTGCATCGGTATAGCCTTCAGCCACGTATGCGATGTGGATGCATCGGGTGGTGTCGGCAGCCTGCTGCAGGGTGACGTATGGTGTAGGCTTGTTGCCTTTCTGATGAATCAGAATGTCTTTCGGCGCTACCTGGTGGGTGAGCGTGGTGGTTATCTCGCGGCGGTTGTTGCGCAGGTCGAGGGTGATGTCTACGGTATCTTTCGGCATCGGAACGAGGAATACGTTCTCGAAACTCTGCGTGTTCTTCTCTGCCTCTGGATAGGAGAGCCATTCCTGGAAGAGGGTGGAGAAAGAGTTGCGGTAGATGATTTTGCCTGAGCGGTGGTCGCGTACGGTTATCTGTCCGTTGCCCTCTATCGGGAGTTCGGCCAGTCGCTGCCGTTTTCCGTACCAGCGTGGCATTACGTTGAGTTCGTCTACTGCTATCATCTGCTGTTTCTGGTTGCCGGCAAAGGTATAGTCTACCCGCAGCGTCTTGTCTGTGAAATAGTCGTCAAAGTTTTGCGCCTTTATTGTGCCGGGCGCCATCAGCATCGCCATGGTGGCGAGGGATAATATCATTCTCTTCATTGTATTTTCATTTAAAATTCACATTCACATTCACATTTCTCATCGAATCACCAAGTGACCGAATCACTAATCACTTATCTCACCCTCAGTCTTGTTCCTACGCTTACCGGGATGTTAGGGTCGAGATGGTTCATCTTGTAGAGTTTCTCCAGTCGGATGCCATACTTCTGCGAGATGGTGTACATGCTTTCGCCCGGCTGTATCACGTGAGGGCGCTTCTTATACTGCTTAGGTGCCTTGGAGCGTTTCTTTTTCAGATAGATGATGTCGCCCTTGTGCAGCACGGCGTGCTTGTTGCGCTCGTTGTAGCGAGCCAGTTTGCGCCAGCTGATGCCCACCTCCTTGCCTATGCGCTTGAAGGTGTCGCCTTCGCGGGCATAGAGATAGTAATTCTTGTTGAAGATATGGATAGGGTGCAGCAATCCTTCGGCGTTTACAGGCTGGTCGGTACCGCTGTGGGTAGCCATGAAGCGGTCGTAGCGCTTGGCCTTGTCATACTGGTTGAGCTTGTAGAGCTCTATAATCTGTATCAGCTTGCTGGCATACTGCGGGTTGGTGGCGTAGCCGCAGGCTTTCAGTCCGCGAGCCCATCCCTTGTAGTCGTGCAGCGAGAGTTCGAAGAGGCGTGCGTAGCGTGGCTGGCGCGCCAGAAACTTGCTGTGGTCTTCGTAGCTGTCTCTTGCGTCCTGGTATACGCGGAAGCATTCGCCCCGGGCATCATCGTCGTGGTACTGGGTTGGGCCCGTCCAGTTGTGACATTTTATGCCGAAGTGGTTGTTGCCCTGGCGTACGAGGTCGCTCCTTCCTGCCGCACTCTCAAACAGTCCCTGTGCTAGGGTGATGCTGGCTGGAATGCGGTAACGGAGCATCTGCTCGATGGCAAGATCCTTATACTGATTGATATATGTCTGATAGGCCTGGTTCCACTTCATCTGTGCGCCCATCGGGAGGCAGCAGAGCAGAGCGAGCCCTAAAATGTTTGCTTTTAGATGATTCATTCTGCAAAAATATAAAAAAAAACGGATAAATCGCGGTTTATTACAAAATTTTTAATATCTTTGCACAAAATATGACATACAAATGCAGGGGCTATCTGTCTCTTCTGAGAGAAACTGACTTGTTTTGTAGAAATAATGATTTTAATAATGAAAACTCGTACAAAAGTAATTATAGCTATCGGCTCTAACAGAAATCAGGAGGAGAATGTGTTGAAGGCGCATGAATATCTGAGATGTATGTTCAAGAACAGCCTCTTCGGTCCGCGCATGTGGACTGAGCCTATCGGACTGGAGAATTCAGATAAGTTTCTGAATCAGGTGATGTTGGGGGAGACCATCTGCTCTAAGAAGTCTGTGCTTGCCGCGCTGCGGAGTGTGGAGCAGAGATGCGGACGCAGAACCCGTGGTCCTTATCGTAAGGTAGATGTTCCGCTGGATCTCGATCTTCTGCTCTATGGCGATGAGAAATTGCACGAGAGCGAGTGGGAGCGTGATTATATTCAGAGTTCTATCAGCTACCTCGAAGAGAAGGATGCTAAGAGATAATGATTTTGGCACGGATTACACGGATTACACGGATTTATGGCGCTAATGCC